>QWCK01001311.1_pt1 | contig 37535 bp, 38 predicted proteins | sample 1972571 | NCBI WGS metagenome assembly QWCK01 (sample SAMN09866710, study PRJNA288562) | Human gut metagenome isolate term2_stool, whole genome shotgun sequencing... | isolation source: gut | host: Homo sapiens | place: USA: California | reverse complement strand
AAGACCGGCTCTGACCTGTCTCGGAAACCGATACAAGCGAGCCGGTACTAGTGGTAATCACTATACCGCGAAAACAGCGACAGAATCAAGAACTCGGCGAAGTATCACCATCAGAGAAGAAAGCTTATCCAAGACCGCTAAGAAACGAGAACCGACCCTGTGCTCCCACCGAGGCGGGCAGCGGAACCGGTCATGTTGTCTAAAAGACCACCGTGTCGGCACCGCTGTAGCAAGAGAATGATGGTTCTTCCACACAGAGCACTCGAGAAATTTGTCTATGCCCCGGCGAGAATACCTGCCAGATTGCTCTAACAGATAGCGCTCCACCGGGGCTTCAACACCAATCGTGCCAGAACGAGAAGCGATTGAGTACCCGTGATTTAACACTTTCTGGTTCGTCGGCAGTGGGGTGAGGCCCTTAACCCTTGTGCCGACCGGCACGACTTTTTCTCGACGGGGTCTCGGGAAGGAACCCCGCCATGGGAAGCCAGATTCAAACATTTACCAACGACGTGTTCGGCACCATCCGCACTACCACCACTGATGGTCAGATCCTTTTCTGCAGCAAAGATGTCGCCACCGCGCTCGGCTACCAGGATCCGACGAACGCGGTGAAGCTGCACTGCAAGGGGGTGGCAAATTACCACCCCCTTGAGACCGCTGGTGGAATCCAGCAGGTCCGCTTCATTACCGAGGGCGACCTTTATCGCCTCATCATCTCTTCAAAGCTCCCGGCAGCGCAGAAGTTCGAAGCCTGGGTGTTCGATGAAGTGCTACCGACGATTCGCCGCCATGGCATGTACGCATACGACGAGCTGCTGGCTGACGATGAATTCTTGGAGCATGCCATCGCCACGCTGCGGGCCGAGCGGGCCAAGCGCCTGGCCGCAGAGCAAGCCTTGCTCGAAGCAGCACCGAAAGTCTCGTACTACGACGTTGTGTTGCAATCGGATTCGTTGTTGACGACGACGGCGATTGCGAAGGACTACGGACTCTCCGCGAAGAAGCTCAACCGGATTCTGCGTGATGCTCACGTGCAGTTCCATCAGTCGGGCCGGTGGTTCCTCTACGCCCGCTTCGCCGAGCAGGGCTACACCCAGTCCAAGACTCACGAATACGGCGAAGGCCAGACCCGCACCCACATGTACTGGACCCAGAAGGGACGTCTGTTCATCTACGACCTGCTCAAGAACCAGCTCGGCATCCTCCCGGTCATTGAGCGTGAAGGTCAGGTGCAAGCATGAGCGCCACGACACTCGATATTGGGTTTTCGAAGAAAAACACCGAAGGTTATCTGGACTTAACGAGCTACCACGCGCTCAAGAAGCTTCAGCGCGAACAGTTCGGTTACCGGCCCTTGGTTTATATCTGCTCACCGTATTCGGGCGACGTGCAAGCGAACGTTGAGCTCGCCCGCCAATTCTGCGAGCTTGCAGTAGCGGCAGGCAAGATCCCGTTCGCTCCGCATCTGCACTATCCCCAGTTCATGGACGACGCTGATCCTGATCAGCGCGAGTTGGCGATGTTTTTCAACCGAGTGCTGCTCGCTAAATGCGAAGCCCTGTGGGCATACGTGGGTCACGTCAGCCCTGGTATGCGCCTGGAGATCGGCTGGGCGCGAGACCTCGAGTTGCCGATTAAGTACTTCGATTCTGATTTCAAGGAGGTCACCCCATGACCACGCCTTTCACCTTGTTCGCTGCCGCGGTTACAGGTGTGCAGAACAATAACCACTACCCGAACCCACATCAGGTCATTGACGCGGCATCCCTAAGCGCGGTCGCTGGCTTTGATCACGTGGCAGCCACCTACGTGAATGATCGCCGCTCAACTGCAGCCTTCATGTCTTCGGATTGCGTGGTGATGGATATCGATAACGACCACACCGAAACCCACACCGAGTGGATCACGCCGGAGAAGCTCGGCGAGTTGATGTCTGGGGTCGAGTTCATGACCGCCACCTCCCGCAACCACATGAAGCCGAAGGGTGTGCTCTCCGCCCGTCCGCGTTTCCACGTCTACTTCCCAATCCACAACGTGCAAGATGCTGACGAATACGCGGGATTGAAGCATCGCCTGGCATCGCGGTTCGCTTTCTTTGATCGCAATGCTCTGGATGCCGGTCGCTTCATCTACGGCACCCCTAACCCACAAGTTACGGCGTATGAGGGCGATCAGCTGCTCGATGCGTGGCTGGATGCTGCAGATGAGCAGGACGTGTTTGCTGCCTTCGATGTCTCAACATTGGTGATTGGTGAAGGCTCCCGTAATGCCACGCTCTCTCGCTTCGCAGGCAGGGTGCTCATCCGCTACGGGCAGACCGATCAGGCCCGCGACCTCTTCGACCGCAAAGCCAACCTCTGCGAACCACCGCTCAGCGAGGGCGAATTACAGACGATCTGGAACTCGGCATGCAGGTTCGCTTCGAAGGTTGCTGCTGATCCAGGCTATCTGCCGCCTGAGGCGTATGAGGCGTTGGCGGGTTTGCGTCCGGATGATTTTTCCGATGTCGGTCAGGCAGACACATTGGCTGGCGAGTATGCGAACAAGATCCGCTACTCACTGGCTACCAAGTGGCTTGTCTACGACCATGGCGTGTGGGATGAGAACGACTTATCCGCACAAGGCGTGGTTCAGGAATTGACTTCCCGCCAGCTGGAAGAAGCCGACCGTCTGATCGCATCGACGTGGGAAACCGTGACGGCAACCGGCGCAGATCTCGTGATGGCCTCCGCCTCGTCGAAAGCACGCGGCCTAGCAAAACTCAACCCCGCCCAAGTCGCAGCATTCAAGGCGTGGGATGAATCCAAAAGCTATCACAAGTTCGTTCTCTCCAGGCGTTTGTCACGCAATATCACGGCCACGTTGAAAGAAGCCGGGCCGATCTTGCAGGTACGTGTCCGTGACCTCGACGTCGACCCCTACCAGCTCAACACCCCGGCAGGTACCTGGGATCTACGCGACAGTAGTAGCCACGAGCACAATCCCGCCGATCTGCTGACTAAGCAGACCGCTGTCGGCCCCAGCGATGAGGGTGCACAGATCTGGGCCGACGCGCTTGACGTCTTCTTCCAAGGAGATCCTGAGTTGATTGGTTACGTGCAGCGCATTGTGGGGTTGGCGGCTATCGGGCAAGTCTTCGTCGAAGCGCTCGTCATCGCTTACGGGGACGGGCGAAACGGCAAATCCACGTTCTGGAACACCATCGCCCGCGTGTTGGGGACGTATTCGGGCACGATCTCAGCCGACGCGCTCACAGTCGGGGTGCGTCGCAACGTCAAACCCGAACTCGCCGAAGCCAGAGGAAAACGTCTCTTGATCGCGGCTGAAACCGAAGAAGGCATGCGCCTATCAACCTCGAACGTCAAACAGCTGGCTTCGACCGATCAGATCTCGGCAGAGAAAAAGTTCAAGGACCCCTTCGCCTTCACCCCCTCCCACACGCTCGTGCTCTACACGAACCATCTACCGCGTGTGGGAGCCATGGACGCAGGCATCTGGCGGCGTCTGATCGTCATCCCGTTCAACGCCACCATCGAAGGCGACACGGATGTGAAGAACTACGCCGACCACCTCTACGAACACGCTGGCGGAGCAATCCTTTCCTGGATCATGGAGGGAGCGCGCCTCATTCACAGTGAGGGATACAAGCTCACTCCGCCGCCTCAGGTGGTTCAAGCCTCGCAAGCATATAAGGAGGATAACGACTGGTTCTCGCAGTTCCTTGAGGACTCGTGCGACGTCGAGGACGGATTATCGGAGAGGGCTGGTGACCTCTATCAGACGTATCGAGCGTGGGCGCAAAACACCTCAGGATGGGCACGCCCGATGGTCGACTTCAACGCCGCATGCGAACAAGCAGGATTCGAACGCAAGAAAACCAAGTCCGGTATCCGCGTCTACGGGCTGGCCCTGACCAGCGAATTCAACAGCTGAAAGTTATGAGGGTGCAGACCGGTGCAACCCGTTTTCCTACCTTACGCATGTGAAATTACATGGTGTTTTTCTCTATGTAAAAGGTTAGGAAATACCCTGCACCACTCTGCACCCCTTGAGAAACCATTCAAGGAGTGACCATGAACGAACGAACCATAGAACACCAACTGAAGAAAGCCGTTGAAGCCTCTGGCGGCCTGTGCTGGAAGCTCGTGAGCCCTGGAACCACCGGTGTACCTGACCGGATATGCCTGATGAGAAACCGCGTAGTTTTCGTTGAGCTCAAAGCACCAGGGCAGAAACCCAGGCCAATCCAGGTGCGCCGGATGAACCAACTACGCCAGCAAGGCTTCACCGCTCTGGTTGTCGATTCGGTTGACGGCATACAGGAGGTGCTTGATGCACTATCAGCCGCATAACTACCAACGCCAGGCGACCCAGTTCATCATCGACCACCACGAGGCCGCGATCTTCCTCGGCATGGGTTTGGGCAAATCAGTGATCGCGTTGACGGCGATCTGGCAGCTCATGCTCGACTACTTCACCATCCACCGAGTCCTCGTCATCGCACCACTGCGGGTAGCCCGAGACACTTGGCCTGCAGAAATTCACAAGTGGGATCACCTTGACGGGCTCACCGTCGCGGTCGCTGTTGGCACCAAACAAGACCGGCTGAACGCTCTCGCGGCGTCTGCGATGGTAACCATCATCAATCGCGAAAACATCCCATGGCTCATTAGCCAGCTTGGGAGCGCGTGGCCGTTCGACATGGTTATCATCGACGAACTCTCCAGCTTCAAAAACCATCGTGCGAAGCGGTTCACGGCGTTGGTGAAAATGCGGCCCTTTGTGAAGCGCTGGGTCGGGCTGACCGGCACGCCCGCGTCGAACGGGCTGATGGATGTATGGGCGCAATTCCGTCTGCTTGACGGCGGCGAGCGTTTGGGCCGTTTCATTACCCGTTATCGCGAGCGCTGGTTCACGCCGGATAAGCGTAATGGGATGCAGGTCTTCACCTATAAGCCACGCGTGGGTGCTGAGGATGAGATCTATGCGGCGATTGGTGACATGACGTTGTCGATGAGAACCACCGACCACCTCCAACTCCCGCCCTTGACGGTCACGACCACGCCCGTCACGTTGGAGCCGAAAGAACGCAAGGTCTACGACCAACTCAAAGCTGACCTCGTCCTCGACCTTGATGGGGCGACGGTTGATGCTGCGAACGCCGCCGCACTCTCTGGCAAGCTCCTGCAGTTAGCGTCGGGCGCGATCTACACCAGCGACGGTCAGTGGACGGCGGTTCACGAGCGGAAGCTCGACGTCCTCGAAGACCTCGTCGAGGCTGCCAACGGCAATCCACTGCTCGTGGCCTACTGGTTCACTCACGACCGCGAACGTATCACCGCCCGCTTCCCGCAGGCTCGCGAACTCAAAACGAGCGCGGATATCGAGGCGTGGAACAGAGGCGAGATTGCGCTTGGGCTGATCCACCCCGCATCGGCCGGTCATGGACTGAACCTCCAATCAGGCGGGCACCTGCTGGTGTGGTTCTCGCTCACGTGGAGCTTGGAGCTTTACCAGCAGACCAACGCACGGCTTTATCGGCAAGGACAATCCGAACCTGTGACGATCACGCATCTTGTTGCGGAAGGGACGCTCGATGAAACCGTTCTCAAAGCTCTTGATGCGAAAGACGCTACTCAGGCTGCGTTGATTGACGCGGTCACAGCAGAAATTACAACCACTGAAAGGACAAGCTCATGCATGTGATGACCAAATACCTCGACACAAGGAAAGCCGCGATCGCAGCGCTACAGGATTATGCGGTGATGGAACAGATCATCGAGAGTACCGACGAGCAGATCAAGACGGCTTACGCTGACGCGGCAAGCCCAGCATCCCCACGCATGGACGGCACACCACCTTCTGGCGATCTCCGCGCTTCGGAGAATCGGATCGTGGCGAGCATTGAGCGAATCGACGCCTACAAGGCTCGCTACCTACAGGCCCGCCAGTACATGGACTGGTTCTTACCTGCGTGGGAAGTCATCGCTGAAGACGACCGCTTCATCCTCGAAGGCTTCTTCCTCAGCGAGGGGACACAAGATGAGAAGGTGTTGATGATAGCCGATCATTTCTACGTCGAGCGTGACACGGTCTATCGGCGCAAGAACCGGGCCCTCGACAGGTTCGCCACCGCCTTATACGGACAGCTCTAGCGTTAGCGGGTATCCGAAACATGCGATAGAAAACCGCATATCGGTGTGAGAACATGTAAGTGGTTGAAAACTAGGAGAAGCCCCAAGAACCCACACGGGAACTTGGGGCTTCACCACATCCAGGGGGAAGGAGCCAGCGATGCCGGTCAAACCAGCCCGCCCGTGCTCCCACCCCGGCTGCCCTGAGCTCACCCGTGAACGCTACTGCGAGGCCCACGCGAAGGCAGAAGACGCCCGGTATCGGAAGTATCAGCGTGATCCGAAGATCAACCGCCGCTACGGCGCGCGGTGGCGCAAGATCCGCGCCGCCTACATCGCAGCCCACCCGCTCTGCGAAGACTGCCTCGAACAAGGCAAGTACACGCCCGTGCAGGAAGTCCACCACGTGCTCCCGCTCGAACACGGCGGCACCCACAACTTCGACAACCTCCGTTCGCTGTGCAAGCCCTGCCACTCGCGCCAGAGCGCGCTGGATGACGACCGGTGGAGGCAACAACCTCGGGTCTACACCTACTGAATTCTTCGCCACGTTCCGCCCTGTCGCGGTTGTCGTCACGCACTTCAAAGTTGCCTACCCGCCTGGCGTTTGCCGAACACGAGCCACCGTCGAAAGCCTGACGAGGGGTAGGGCCGTCGAATCTCTACAGCCTTGGCACAGGTCAGCGGGCGGGGCCCACCGCGCGCAAAGTCCCCGAATCAAACAAGGTATTAACACTTCGGGCTTCGTCGGCAGTACCAGTGAGGGGTTAAATCCCGCTGAGTGTTGCTCGGTTTTCTTGCGCTTTGTCCGTCCGGATTTGGGTTTCCCAGGGACGTACAGGTGAGGGCAAAAACTCGGAGCTTCTCATCCGGTGTTCTGGATCCCTCCCTGGCAGGTGTTCGCCTGTCTTGAATTAACAAACTGGTTTCTAAAAAGGAGGAATCATGACAGATCAAATGGTGCTAAAAACACAGCAATGGCTCAATCGCACCTATAGGAGCAAGGCTGGATTCGGTTCAGTCGTAGAGGACGGATATACCGGCTGGGGCACTATCAACGCTTTGATTCGAGCTCTGCAAATCGAGCTGGGTATTACGACAACGGCGAACAATTTCGGACCGGGAACTATCAGTCGCTTCCAGTCTCGGTGGCCTAACGGCATCCACCAACAGGATGACGGTGCACAGGAGACTTCTAATGTGTACGGCATTATCCAAGGCGCCTTGTGGTGCAAGGGATACTCTGCCGGTGCCAGCGATATCACGACTCACTTCTATAGCGGAACTGGAAAGGCCATCAAACAGCTTAAGAGCGACATGGGCATTGGTGGAGATTCCACTGTGACGCTCGACGTCATGAAAGCGCTGTTGTCAATGCAGCAATTCGTCCTGCTTCGCTCTTATGGGGGCATTTCAGCGATCCGCCAAGCACAGCAACAAATCAATCAACAGTATCGCGCTTATACCGGAATCATCCCAACCGATGGACTCTACGGTCGGGAAATGAACACTGCTCTGATTCAGGTTTTGCAAGCCATTGAAGGATTTAGCCCTGCGGAAGCCACAGGTAATTTCGGCAATGGCACCAAAGCGCGTCTAACAATAGTTACACCCAGCAATGCGGCAAGTTTACCGAAGTGGGCTTGGCTAGCTCAGGTTGCTCTAGTGTGTAACCGGATTTCTCCCGATATCTATCCTTCTGCACAAACCGCACTGTCAACGTTCGTTCCGCAATTCCAAGCAAAGTATCAGCTCCCACGAAGTGGGGTGGTCGACTCGACTACATGGATGAGCCTGCTCACCTCGAAAGGTGATCCGAATCGCGCCTGCAAAGCATGCGATACACGCTTCGAGATTACGGCTGAGCGACTCAACCTACTTAAGGCGAACGGCTATGAGATCGTAGGACGTTACCTGACTGAGCCGAATCAGGATTCAAAAGATCCGTCTGACTATTTCAAAGCAATTCGCCCCGGAGAACTTGAACGCATCACCAACGGAGGGATGAAGTTCTTCCCGATTTTCCAGGAGTACTCAACCAAGCTTCGACACTTCACGCGGGAAAACGGCGCTCGGCACGCGACGCTTGCAAGGCAAGCCGCCCAAAGACTTGGCATTCCGGGAACGTATATCTATTTCGCTGTTGATTTCGATGCGACCGACCCCGAGGTCACAAGTCACATTCTTCCGTATTTCCAGGGTGTGCGTGGAAGCCTGGGAGGCGGATACAAAGTGGGTATCTACGCATCACGCAATATTTGTAGCCGCATCATTAAAGCCGGATACGCTGGAAGCGCGTTCGTCTCGGACATGTCCACAGGATTTTCTGGCAACCTCGGCTTCCCTATTCCTGATAGTTGGAACTATGATCAGTTCACTGAAATCAGTGACTACAAGGGTGCTGGTTTTGACCTAGACAGGGTCGCCTATTCAGGACAAGCAGCGGCAGTTGATCATGTTGCTCCTTCGAGTGCCGGTGGCGCTGCGCCCGACACCAGCATTGATTACACCAAGCTGGCTCCGATTGATCTGATCTGGCATTTAGAGAAACGCTTCGAAGAACTTCGTGCCAGTGGCAAGGTTGGAAAAGACTACGTTGCGGGTTCTCATGGTGCGGGAACGCGGATTGCCGTTCCGACTTGGCGTTGCATCCTCAACTATTTAGCAAAAGCCTACCTGCGTGACGGTGGTAGTGGATCTGCGGTGAATTGGTCCGTGTCTGCCGAAAGTTTCAGGAGTGCTGACGCGAGCGTACTCGAGAAGGACGCTGTAGGCAAGAAGATCATCGCTGCCTTGAATCGCTATATTGATAACACGTGGCGGCAATCCATGACCGACAAGACCGGAGAATCGGTTGATCTGGCGCATCTGGCGGCAACAACACTTGGATACACCAACTGGAATGTTATCCCTGATGCGTGGACTGGCTGGGCCGGAGACCTAGCTACTGCCATGGAGAATATTCAGAAAACACTTGAGTGGAATCCCAGTGCGAACCTGGATCAGGTGGCCACAGCTCTAATCGGTCAAGGTAACGATTACCGTCAGCATCCTGGCTTGAAGGGGCTAGTACTTGACAAGAAAAACGACAAGGGAAAATGGGAATCGGTAGGAAACAACTGTAACCGTGACGATCTCTGCTGTGACGGAGATGCCATCGTTATCGCTAACACGCTAGAAAACGGCAACGACTCCAACGCTCATCTTCTGTCAGCAACATTGCGAGAGTACTACAACAATTCCAGCAAACTTGCCAACAGATTCAAGCAGATTGGCTGGAGCTTGGGGGCGAATAATTCCACTGAGGCATATCAGAAAATAAGTGAATATGCCGACTTGGATAGCGCCGTTTTAGGATGGTTCCTGGCTGGATACGTCAAGGAAGAGATTCGTTTGACAGCTTGCCGAAAGCTAGCTGAATTCATCTACCGATAATTGATTTGGTCTTTTCCTTGGTGTGGCGCTTGGGTAAAAACGCTAAACCCAAGCGCTACACCACCAGCAACAAGAGCGCCGATGGCGGGAACGGAAAACTGGCTCAGCAGTTGAGAAAAAGAATCACTATGAACTAACGAGCCGACACCATCGAGTGAAAAGAGAAAAGCTGAGAGTCCGATAAAGGCTCCTGCTGAAAGTTGCAACGCGCGGGCAGATTGAATACCGATGAAATGCTTATTAAAAAGCAGAAGAAGAATCGTGAAACACACATACATGAGTGGCATCAATAAGAAGACCACAAAAAATCTCTGATCCTGATCCTTGCACCGTAGAAAGATGGCGGCGAAAAGCCACGCGCCGACAAAATATGCCAGAGCGGATACAAGAAACACAGATATTTTTTTGATGACCAGTCCCTTCAACTTTTCGCTACACATTTTGATACGGCAACGGCATCAGGAGTTGTATGCCCCAATAAGTTCTCATTCTACAAGAAGGGTTTCCCTGCATTGCTAAGGATAGCGCTGATCGGGCGGATGTTGCGTGAATGCAGGCACGAGGCCTGGTGCGTTGAACCCGACAGTCACGAAAAGGCGCACGGGAGCGCCTATACCAGAGGCTCCCGAGTATCTGTCTGTGGTGTACAGCGTGGTAAGAAGCTACTGGGGGGGCGGCTTGGTTATGGGGTTGTTCTGGCGGCTTTCTGGTGAATGCACGGAGCTTTTTGATTGCCCATTCGTAGTGGCTTGATGTGGCTGACACGCAGTAGGAGCCGAGCGAGGTTGTGCCCGTCCACGGGAAATGCGCCTTGGTGAATAACTCCTCGTTGGTGAACTCGCCGATGAGAGCCACTACTGCGGTGTGGCTGTCAGCGAGGTTCTCGCGGATAGCCTCAAGCTCAGTGCCCTGATATTGAGTCCAAATCTCTTGGTTGAGCGTTGGCGTGGTTCGCCACGTGTGAGGAAACGGAAGAAACGGTCGAGGCTGACCCTGGCGGTTGGCGTCGACGAAGCCAAGCAACATGCGCTGCCACTCGTGCAGGTGGGCAAGGACGTCGCGCAGGTTTTTGTCCCGCGCCCAGTGGGCTTCTTTACCGATTTGAGTGATGCTGGGATCAAAATTCGTATGCTGATCGTCGGAACTCATGCCCTCAATGAGGCTGTCCAGTTTCGCATACTGCGCCTCGGCGGCATCCAATAGTTCAGTTTTCGTCTTCGGTCTCGGCACGCCACTAATTGTCTCACAGCAGGAAAGCAGATGAAAACCTATGGCGAAAGACGGAACGAACCGGGGTGGCCGCCGTGTGCGGGCAGGTGCGAAACCCGATCCGCTGAATGCGAAGCTCGCAGCTGGCCGCCCAGCCACGCGGCTTGATGATCCGCTGGGTGAGCCGTTTGACTTTGAAGGCTCAGATATCGGGGATGGTGCGGTGCTTGCTGGTGAGGTGATGCCGGAGCCTGCCGAGTATCTGTCGGAGATTCAGCGTGATGGTAAACCCCTCGGCGCTGACCTCGTCTACCGAGAAACATGGCAATGGCTCGATCAACGTGGCTGTTCCCAGTTCGTCGCACCGCGCTTGATCGAATCCTATGCGCAGGCGTTCGCGCGTTATGTGCAGTGTGAACAGGCGATCTCCAAGTTCGGCTTGCTCGGCAAACACCCAACCACAGGGGCTGCGATCGCATCCCCTTTCGTTGCTATGTCCCAGTCTTTCGGGAAGCAAGCGAACGTGTACTGGTACGAGATTTACGAGATAGTGCGCGCCACCTGCACCAGCGACTACTCAGGTTCGGCGCCGGGTGATGACGTGATGGAGCGCCTGCTGCAAGCCCGCTCCTAACACCCCTTTGATTCTCGTGTGCCTGCCCGAGATGGGTGGGCACTTTTCTATGTCCCGATTCTTTGGAAAGTGAGTGTGTATGTCTGTTACGAAGACTGCTGAGGCCGTGTGTATCGGCCATCCCGATAAGCTCTGTGATTTGATCGCTGACACGATCCTTGACGATATCCTCTACGAGGATCCTGCTGCCCGCGTTGCAGTAGAAGTGATGGCATCTGGCCGCAGGATCATTGTGACTGGCGAGATCACTTCGAAGGTTCGTCCGCGTATTCGTGAGTCGGTGCGTTACGCGCTGGTGAAGGCGGGTTATGTGCCGTGGAAGTTCCTCGTTTTCGTCTGGACACGCCGCCAATCCCCAGACATCAACGCAGGAGTTTCCAAGTCCTTGGAGGCTCGCTTCGGAGACACGAGTGAGTTTGCGTTGCAGGGCGCTGGCGATCAAGGCACCGTCTACGGATACGCCACCAACGAAACCCCGCAGCGTTTGCCATTGCCGCTCGTACTCTCGCATGAGATCTGTGGGCGTCTTGATGACGCCCGCAAGGACGGCACGATCAGCGGTATCAAGTCCGATGGTAAGGCGCAGGTGACGGTTCGCTACGACGCCGCCGGACAACCCGTAGCAGTCGAAACCGTGGTGGTGTCGATCCAACACGACGCTACGAAGACTCTGGACGAGCTTGCGGCTGAGGTCAAAACACTGATCGTCGCACCCGCGTGTAAGCCGTATCTGCCAATTAGCGCTGACACCGAGATTCTGGTGAATCCCTCGGGCTTGTTTACGGTGGGTGGTTCAAAGGCAGACACGGGGCTCACTGGTCGCAAGCTGATGGTCGACACTTACGGCGGTCTCGCCCCACATGGTGGTGGGGCGTTCTCGGGTAAGGACGCGTCCAAGGTTGACCGCTCGGGTGCGTATATGGCGCGTCTGATAGCCAAGACTATCGTCGACTCCGGTCTTGCGCAGGAATGCCAGGTCGCGATTTCCTATGCGATTGGGAAGGCTGATCCGGTCGCCTTCACCATCGACACGCTCGGCAGTGGTGAATACTCCGACAAGATCCTGACCGAGGCTGCGCGTGAGGTGTTTCCGCTACGCCCAGGAGCGATCATTGACGCTTTGGGGTTGCGAGCACCCGGCTACACCCGCTACTCGACCTACGGACACTTCGGCCATGCCGGTTTGCACTGGGAGAACTCGTTCGCTCACGTCGACGCATTAAAGAAGGCGGTGACCACACATGCTCATGAAACCAATGCCCATCAGTGAACTCAAGCCCGCTGACTACAATCCGCGTAAAGACCTCCAGCCTGGCGATGCCGAATACGAGAAGCTCAAGCGATCCTTGACCGAGTTCGGCTACGTCGAACCCGTCATCTGGAACTCCACCACTGGCAACATCGTCGGTGGACACCAGCGTTTGAAGGTGCTCGAAGATCTCGGCCACACGGACGTGGACGTGATCGTTGTTGAGCTCGATGAGACCCGCGAGAAAGCACTCAACATCGCGCTCAACAAGATCAGCGGCGAATGGGACAACGACAGACTTGCCCTCCTCATCGCCGACCTCGATGCTTCGGATTTCGATGCTGAACTCACCGGTTTCGACGACGCCGAAATCCAGCAGTTGATCGGCTCCTTGGATGAGAACGAGGTTGAGGACGACGACTTCGACCTTACCGCCGCACTCGAAGCATCCGCGTTCGTGGAGCGTGGGGATATCTGGACGCTTGGCCGTCACCGACTCGTGTGCGGCGACGCCACCAGCGTCGAGGACGTCGAGTTGTTGATGGATGGTAAACGTGCGAATCTTGTGTTGACTGATCCGCCATATAACGTCGCCTTCGAATCAGGATCCGGATTGTCCATCAAGAACGACAAGATGGATGGCGATAAGTTCTACGATTTCCTGCTATCAGCGTTTTCGAACATGGTGGGCGTGTGTGAGAAGGGCGCGTCCGCGTATGTGTTCCACGCTGACACTGAAGGCTTGAACTTCCGTCGCGCCTTCGTTGAGGCAGGCTTTTACCTGTCGGGCTGTTGTATTTGGGTTAAAGATTCCCTCGTATTGGGACGTTCCCCGTATCAGTGGCAGCACGAGCCGGTGCTATTCGGGTGGGTGAAGACGGGTAAGCACAAGTGGTACGCCGACCGGAAACAAACCACGATCTGGAACTTCGCCAAGCCCCGCCGTAATGCTGACCACCCGACCAGCAAGCCGCTGGATTTGTTGGCGTATCCGATCGGGAACTCCACGCAGGCCAACGCGATCGTGCTCGACACCTTCGCAGGCTCAGGCTCCACACTCATGGCAGCTGAGGCAACCGACCGCATCTGCTATTGCATGGAGCTTGATGAGAAATACGCGAGCGTTATTTTGCGCCGTTATGCCGAACATACAGGGGACGCTGCCGGGATTACTTGCCTGCGAGGCGGCAAGGAATACGCGTATTTGGATTTGGTGCGCGATGTTGAGGGGGGTGAACCGTGAGTGAGTTGACGTTGGGTTCCTTGTTTGATGGCTCGGGTGGTTTCCCTCTCGCAGGTATTCAGGCGGGTATTCGTCCTGTGTGGGCGAGTGAAATCGAGCCATTCCCGATTCTCGTTACGACCCGCCGTCTGCCGCAGCTCACTCATGTGGGTGATGTGACCACGGTCAACGGGGCTGATGTTGATGCGGTGGATGTGATCACGTTTGGTTCTCCCTGCCAAGACCTATCCGTTGCAGGTAAACAAGCAGGCCTGGCGGGTGAACGCTCGGGTCTGTTCTTTCATGCTGTACGAATTATTGACCAGATGAGGAAAGCAACCCATGGAATGTTTCCACGCTACGCGATCTGGGAGAATGTCCCTGGCGCGTTCTCCTCACACAAAGGATCCGATTTCGCCACCGTCCTTACCACGCTCACGCGCATCGTCGACCCGAGCACGCCTGATATGCCTGTCCCTGAGGGTGGATGGCCGTACGCGGGATGTGTCATGGGTGAGGGATTCTCACTGGCATGGCGTGTACTCGATGCGCAACATTTCGGCCTCGCCCAACGACGCCGCCGCATCTACCTTGTCGCAGATTTTGCAGGCCGATCCGCACCCGAGATTCTTTTTGAGCCCGCGAGCTTGCCAAGGAATCCTGAATCGTGCGGCACGCAAGAACAAGACCATGCCCACACCCCTGAAGCAAGCCTTGGAGGCCGTAGCAGCTCGGTGATGTTGTTGGATCATCATCCGCAGGACTCGAGGTTGACCGTTAACTCCTCGGGGGTGGTGCAGACGCTGACTGCCCGGATGGGCAACTCACCCACCAACGTCCCCATCCTCCTCGACGCCCCAGAAGAACGCAGGGTGTTTGGCCTGAATTCGATCCACCAGTCCCGCAGCGGTGGCGGCCACTACGGCTACGAAGCGGAAGTGTCGAAAACCCTCGACTTGAAAGGCGGGGAGCCGACCTGCAATCAGGGCGGCATGGTCATCTTGGAGCCCGTCTATGCCGCATCCAAGGCCGACTATTTCACCCGCGTCACCAAGGATCAGGCAGGTGCGCTGCTGGCCACGGATTACACCGATCCGCCCATGGTCGCCAGCTCGTCGCTGTGCCCCAGGCGGTTGACGCCGGTCGAGTGTGCCCGGTTGCAGGGGTTTCCTGACGATTGGTGTGACGGTCTTGCTATCGAGGATCCGACAAGCGAGGACATCGAGTATTGGACGGGCATTTGGGCTACCTGGAACTTGGCGCGCGGCGTGAAACCACGAACCGCACGCCAAGTCACTACTTGGTTGGAGAATCCAACCAGTGATAGTGCCCAGTACAAGTTGTGGGGTAACGCGATCGCTTTGCCCGTTGCTCGCCACGTCCTTGAAAGACTGAAGAATTTTGCTCGCGCAGGGACTGGATAAGCACTCGCACCTATGGCTGTATGTACATGACCAAACAAACCCCGACAAGGGGGAAACATGAGATGGAGGATGGTCATGAGTGATCTACATATCGAGATCAGCGAGATGCTGGAGGCAGGCATCAACATCTGGGACATTGAAGAAGCCCTCGACATTGCACGAAAGTGGAACTTCTCCCTGGTTGCCGGTGCGATCGAACACGACCCGCATGGCTATCTGCGACTGGTTGATTCTTGGTTTGAACAGGTGACCCGATGACCACGATCGAGTTTACCCCGAACAAGGCTGGGCGTAAGAAACTCGCCGAAGTCATCGCGGAACATCTTGGCGTGAAAGCCAGGTATGCTGGCATGCCCACCTTTGACTATCTGATTGGTGAGGCGCGGTTGGATCGGGACTGGGTGCTCCACCTCCCAGACAACGCAGACGGCGACGCGATAACCGACGCCGCGAGCGCGGCCGGGTTTGCGCCTGCGGGTGAGGTTTACGGACTCACGCTCACATTCCCCACGACCAGGTGGGACGAGGCCACAGGCGCGAAGCTCGACGCCCTGCTCGCCTCCAAGGGAGCACTCATCGCTAAGGCACTGGTTATTCCTGCTACGCCCATGGCGATCGATGAGGCGGAAGGGACCGTTGAGTTTGCCTGGTTTGACCAGCTCCCAGATGCGGAGGTGATTGAAGCGGTCAGCGTGCTGATTCAGCTCATGATCGAGCACGCGAAAACCGCCACGAGAGTCTCCGCGAAGCCTGCCAAGACAGGTGGAAATGACAAGTATGCGATGCGCTGCTGGTTGCTGCGCCTGGGCATGATCGGCGACAACTACAAGCACGTGCGCCGAGTCCTGCTAGCGAATCTGGAAGGCAACGCAGCATGGAAAACCCTGCCCAAATCCGACCACTGAGTTCCTTGCGGAGAACCGGCGAAAAGCGACTGGATAACCGCGCACACCTATGGCTGTATGTACATGATCGAACAAGAAATAAAGGAGCGAGGTCATGAATACCAGCAAGGTCACGATGGAGCAGCTGCAGATCGCGACCGACAGCTACGGCACGGTTATCGCCTACGGAGACTTCGTCCTCGCCTCGGCATACCGGCACCTGGGCAAAGGCCGGATCGGAAACGACGCCCGCGTCTACAAACTCGCCGAGCAGCCCATCCCTGGCTGGGGATCGGACGCCCGCAGTTTCATTGAATGCGAACTCGCCCTAGTTGCTGAGGCTGAGGAACTGTTCGAAGACGCCGGCCACGCCATCGCCTGGGCGCTTGCCCACACCAACTAACCAGCACAGGAAGGAGCCTGAAGGGCGTGATGCGCACTCTCGACACCTACACGCCGACCCGATTCATGGCCACAGGCTCACGCTACGACAAGCGTAAAGCCGACTATGCGGTCGCGTTCATCCAAGCCTTGAAGCACACGAAGGGTCGCTGGTCGGGTAAGCCCTTCCAGCTGATTGATTGGCAAGAGCAGATCATCCGCGACCTGTTCGGCACTGTCAAAGAAGACGGCTATCGCCAGTTCACCACGGCCTATGTTGAGATCCCTAAGAAGATGGGCAAGTCGGAGCTCGCCGCTGCGGTCGCGCTGTTGCTGACGTGTGGGGATGGTGAGGAACGCGCCGAAGTTTATGGGTGTGCAGCAGACCGTCAGCAGGCCTCGATTGTGTTTGAGGTCGCGGCCGACATGGTGCGGATGAGCCCAGCCCTGTCCAAGCGGGTCAAGATCCTCGCCAGCCAGAAGCGGATCATCTACAAGCCCACCAACTCCTTCTACCAAGTCTTGAGCGCGGAGGCGTACAGCAAGCACGGGTTCAACATCTCCGGCGTTGTCTTCGACGAACTCCACACCCAACCCAACCGGGCACTCTTCGACGTCATGACCAAGGGTTCGGGTGATGCGCGAACCCAGCCGTTGTACTTCCTCATTACGACAGCGGGTACCGATACGCATTCGATTTGTTATGAGCAGCATGAGAAAGCTGAAGACATCCTCGCAGGCAAGAAACATGACCCGACGTTCTATCCAGTGATTTACGGGGCGGAGCGTGAAGACGACTGGACCGACGAGGACGTGTGGCATAAGGCTAACCCGAGCTTAGGGATTACCGTCCCGATCGAGAAGGTTCGCCAAGCCTGCACAAGCGCGAAACAAAACCCAGCCGAAGAAAACACCTTCCGACAACTTCGCCTCAACCAATGGGTCAAACAAAGCGTGCGGTGGATGCCCATGCACGTCTGGAACGCTAACAACGCACCTGTTGACCTGTCCGACCTTGAGGGCCGCGTGTGTTACGGCGGGCTGGATCTTGCGTCGACGACGGATATCACGGCTTTCGTGCTCGTCTTCCCACCCGAAACAGGTGATGAAGCGTATGTGATTGCGCCATGGTTCTGGATACCGCAAGACAACCTCAAACTCCGAGTAGCCCGTGACCATGTACCCTACGACCTGTGGCAGCAACAAGGCTACCTAGAGACGACTGAGGGCAACGTCGTTCATTACGGAGCGATTGAAGCCTTCATTGAACAGCTAGGTGAACGGTTTGATATTCGTGAGATTGCGTTCGACCGGTGGGGTGCTGTCCAAATGAGCCAAAACCTCGAAGGCCTCGGTTTCACCGTCGTTCCCTTCGGGCAGGGCTTCAAAGACATGAGCCCGCCCTCGAAGGAATTGATGAAGCTGGCGCTTGAAGGACGCCTTGCTCATGGTGGGCACCCGGTCCTGTCGTGGATGGTTGACAACATTCACGTGCGAACTGACCCGGCAGGCAATATCAAACCCGACAAGCAAAAGTCCACGGAGAAGATTGACGGCGTGGTCGCCACGATCATGGCTCTTGACCGCGCTATCCGAAACGGTAGCGGGCGTGTCAGCGGCAGTGTTTATGACGAACGCGGTCTACTCGTGCTGTGAGTACGCGCATGGATGAACGCGCCGATGCCTGTGCCGATCAGTCCCAAGATCGAGTAGGCGACGCCGTAGATGAGGGCTGAATCGTTGTAGTACACGAACAGTGTGGTCAAGAATCCTGCGAACGGAGCCAGTAGCCACCACCAGCCGAACCCGTGGCGTGCCCCATCGATAACGCTCAAAACGATGGTGAGTAGTGGAAACGCGAGGAAGAGCAACGCGATGAACCACTTGGCGTTGGGATCGCTCAGCCTGCTGATCCACATGGAGATGAGCGGCAACAACCAAAATGCCGCTAGCAGGACACTCATCAGTGCCCACGACTGTTTTGAGGGCGCTTTCATATTCCAATTCTACATATGAAAGGACACCGCATGGGTTTATTTAATTGGCTGCGCGGCGACACCGTCCACCCTGCTACTGATCACGCCGTCGGCTCTGGTTATAGCTTCTTTTTCGGGGCGACGTCGTCTGGGCGTCCGGTGACAGAACGCTCGGCGATGCAGATGACTGCCGTTTACAGTTGCGTGCGGATCTTGGCCGAGGCGATCGCCGGACTGCCGTTGCATGTTTACCGGCAGGGCGCGGACGGGTCGAAGGTGAAGGCGCTCGACCATCCGTTGTATCGCCTGTTGCATGATGAGCCGAACCCGGAGATGACATCCTTCGTATTCCGAGAAACCCTCATGACCCACCTTCTCCTGTGGGGTAATGCGTTCGCCCAAGTGCTGCGCAACGGTAAAGATGAAGTGATTGGTTTGTATCCGTTGATGCCGAACCGGATGATGGTGGGGCGCGACGAGGCTGGGCGACTCTATTACGAGTATCAGCGCACCTGGGACGAACCAGCTGGACGCTTCGACACGGTGCGACTCTCGGCGCGCGAGGTGCTGCACATTCCAGGGTTGGGCTTTGACGGGCTGGTTGGTTATAGCCCGATTGCGATGGCAAAGAATGCCATCGGCCTCGCCCAAGCAACAGAAGACTACGGCGCATCGTTTTTTGCTAACGGTGCTGCACCTGGTGGTGTGTTGGAGCATCCGGGAACGATCAAAGACCCCGCGCGCGTTAGGGAGTCCTGGCAGTCCACGTTCGGCGGAGCCCGCAACGGGAACAAGATCGCTGTGCTCGAGGAAGGCATGAAATACACGCCCATCTCCGTCAGCCCAGAACAAGCTCAATTCCTTGAAACGAGGAAGTTTCAGATCAACGAAATTGCTCGAATCTTCCGCATACCCCCGCACATGATCGGCGACCTCGAAAAATCCTCGTTTTCCAATATTGAGCAGCAGTCGTTGGAGTTTGTGAAGTACACGTTGGACCCGTGGGTGATCCGGTGGGAACAGGCCATCACCAAAACACTCCTCAGCTCGCGTGAAAAACCTGGCGTGTATGTGAAGTTCAACCTCGAAGGCTTGCTACGTGGGGATTACGAATCCCGAATGAATGGTTATGCGGTGGCAAGGCAAAACGGCTGGATGAGCGCCAACGATATCCGCGAACTAGAAAACCTCGATCGCATCAGTCCCGAGGCTGGCGGCGACCTCTACCTCGTCAACGGGAACATGCTCCCGCTCAGTCTCGCAGGTGCATACGCGCAGACAACCGGGTCTGAATCGGAGCCTGAACCGGCTGAGGAACCTATGAGTGAATCTTCTGTAAGGAGGAGGATATGAGACGTTTTTGGAACTGGCTCACACCAGAGCCATCAACTGACCCGGACGCAGATGCAGTCCGGGTTTTGCGCATTAGCGGCACGATCGCTGAAGAATCCTGGTTCGATGACGACATCACACCCAGCATCTTCGCCAGCGAGTTGAACGCTGGGTCGGGGCCGGTGACGATCTGGCTCAACAGCCCGGGTGGTGATGTGGTGGCTGCGGCGCAGATCTACAACATGCTCATCGACTACCCAGGCGAGGTGACCGTCAATATCGACGGTATCGCCGCATCGGCCGCGTCTGTGATCGCGATGGCCGCCACGAAGGTTGCCATGAGCCCGGTGTCGATGTTGATGATTCATAACCCGGCCACCATGGCGGTTGGCGATAAGGACGAACTCGCACGTGCGATGAGCATGCTTGATTCGGTCAAAGAATCGATTCTGAATGCATATCAGGAGAAGACGAACCTGAGTCGGGCGAAGCTGTCCAAGCTCATGGACGCTGAGACGTGGATGGATGCGCGGGCTGCGATCGACATGGGTTTCGCCGACGAACTCCTCACCAACCAACGCGACCCAATGTTTGCGATTGAGCCGGACAACGAGCCGGATGACGATGAGGACGAGGCCGAGTCACCAGACGAACCCGACGAAGACGACGAGGATGAAGATCCGAAGCGCCTGCCGTTTCCACCCAAGAACGCGGGACAAGGCACGGTGTTTTCCCGCCGCGCCTCCGAACAAAAGCTCGTCGCACACCTGACCGCCACATCACCGCCACCTCCGTCGAAGCGAGTGCGTCCACCACTCCCAACCATTCAACCCGCCGTGCCTGTTGGTCGGCGGGTTCTCGATTTGTACGCCGAACTAGCGAACCAACCCCACTGAAAGGACCAACACCCATGACAACCCCTATGACTGTTTCTGACCTTCGCACCAAGCGCGCAGATGCTTGGGAGAAGGCGAAGGCATTCCTTGACGAGCGCCGCGACACCACAACCGGTTGCCTGTCTGCTGAAGATGATCAGGCTTACGCGAAGATGGAAGCCGAAATCGATCGTCTCACCAACGAGATTGCCCGTTCTGAACGTGCCCTGCGCCGCGACGCCGACCTCGCTAAGGCAACCAACACACCGCTCACCTCAATGCCAGGCATCAACCCCGACAATGACGAGGTCAAGCACACAACCCCACGCGCTACATCCTCCTATAGGCGAGCCTTCTGGGATGCCATGCGGCTCAACGCTTCTCCGATGGAAGTACGCAACGCCCTCTCCGAAGGCGTCGATACTGAGGGCGGCTACCTCGTCCCGGACGAGTTCGAACACACCCTCGTGGCGGCACTGGCGGATCAGAACATCATGCGCTCCCTGGCCAAGGTCATTCAAACCACCAGCGGGGATCGGAAGATCCCGGTCGTCTCCACGCATGGCACTGCCGGGTGGCTCGATGAGGGCAAGCCGTATACGGAATCTGATGAAACCTTTACTCAGGTCACTTTGTCGGCGTTTAAGCTCGGCACCTTCCTCAAAATCAGCGAAGAGCTACTCAATGACAGCGCATTTAATGTCGAGCAGTACCTGGCGGCGGAGTTTGCTCGCCGTATCGGCGCTGCTGAAGAAGAAGCCTTCCTCACCGGAGACGGAAAGGGCAAACCCACCGGCATCTTCGCAGCCTCTGGCGGTGGCGAGAAGGCGGTGACCACGGGCAAGGCCACCGACATTACCGCTGATGAGCTCATCGACCTGCACTATTCCCTGCGCGGCCCGTACCGCAAGAACGCGGTATGGCTGATGAACGATTCCACTGTGAAAACCATCCGTAAGCTCAAGGATGGTAACGGCCAGTACTTGTGGCAGCCAGCGTTGACTGCTGGAACGCCGGATCTGGTTCTTGGCCGCCCGGTTCACACGTCCACGTTCATTCCGGAGATTAAGTCTGGGGCTAAGAGCGTAGCCTTCGGTGACCTGTCGTATTACTGGATCGCCGATCGACAGGGCCGCTCCTTTAAGCGGCTGAACGAATTGTTCGCTACAACCGGGCAGGTCGGATTCCTCGCATCCCAGCGACTGGACGGCAAGCTCGTCCTACCCGAAGCAGTCAAGCTGCTCACCCAAAAGGCATCCGTATAACCAGCGGTTCTACACATGAATAGGAGGTGGCCGCAATGACCACAACAGAGCTTACCTCGCAGGTGAAGGCGAACCTGCTCATCACCTTCGACGATGACGACAAGCTGCTTGTCGCATTGGTGAATGCGGCCACCTCCTACGCATGTTCTTTCCAGCACCTGCCCGAAAACCACTACGAGACCCACGACATGTCTGGGGCAACCAGGCAAGGCATTGTCATGCTCGCCTCCCATTTCTACGAGTCTCGTGATGGTTCCACGGCAGGCTTCTGGGCAGATAAACCGGATGCGGCGCGGGCAGTGTGGAACGCCGTAAACAACCTGCTGCGCCTGGACCGGGATTGGAAAGTCTAAGGAGAACAACTCATGGCTTCTTTGGGATCCATGCGCACCACCATCGACCTCATCACCCCGGTGACTGTGCGTGATAAGGCGGGGTTCACCACCACACGCGATGAAGTGAAGGCGACGGTGCGGGCGCAGATCGAGGTGCGGCACGCATCGAGCGCGTGGGTGAACCGGGCAGCGTACTCAAAGGCCGACGTCCTCTTCCGCATCAGATCTTTTCCCGGACTGTCCGTGACCACTGATATGCAGATCAGCGGACCCGAGGGCAAGTATGTCATCGACGCCGTCGAGGTGATCGGCAGGTATGTCGAGATTCTCGCCCACCAGATAACCCCTGAAGGGAGATAGTCATGGCTCGAGTGCAGATTCGCTTGCCGAACGCGTTCATTGATTCCCTTGATGCTGCCAGCCGTGTGCTCGAAACCTCTGCTGATGAGGTGCTTGAGACGGGAGCCGCGGTGGTTGAGCCGCGTATGCGAGCAAACCTCACGGGCGCGATCGGACGTGCCACCAATCAGCCCTCGCGATCAACCGGGCAACTACTGGCAGCGCTTGGTACGACCTCGGTGAAAGTCAACAGCCGAGGTGATCACAACATTAAGGTCGGCTTCGCCGAGAACCGCCGCGACGGCAGATCGAATGCGCTGATCGCCAACGTCCTCGAACACGGCCGGTCCAACCAGCCTGCACGCCCGTTCCTTGCACCCACACGGTCGCAAACGCGGCGTGGTGCGATCGAAGCCATGAAAACAGCGCTGACCGCGCGGATTGAGCAGGTGGGGCCATGACCGCATTATTGGAACAACTCACGCAGATTGCTGACAAGCTCGGCCTGCCGTTCGAAGTTGGCCTGTATACGGCTACGCCAGCACCAGATACGTATCTGGTGGCAACCCCGCTGACGGACGCGTTCGATGTGTTCGCCGACAATCAACCCAGTATCGAGGTTGAGGAAGTCCGCCTCGCACTCTTCACTCGCGGAAACTATCTCGACCTACGTAACCGCATTACCCGCGCCCTACTCGACACTGGACTGACGATCACTGCCCGTACCTATGTCGGCTTCGAAGCGGATACCGGATTCCACCATTACGCGATAGACGTCGCAACCCACCACACCTACACATGAAGGAGCATTACTCATGGCGACTATTGGTTTAGACAAGCTCTACTACGCCACCATCACTGAAAACCCCGACACGGGCGAGGAGACCTACGCCAAACCCAAACCCCTCGCCAAAGCCATCAGCGCAGAACTCAGTGTTGAGGTTGCTGAAGCGATCCTGTATGCCGATGACGGGCCGAGTGAGATCGTCAAGGAATTCAAATCCGGCACCCTGACTTTGGGTATCGACGACCTGGGTGGTGAAGCAGCCGCAGCCCTCACTGGGGCGAGCGTGGATACAAACGGCGTACTCATTTCCGCCTCCGAGGACGGCGGCGCTCCCGTGGCTATCGGTTTCCGAGCCGCACGCTCTACGGGGAAGTATCAGTATTTCTGGCTGTACCGGGTCAAGTTCGCCCTCCCAACAGAAACGTTGGCTACAAAGGCCGACTCGATTACGTTCTCGACACCCTCGATTGAGGGCACGATTTTGCGGCGTAACAAACCCGATAGTAAGGGGCGTCATCCGTGGAAGGCCGAAGTGCTAGAGGGCGGCACCGGCGTCAAGCCCGAGACGATCACTAATTGGTATGCGCAAGTTTATGAACCCGCCAGCATCACATCTGAAGCCTAAGGAGCATGAGCCATGACAACCAAGAAGAAGACTGAATCAGTTGTTGACCCAGGGCGCTCCGCCACTGTCACCATCGGCGGTACCGACTGCGAGCTTGTCTTGACGACGAAAGCCACGCGGCTGATCGCTGAGCGTTACGGCGGGCTCGAACATCTGGGTAACGCCCTGGAAATCTCCGACGATCTGGGCAAGACGCTCGGTGAGGTGATTTGGTTGATCACGCTGCTGGCTAACCAGTCCATCCAGATCCACAACCTGCGCCACCCAGACGACACGCGCCCAGAGTTGAGCGAGGACGAGGTTGAACTACTCACTGTGCCTGCTGATCTGGCGGATTATCGCGGCGCGATTACTGAAGCCCTCCAACGAGGCACACGCCGAGACATCCTGACCGGGTCAGCCCCAAAAGCACCAGCAGCGGACGCGTAGTCGAAACCGACAATGCCGTGTTCATGCGGCTGACATATATCGGCATGGCTCACCTTCACCTATCGCGGGTGGAGGTGGGCTTAACCGTGTTCGGGGAACTCTTGGATCTGGTCGACTGCTGGCGACTCGAAACCGGCAGAGCCCAACCCTTACGTCAATGGTTCATCGACGACGTCATCCCGCCAGGGATTTAGTAATTTCGATGAGTCATGGGTGATTCGTTCACGAGACGATGGAATTCCTTACGTGCTGCATCTTCGATTTCGTCCCAAGTAAACAAATCCTTGAGGTACGTGCAGCGAGAAGTATTCGTCTCCATCTCAAGCATGGTTTTCAATACTTCCTTGTCGTTTTTTAGGAGTCCCAACGCTTCGAGGATCCATAGGCGAAGCTCAGGTCGACGAGTGAACGAATGGCTTTCCCAAACCTTTCGAGCCAAGAGTTCCTTATAGCTTCGCTTTACTTTGTTTCTCCTTGCAGTTTCAAAATCAAAGTATTCCTTCGATAGAAAAACTGACGTAGCGTGAGTCCGGATCGAGAACCACCAGCGGTTGTCGTCTTGTTGAGGGAAACACGTCTCGAAAGCATCAGCAAGCGGCGTAGGTCCATTTAGCTCAGCAAGCACAGCTCCGAAATCTTCTGCACTCATTCCCATAGGTTTCCCCTTCGTTTAGCAATTTGATCCCTTTTCATTATCCCTTCGAGGAGGTGACTTTGCCATGGCCGACTCCAGTTTTGGTTTGAAGATTGGGCTTGAGGGCGAGCGGGAGTTTAAGCGCGCGATTACGGATATTAACCGTGAGATGCGTGTGCTTGGCAGTGAGATGAAGCTCGTGGCGTCCTCGTTTGATAAGAACGACAAGTCTGCCGAAGCCTTCACGACCCGTAACCAAGTGCTGGGCAAAGAGATTGAGGTGCAGAAAGCCAAGATCGAGACCCTACGCGCCGCACTCGAAAACTCCGCTACGAGCTTTGGTGAGAACGATAGTCGGACGAAGAACTGGCAGATCCAGCTCAACAACGCAGGCGCGGAGCTCAACCGGCTCGAAGGCGAACTCAAAGCCAACAACGACGCCCTCTCTGATTTCGGGAACGAGGCAGACGGTGCGGGCGACGATGCTAAAGACGCCGCCAAGGACGCAGGACGTCTTGAGGGCGCGGTGGATGATCTCGGTGACGAGATGGACACCACCAGTTCCAAGACCCGCATTTTCGGCGACGTGTTGAAAGCCAACCTTGCCTCCGAAGCGATCCTCGCCGGGGTGAAGGGTATCGGGCATGCGATCGCCAGTATTGGTCGCGGCATGGCTGGAGCCTTGAAGGAGGGCGTGGAGTACAACGCGCGTATGGAGCAATACTCCACAAGCTTCACGACGATGCTTGGTGATCAAGCCAAGGCTCAGCAGCTTGTGAATGATTTGAAGGTTGAGGCGGCGAAGACTCCGTTTGGTATGGAGGATCTTGCGGGCAACATGCAAACCCTCCTGAGCTTTGGCATGAGCTTGGAGGATGCGAAAAAGCACCTGAACGAAATCGGCGACATTAGCCAAGGTGACGCGGTGAAGATGGAGTCCTTGACACTCGCCTTCGCCCAAATGTCTTCGACCGGCAAGCTCACGGGGCAGGACTTGCTGCAGATGATCAACGCTGGCTTTAACCCGTTAGAGGAAATCAGCCGTAAGACCGGCAAGAGTATTGGTGAACTGAAAGAGGATATGGCGAAGGGTGCTATTTCGGCTGATATGGTCGCTGACGCCTTTGCGTCTGCCACTAGCGAGGGCGGGCGTTTCTACGGGGCTATGGACGCCCAATCCAAGACCTTTAGCGGCCAGTTGGCGACGATGCAGGATGGGGTCGAGAACCTCAAAGGCCTCCTCGCAGGTGGATTCTCTGAGGCGTTGACTGGGTCGGTGTTGCCGATGGTGAACGGCTGGATCGACGAACTCACGACAGCTTTTGAAGAAGGCGGAACACCCGCCCTCATCGACACTCTCGGTAGCGTATTGCAAGAAGCACTTGGTTTTATTGCTGAGCAACTACCTATGGTGGTCGAGACCGGCATGAGCATTTTGACCGCGCTCCTTGAAGGCATTATCAAGGTGTTGCCACAAGTGGCCGAGACGGCGGTGATGTTGATTATCGCTCTGGTCGAGGCAATCATCGAAGCGTTGCCGTCCCTGTTGGAGGCGGCGATACAGATCATCGCCACACTGGTCTCTGGTATCGGCGAAGCACTACCGGAACTGGTTCCTGCGGCGGTGGAGATGCTCATGGCTTTGGTACAGGGTCTGGTCGACAACCTCCCGTTGCTTCTTGATGCGGCGTTGCAGCTCATCACCGGACTTACCGAAGGCTTGATCGCTGCCATTCCCGTGATCATCGAAGCCCTCCCACAGATCATCACCGGGATTGTCACGTTCCTTGTGGGGGCGATCCCGCAGATCATCGAAGCAGGAATCCAACTTTTGACCGCGTTGATTGGGGCGCTGCCTCAGATCATCACAGCGATTGTCGCAGCCCTGCCGCAGATTATTACTGCAATCGTGGACGGCGTGGTTGGTGCTATCCCACAACTGATCCAAGCAGGCATTCAGTTGTTGACGGCGTTGATTGGGGCGCTACCGCAGATCATTACGACTATCGTGGCCGCGCTCCCGCAGATTATCGGAGCTATTGTGTCGGCGATTGGTGGGGCGATCCCGCAACTCGTCCAAGCAGGCATCCAACTCTTGACCGCGTTGGTACGAAACCTGCCGCAGATTATTTCCACAATCGTCGCAGCAATCCCATCGATTATTTCTGGGATTGTGTCTGCTGTTGGTCAGGGTGTTTCGGCGATGGCCCAGGCGGGCAAGAACCTCGTCTACGGATTGTGGAACGGTATCCAGTCCCTGGCTGGGTGGTTGTGGAATTCGGTCTCGAACTGGGCATCAGGTATTTGGGACTCCATCACTGGCTTCTTTGGCATCCACTCACCGTCACGCAAGATGGCCTGGGCAGGACGGATGCTTGTTGAAGGCCTCGCAGGCTCCATCCGCACGGACGGCAACAAGGCTGTCACCGCAGCTTCAGGGCTCGCGCGCGACACGATAGACGCCTTCGCCGACCTTGAGGACGGGCTGGCCGTGCCGATCGAGGCGGTGGCAGACCTGCAAGTGCCGAGCGTTGACCTCACCCCACAACCCGTGACTGTATCTCAGCGAAGTACTGATGAAGCGGCAGAGCGTGTGGATGTCGCTGGGATCGTGGACGCAACGGCGAAACGCATCCTGTCCTCGCTGGACATTAGCGTGAAGCTCTCGGATGGGACGCTGGTTGGCAAACTCGCACCTGCTCTTGACAAACAACTCGCACGCCTTGATCGGCGGCAGACCGTGATGGCAGGAGGCTACTGATCATGTTTGGTTTCACGCTGAACAGCGCGGAGACTTCGGCGTCGCTCGGTCTGCGACTCACGGCGCCGGTGGCGATTCCCGCAGCCGTCCGTGCGGTGGATGATATTGAGGTCGAAGGCAGAGCAGGAACCCTCACGCGCTTCACGGGCTGGGAGGATACCGAGATCGAGCTTGAGCTCGCCGTTCCTGTTCGTGACGGGCTCCACCAGTATCGGCAGGCTGCTCACGAGCTGACGGGCTCTTCGACGATTGCGTTGACTGCCGAGCCTGGTGTTTACCGCAAGGTTAAGCACTGCGAAGTGAGCGAACTGCGCCGGGAGCTATCGGGGTGGGGGTTCTTCACCGCGCGCCTGACCTGCCAGCCCTTCACTTACCTGACCGAGGGATTGAATCCAGTAACGCTCACTGCATCTGGGACGATCACGAACCCCGGCCTACTCGATGCGGATCCGATCATCACCGTTACTGGCACCGGAACGTTGTCTTTGACGATCAATGCGCGCGTCTATCACGTGAATTCGCCAGCAGGTTCCGTCACGCTCGACAGCGAACGCCTCGTCGCACACGCCCACGGGAAAGTCCAGACCGATGCGCTCACCGAAACCTTCCCGACCTTCAAGCCTGGGATCAATCGCCTCACGCTCGGCGCGGGTATTTCGAAGATCGTGATCACGCCGAACTGGCGCAACCCCTAACACCCAACTCACGCAAGTTCCGATGGCCATCCCTTCGTGGGGTGGCCAAATTGTTTTGTTTGGAAGGCCTCTCATGATTACGGTTCACGACTGCACCGCCACGACATTCACCACCACCGGACTCGGCGTGCTCGACCGGGAAATCATCAACCCGATCGTGGTTGAGGAACTAGGTGGCGAATTCTCACTGACCTTCACCTACCCAGCAGACGGTCCTGCAGCACAGAACCTTACGCTTGAGAACATTGTGGCAGCGCCCGTGCCAGGGCTGGAGCAACGGCAGGGGTTCCGCATCAGCGAGGTCGCCACCACGCTTGACGGCATGCTCGAAGTGACGGCGTTTCACGTGTTCTATGATCTGGCGGCGAACCTCATCGCCGACACCTACGTGGTCAACAAAACCGCGAAAGGCGCACTGACCCAGATCCTTGGGGCGGCAAACACTAAGCACGGGTTTACTGCTACCTCCTCGGATACGGTGACCAGGGCATCGGCGCGGATAGTGCGCATGCCCATCGCCGCCGCTCTCATGGATGCGGGCGAGGACAACACGTTCGCTGCGCGTTGGGGCGGCGAGATTACGCGTAATAATTGGCTGATCCATCACACGCCCATGCGCGGAGCCAACCACGGGGTGGTCATCCGTGATCGGAAGAACCTCACCGGCTTTGAATCATCCATTGACTTCTCAACAGTGGCGACGCGGATTCTGCCAGTCGGATACGACGGCCTACTCCTACCCGAACTGTATGTCGATAGTCCGAAGTTGGGTGATTATGTGGTGCCGCGTATCCGCGTCATCCGCTACGGACAAGTCAAAGCCATCACCGACAAAGACAACCCGCGTGAGGGTGAATTCCCACTCGACCAAGCCCACTCTGAGCTGCGCCGACTAGCTGCAGCAGAATTCAGCGCAAGACATGTCGATGAGCCGTCGGGCTCGTATAAGGTGCGGTTCGTCGATCTCGCCACCACCCGTGAATACGCTGATCTTGCACGCCTGGAAACCGTCGAAATTGGCGACACCGTGACCGTCCGCCACACTGATCTTGGGATTGCGCTCACGGCACGGGTGGTCGCTTACGAATACAACCCGCTCACGCTCCAGTACATCTCCGTTGAGCTGGGTTCTACTGCTCGGAAGTTCACGTCTGTCACCCGGCAGGTCAAAACCGCCATCAATACGGCGGTGGCTGCGTCGGATGCGGCAGGATTCGCACTCGCTTCAGCGGATGGGAAGAACACCAACCACTACGGCAGCATCCAGCCCGCCAAGGCCAAGCTGGGTGACACGTGGTTCCGGCAAAATGGCGAACAGGTCGAGATCTGGATCTACCGGCTCACTGATACCGGGCAGCCCGGCTGGATAGCACTCGCCACCGATCTGAATCATGCCCAGCTCGGTGCGGAACTCGATGCCGCCCGCACACAAGTCGGCCACGCCCTGCTTGCGGCCCAGAATGCACAAAACGCCGCCGATGCTGTCGCCACTCAGATGGCGTCGGCGCAGGTGGAGATTGACCAGGCCAAGACCGCAGCCGCTGGTGCTACCCAGCTGGCGCAGGACGCCCACGACATCGCGGTAACCTCGGATGGGCGGATCACGGTTGCCGTTGTTGACCCGAGCGTAGCGGACGCGGCTGGCCGACCGGAGGGTGCGCTGTGGCAAGTGCGCGTCGACGGAGTGATCGCCCGCCAATACATCCTCACCAACAACCAATGGGAACAAACACCGGTCGGTGCCGCGATGATCGGGCCGAAAGCGATCAGCCAAGCACACATCGCAGACGCCGCCATCGGCACCGCACACATCGCTGATGCCGCGATCACCGACGCGAAAATCAGTTCACTGTCGGCAGCCAAAATCACGGCTGGGTTCTTGGCGGCTGACCGTATCGCCACGGGAAGTATTACCTCCGACAAGCTGACAATCGCGAGTGGGTTCATCACCACAGCAATGATTGCCAACGCCGCGATCACGGACGCAAAGGTTGGCAGTCTATCGGCGTCGAAGATTACGACCGGTACCTTGTCGGCGGCACGGATCGCTGCCGGTTCGATTACCTCGGACAAGTTGACGATCGCTAACGGTTTTATCCAGTCCACGATGATCAAGGACGCTGCGGTCACATCGGCCAAGATTGCTTCGCTGGATGCTGGGAAGATCACCACCGGCACGTTGTCGGCAGCTCGGATTGGGGCGCGCTCGATTACGGCAGACAAGCTCGCAGCCAACGCCATCCAAGTAGGTCTTGCCGGGTGGACGCAATCTATCCGCATCACCCCGTATCAGATCGCTTGGTATAACGGCTCGACATTGGAAGGGACAATCTCCAGTTCCGGGATGAAATTCTGGTACGGCACCCGCTACATCGGGGAAATGGCACGCCGTGCCCACAAGGACAAGCCCGACGTGCAAGGCGTCGTCAACCAGGTCGCCTATCAAGGCGACTATGTGGCCTGGACATACCAGACGGTTTCCGGCGGCACCTACTACACCTGCCTCACCCTGGATCCGAAGGGACGCTTCTACGGCAAGGCCGGCATTCATCTCGGTGCTGACTTGCGCACCAACGGCTACAAGTTCTACACCACCGGCTCGCGCTACGTGACCTTGCAAGACTGCACGCTCACCGGGAAAGGCACCTACGCCGGGTGGGCGTCGAGCAATGGGCTGGCGAAGATCGTCTTCCACACCTACGACCTGATGGTCGTCACCAATGGGTCGTATTACAACATGACCCGCCTATTCGACCGCACCAAAGATTTGATGTCGCGGATGAACGCGATCCTCAGCCTGCTCAATCAGGGGTGGATCACATCCATCTCCGGAACCGGATCGAACATCACGTGGCGGTACTTCTCCAACACTGGATTATCGGCCATGTCCACCAACCTCGCATAAGTAAAAGGAAACACTGATGAAGATCAAGATCGCCAACCAGCACCTCCAACCCATCGCAGACCTACTCACCAATATGCCGTTGAAGACGACACAGTCCCGTGCCCGCTCGAAACTTCTAACGTTGGTGAGGGAGGCGATTGCTCGGTTCGGGGAGGACGAATACGACCTCGTCACCCAATTCGCAACACTTGACGATCAGGGTCGCCCAGTCTTTGGTAACGACGGCACCTTTGCTCTCGCTGACCCAGATAAAGCGAGTGAATTCCTCGAATCTCGCCAAGCCCTGCTCGCGTCGATCGCTGAAGTATCTGGCCCGACCTACGACGGCCACGACAATGACGTGAAAACACTTCTTGATGGCTATGACGGTGAGCTGTCTGGCGAAACGGCCGAGGCCTACGACGTTCTCTACGACGCGATCACCAAGGACAACACATGAGCGCCGAAGAAGAAAAGAGCAAAGAACTCACCGAAGTCTCCGCTGATGAGTCAACGCCTGACGATGAGGTGCAGTTGCCGATCGTCCCAATTGAATCCGATACAACGCCTGCACCACCAGCAGAGGCCATCGAAACCCACGAACTCCCAGCACCCAAGGCGGCGTCCTTCGACTTGAGCCTGCCGATCTTGGAGGTCTTGACTGACCCGACTATGTAAATCGCTGCGCTACACCAATTTTTGATGCCTTCACCCCAGATGGGTGGGGGTATTTTTCATTTGCCCACCCACCCTGGAAGGAACACGCTTTATGTCTATTCACGCTATCTGGCACACCACCCAAGCAGGCCTCGCAGGCCTCGGCGCATGGCTCGCCGCCTACCTCGGAGGCCTCGACGGCCTCGTCTATGCCCTGATCGTCTTCGCTATCGCCGACTACATCACCGGGGTGCTCGCCGCCATCTCAGAGCGCCGCCTCTCCAGCGCAGTTGGTTTCAGGGGTATCAGCCGCAAGATCCTTATCTTCACCCTCGTCGGGCTCGCCCATTTGATCGACGTCCATATTCTCGGAGCGCCCGGCGTGCTGCGTGCGGCGGTCATTTTCTTCTACCTGTCCAACGAAGGCATCTCCCTGATTGAGAACGCCACCCGCTTGGGTCTGCCTGTGCCTGCCCAGATGCGTGGAGCTTTGGATGCGATCGCGAACCGCGCCGACACCAGACCCTCACTCACCGAAACGACCACTGAAAACACAAAGGAGATTCACTGATGAAGAATTGGCTCGCGCTTGAGGCTGACATCGACCTCATCATGAACAAGCACTACACACCCGGCAGGAACGGTAGACGGATCGATAAGGTCATCATCCACCACAACGCCGGAAACCTTACCATCAAGGGATGTTACGACGTCTGGCAAACCCGCCCAGCTTCCGCCCACTACCAAGTCCAATCCGACGGACGCATAGGTCAGTTGGTGTGGGACCGCGACACCGCCTGGCACGCAGGAAACTGGGTAGCCAACACCACCAGTATTGGCATCGAACACGCCGACATGACCAGTGATCCATGGACTGTATCCGAGGCGTGCCTTGATAACGGAGCACACCTCGTGGCCGCAATCTGTAAATTCTACGGTCTCGGCCGACCGGTCTGGGGGAAGAACGTGTTTGGTCACAAGAACTTCTCCTCGACCGAATGCCCAGCCTCGCTGGCAGGCAGTCAGCATGCCGCCTATATGGCTCGCGCACAGTCTTGGTATGACCAGATGACCGGCAACACCCCAGCACCAGCACCAGCCACACCGGACATCGACGCTCTCGCCGATGCCGTGATCCGTGGCGACTACGGCAACGGTGAAGAACGTAAGCGTCGCCTCGGAGCCAACTACGCCGCCATCCAACAGCGAGTCAACGAAAAGCTCTCCGGCAACACGCCTGCCACGAAGCCCGCCGCACCCAACATCGATGCGCTGGCTGACGCCGTGATCCGTGGCGAGTACGGCAATGGTGAGGAACGTAAACGACGTCTCGGAAACCTCTACAGCGCGGTGCAAGCGCGCGTGAACGCCAAGCTCGGCTACTAACCACACGCGCCACTGTGCAACTTAGCCCCGCTGCTACCCGTCATGGGTGGTGGCGGGGCTTTTCGTCGTTTCATGGGCGGATTTAACACATACGGGTTTGTCGGCAGTGGGGTGAAGGGAGTGACCTCACTGTGAATGATCTTGACGAACAACGTATTCGTAACCTGCGCACGGCGGGCTGGGGGTATAAAGCGATTGCCGAGTTTTGCGCCCTGACTCGTGACCAGGTCCGCTCGTACTGCACCAGCCGAAATCTCGAGGCCGGTTCAGTGGTGGCTCAGCGGGTGTGCCGCTGGTGTGCCAGCCCCATTCGGGGAGGTGTTCGGGCTCGGTTTTGCTCGCCCGCATGCAGACATAAAGCGTGGCGGCACCGGCAGAAAACCGAGCCAGTGCGCGAGCAGACCTGTGCGCACTGCGGACGCCGCTTCGTGATCGTGGACAAACCGGGCCAAAAGTACTGCTGCCACGCCTGTTATGTACGTGCTCGCTTCGGCACCCGTGGCGGACGACCATGAACACGCTCGCCACCACGGTTGATCAGATGACACAGCCTGAGATGTTCGCCCGAGAACTCGCCTTTATTACTGACGCTCACGTCTTAAGCATGCTGGCAAGTCGGGGTGTGCTCACATCTTCAGAGTATCGGCGTGCCTATCGGCTGTTGTGGGAGGACCGGAACCCGATCTATCAACCACAGATTGTGGGCGAAACGACTGGATAAACACCGCCTTTAGAGCGTGTATAGACCTAACGCGAAAGGAGAAAACGTGGCACACATCAGTGTGGTGACACCAGTTCGGCCGCCGACCCCGAAACTGGTCAACGTAGCAGCATACGCGAGGGTCTCAACCAACGGCACAGAGCAGTTAGCATCCCTATCGGCGCAGGTTTCGTATTATTCGCGCCTGATCCAGTCCACACCCGGATGGGCCTATGCAGGCGTGTTTATCGACGAGGGTATCACCGGCACGTCAACGAAATCCCGGCAAGGCCTGGCCGACTTGATGGACGCAGCCAGGGGCGGGGGTGTCGATATTGTGTTGTGTAAATCAATCTCACGCCTGGCCCGCAACACTGTCGACCTGCTCGCTACGGTCCGTGAGCTCAAAGACCTTGGCGTGGCCGTACGGTTCGAACGCGAACGTATCGACACCCTTAGCGCTGACGGGGAACTGCTGTTAACCTTGCTGGCCTCGTTCGCCCAAGAAGAATCACGCTCGCTATCCCAGAACGTGAAATGGGCAATCCGCAACCGATACAAGAACGGTGGCACGAACTCCTTCGTTGTCTATGGCTACCACTGGGCAAACGGCCAGTTCACCATCATCGACGAAGAAGCCAAGATCGTGCGCTTACTGTTTGCCAATTATCTCGATGGGATCAGCCCGGAAAAGACCGCTGGCATGCTCAACGCTGAAGGTAAACGCTCTCGGGGAGGGGGACGGTTCTACGGATCCGTGTTTCGTCGCATGCTCGAAAATGAGCGGTACAAGGGCTGCCAAATGCTACAGAAAATGTACCGCCCCACAATCCAAGCACCCACATGTGCTCTCAATGACGGGGAGCTGCCGCGATACTGGGTTGAGCAAGCCCTCCCAGCGATCATTGACGAGGCGATGTTTGACGCGGTGCAGGCAGAAATCGCGTACAGGCGTGAGGTGGGCCCGGCGGCGACCCCGTCAAAGAACACGGGCGTGTTCACTGGACGGATCTATTGTGGCGCGTGTGGGAAGAACTATCAACGCAAAACCCGCACCTACAAGTCTGGAACCTCATACAAGTTCTGGCGCTGCTGGAGTGCCTGTACCGGGAACGGCAACCCCTGTAGGGGGCACAACCTGCGCGAAACGCTCCTCGAACACGCCTGCGCAGATGTGCTCGGCACCCAAAGTTTCGACCCTGTGTCGGTTGTTGAGCAGATCGTGATGATTGAAGCCTTCGAGCATCAGCTCACATTCCACCTCGCGGATGGAACTATGACGCCGGTGGGCTTAACCAGTGAGGGGAGGTTGGCATGAGTCGCACCGTCACAGCGATACCCGCAACAAAGAAACCCGGAACTGTCACAACCCCGTCCGGGGTACCGGCACGCAGAAGGGTCGCCGCCTACGCTCGCGTCTCTACCGAGATGGAAGAACAAACCTCCTCCTACGAGGCGCAAATCGACTACTACACCACCTACATTCGCTCCCGTAATGATTGGCAGTTCGCGGGCATGTACTGCGACGAAGGTATCTCTGGCACCTCTATGAAGCGCCGTGAGGGATTCCAAACCATGATCGATGACGCCCTGGCAGGTAAAATCGATCTGATCCTCACCAAGAGTGTGTCCCGGTTTGCTCGCAACACCGTCGACTCGCTCACTACCGTGCGCAAGCTCAAGGATGCAGGCGTCGAGGTTTATTTTGAGAAGGAAAATATTTATACCTTTGACGCCAAAGGCGAATTACTCATCACGATCATGTCGAGCTTGGCGCAAGAAGAATCCCGCTCCATCTCCGAGAACGTCACCTGGGGACATAGGAAACGTTTTGCCGATGGGAAAGTCATGGTTCCCTACAAATCCCTACTCGGATACAAGAAAGGCGAGGGTGGCAGCCTCGTCATCGACGAGACGCAGGCTCCGACCGTGCGGTTGATCTACCAGCTTTTCCTTGACGGGATGGCGATCAGTGAGATTAAAACCGAGCTCGCGCAGCGTAAGATTCTCACCCCGCGTGGGAAAGAAGTGTGGTCAACATCGACAGTGCGCTCCATTCTATCCAACGAAAAATACAAGGGCGACGCCCTTCTCCAAAAGACGTTTACCACCGATTTCCTTACTAAGAAGATGAAGGTCAACGAGGGTGAAGTGCCCCAATACTACGTATCAGGTAATCACGAGCCGATTATTGCTCCGCGTATCTGGGATCAGGTGCAATACGAACTCGCCACCCGCCATGCCAACATATCGTCAGCGAAAGTCGGCTTATTCTCCACCCGGCTGAAATGTTCTCAGTGTGGGGCGTGGTATGGGCGTAAGACGTGGGCGTCGAACACGAAATACAAGTACACAGTCTGGCAATGCAACCACAAATACGCAGGGCAGCACCCTTGCAGCAGCGCGACGGTGAAAGACGAGCAGATCAAGGATTCTTTCGTGCAAGCGCTCAATCAACTGATCGCCCGCCACCGGTACGAAAGCCAGCTGCCGCAGGTGCTTGGCGACATGTTCGATACGAGCCGTTTGGAAGAACAAGCCGCAGCGTGCCAGGCAAAACTTGTGGAACTCACCGAGCAGATCGAGACGCTGATTGCGGAAAACCAGCGGTGTGCGCTCGACCAAGACGCCTACCAAAACAAGTACACCAAACTCGATACTACCTACCGTAAGACGCTTGCACGTAAAACAAGCCTGGAAGCAGATATCGTAGCGAACACTGCCAAGCATGCCGCCATCACCACAACTCTGAATGATCTGGCGGGCGAACCGGTGAGCGAGTTTCGTCCCGCGCAGTGGAGCGCACTCATCGATCACGCCATCGTAGGCGAGGATACGATCCGGTTCGTGTTCCGAGTTGGCGAGGTAGTGAGGGTTCAGCTGTAGGAGGTTAGAGGGAAATTTTTAGCCCGTTCGTGCATGAGTGCGCGGACGGGCTTTTCTCATGCCCAGAAATCGTGGCAACAGCGAAGTGATAGTGCTCGGGAAGTATTTCGGCAGGTCACGGCTAACGCGCTATACACTCGCTAACGGAAGGGATTTTCTTGACCCCCTTGGGGCATACCCGCTAACGCAAACGCCTACTTATCATTTTCGACGTCATAGTGGAGCGAGTGACGGGAATCGAACCCGCATGACCAGCTTGGAAGGCTGGGGCTCTACCATTGAGCTACACTCGCAACTGGCTTTCGCTTCGAGTTAACGGAAGCCGCGAAAAACAGTGTAACCTATAGAAGGTCAGAAAATAAAACTGACGGGGCGTGGCGCAGCTTGGTAGCGC
>QWCK01001309.1_pt1 | contig 37553 bp, 31 predicted proteins | sample 1972571 | NCBI WGS metagenome assembly QWCK01 (sample SAMN09866710, study PRJNA288562) | Human gut metagenome isolate term2_stool, whole genome shotgun sequencing... | isolation source: gut | host: Homo sapiens | place: USA: California | reverse complement strand
AATTGTTTTTTCTTAATCGTTCCTTAAATCAATCTTTTTTTAGCTTTCCTTAGGTGAGTACGGACGTCAGCGAACTTCGAAGAAGTTCCATGACTAAGTTTTGAGCCTAGTGTCTCAAAACTTCCGAGCACCTGAAACACAATGGTTCAGGTGCTTTTCTCACGGCGGAAAGCTAAGCATATAGCTCGCTTCGCTCGTTTATAGCAAAGCTAAAAACTATATAATGATGTTCTTGATTGTTTTAAGAGCTTCATTCTTACAAATCTTCTGCTCTTAGTGGTTTAACGTCTTTGAGCAGTGGGTGATTCTTGTCTGCTTCTGAGACTTCTGCTTCTTCCAAGTTTTCCCATTGGATATCTAGGCTTGGATCTGCATAGTTGACAAAAGCATATTTTGGTTTGAGTTCAAGTGCCCAGTAGTCGTTCACAAGATAGCTGTATGCAACCTTATCAGACAAAACTTGGAAACCGTTAGCAACACCACGAGGAACAAAGATTCCTTTTGAGGCATCAATAACTGTTTGGTAAGTATTCCCAAAAGTTTCGCCTTCACGAAGGTCAACCCATGCTCCAAGAACCTTTCCTTCATCTGCTACTGAGATGTATTTATCCCAAGGCTCAGCGTGCAAACCACGCAAAACATTTTTACGTGAAAAAGAAACGTTGTTTTGCAATTTTCCTTCTGTAAAGAATGATTCTGGAAAACCAAGTGGCAACATTTTTTCTTTTTGGAAGTTTTCCTTAAACCAACCTCGGTTGTCTCCATGTACTGGAATATCAAATTCAAGCAAGCCTGGAATGGCTTCACTCTTACGTACAGCTAGTTCTTTTCCAAAAAATTGTTCAGTCATTATGCTTCTCCAATCAAACGGAGCAAATATTGTCCGTATTCATTTTTCTTAAGCGGTTGTGCCAAAGTACGAACATCCTCTTCTGTGATATCTCCTGTAAATCTTGAGTAAATGTACGATATCATGTCGTAGGTTACACTTCTTTCGTTGTTTTTTAGCTCAATAGAAAGGTTTTGATTTATTTTTCTGTAGTGATTTGGTGTGACACCAATTTTTTTTGAAAAGGTCTTTGAAAGATGGGATGCATCTGTGAAACCTACTAATTCTGCGATATCATTAAGTGTAACATCTGTATATATAAGAAATTCTGTGGTTTTTACTATCCTCATTTGGTTTACCAAGTCGTTAAAGGTATATCCTGTAACATCCATACAGTATTTTGCCAGCGAGGACTCACTCATAAAAAATTGTTTTGAAACTGAGCTTAGTGTAAGCTTTGCTCCAAGATGTGAATACAAATACTTGAATATTTCGGCTCTTTCATCAAAGTCTGGATTTTCAACCTCTTTTATTTTTACATCAACCTTATGTGCTATCCGCAAATACCATATAATTACTTCCATCAGTTTATTCGTGACATACACACTGGCAAGGAGCTTTTCCTCTTTGACATCCAAAATAGACTCCACTCCCACTTCGGATTTTATATCATCAAAGGTTTTTATAAATGTCTCCCATTCCTGCAAAGATGGATAGATTACCGGATGCTCTGTCATTTCTTTTTCAAAGGAAAATTGCTCTTTTAAATAATTATACTGTATTTTCATGTTCTGATTTATAAAGTCCATATTATAAACCAGCTTAATGTATTGCAATGGCTGGCCAACTTCTATTACCTCAGTTATTTGCCAAGGAAATATGCTGATTATTGCGTGTGGCAATATATTTACAATCTTGTCGTCAATCTTTATTTTGCCAATGCCTGTAAAAAATACCAAAAAACGGCTCTGCTGATGGATTAGTGGTGTAGTTGGCTCATTAATAACCTCTATATCATACGAACAAAGCTTACGCTTGTCATAGCTTGAGGTGAAAGCTGTTTGAATTTCATAATTTCTCATAATTTTATTCCCGAGTTGTAATTTAAAATTTTGAGTTAGTAGATTGTATAAAATTTAACTAATTATAAAATAATTAGTTCGAAATTATCACTAATAAATATTTAATTTATACATATAAAATATACCATAAAACTGATTAGATTTCAAAATTTTATTTAGTAAATGCCAAAAAAATTCACCAACTATCTTAGTAATTTTGATGTAGTATATCTACATAAAAGCTAAAATAAATCGGTGAATTTCATTTTATTTGCATTATTTATTGTATACAGTGGTTTTGATTATTTAATATTTAAATGCAAAAATTTGCATAAAAAACCGGGGTACCGTTATCACATAAATTCACTCCCGAGATGAATCCCAGGTGGGTGACCTGTCAAGCTACGCTAATTACCAGGATACGTCCGTGACGCCAAGGCATATTTTTGTAGTCTGAACAACGGTCTCCCGTATAAATATTGTCGGTTGAATTTAATAATGATTGACGAATACTCCAGTAATATTATTATAATACATTTATATAAATTTGTAAAATGGTATAAATTTTTATTTTGTACTTTCTCTTTTAATTATTTTTGCATCAAGTATCATGTTTGAATAGTTTGTAGATGGTTTTTTATCCTTAGAACCGATTTGTTTTACAACCATTCTAGCACACACTGCTCCAATGTCATAATATGGCATTTCCAAGCTTGTAACCATTGGTCTGATTAAGCTTATGGTTTTTGTGTCATATAGCTGAGCTATCTTCATTTGCTTAGGAATTGCTATACTAAGGTCTTCTGCTACAAAAACCGCAGCAAGCGTCTTTTCATCAGTAGTTGATATTACACTGGCAAATTTTTCTTTTTTAAATTTTTTTAGTAATTCCTTATAGCATTTGTCTCTGTCATTAGATACTCTAAGTATTTCATAGCTAATATTTTTTTCGTCCAGTATCTTTTTAATCAGCTTTTCATCATCAACATCTGCTTGGTCTGTTTTATCTGACTCTTTAGCTAAAAATGCTAGTTTACCGGTAGTCTTAACCTCTTCAATCAGCATTTCAAACGCTTTATTTTTGTCTATATCAACAAAGTTAACAGCTTGCATTTTCCCTAGCGTTTTTGAATAGTACACTGTCGGGATTTTTTGCATAACCAGTTTTTGATTAACCTGTTCATTTATCTCAGAGGTAATCATGATTATCCCGGCAACCTGTTTTGACACTAGTAAATTTATATAATAATCCAGCTTTTTATCATCATTGTACGTCGTGCATACAAGTGAGTCATATTCGTACATTCTAGCTATTTCTTCAATACCGTTAAGAAATGTTCCTACCATTGAGTCTGACAAGTCAGGAGCGATGACACCTATTAACTGACTTTTTTTCATTACTAACGAACGTGCTACCGGATTTGGAACATAACCGGTTTCTTCAATAATTTTTAAAACTCTTTCTTTAATAGCTTCACTTACAGGCTTTGATTCATTTATAACCCTAGAAACTGTTGAAATAGATACGCCTGACATCCTTGCTACATCTTTAATTGTAACTGGCATAAAATAACTCCTTTATTTAATATTCAATTGTGTTAATTATACATCTTTAGGAAAACTATTTCAAGCTTAAAACATTTTGTAATATAATATTAAAATTACTACAACTGCTACTTTATAAAAAAATATAATTTAAAAAAGTGCCCACTTTAAGTTTGAGTTGGCACTTTTTTGTTTAATATTATTTATAAAAATAATTTACTATTTAATAACTGTTGCTGTTTTGCTTGAAGCAGACCATTTAACTTCAGCACCTAGAGATTCAGCTATAGCTCTCATTGGTAAAAATGTTCTTCCATCTTTTATTTCAGCTGGTGCATCAAGTGTAACACTCTTGCCATCTACTGTCATGCTGCTTTGTCCTAGAGTTATAGTTACTATTTTGTTGTCTTTAGTTGTAAGTGTAGCTGTTCTTGTTGCCGCATCCCAATCAACCTTGCTATCTAGTGCTTCAGAAAGTGCTCTTACTGGTAGCATGGTTCTGCCATTAGATATATATGGCTCAGAGTCTAAGCTCATAGCTTTGCCATCTACTGTGTAATCTTTGCCTCCTATAGCAAATACAACTTCTCTTTGTTTTGGTGCTGGGTTTACTACAAATAATTCAATAGTTTTGATTGTTTGGTCAGGCATCTTTGCATTTACTAGATTAAATTTGTAGCTACCATCATAGCCAAATTTGTCTAGTGTAACCATAAGATTAGAAACTGTAATTGTAGATGGTTTTATAGATTCTCCTCTTACTGAAAATCCAATAGTTGTTCCGTCAAGTTTTTCATTACCTACTCTGATGTCTCCTCTTGTAGCTTCTACTTTAAAGTCTTTACCAAATTGTAGTCCTTTATATGCTGGGTCTAATTTTAGTAAATATTCGCCTTCTTGTAATGCTCCGGCTTGAGTTTCAGATATTATTATATCAGATAATTTTTGGTCCATTTTGCCAAGCTCTATTACGTCAGCTTTTCTTTCAGCAACGCTAAGTCCTTCTACTACATTGGCTACAACTGTCTTAACTGTGTCGAAACCTTTACCTTCAAACGTAGCTGTTATGTCGCCTTTATAGCCGTTCTTTGGCATTATATCAAGATTTATTGTCCATTTATTAGGTGTAGCTGCTTTTTCATTTAAGTCGAGGCTTACATAATCGCCTTTTTGATTTCTAACTGTTAGTGTATCTTCACCTTTAACATTTTTGATTTTAACTGAGTCTTTTACTATATCAGCGTTATCAAAAACTAAATCAAATGGTGAGCCACTTATCATAGAGTTTTCTACTGCCTCTGTTATTGTTATTTCTACTGGTATTTTTGTATTTTCTGTTGCTCTTTGATATGATGATGAAATATTAACTGCGTAGTCACTGATTGTAGCAACTTTTGCTACTTCGCTGTCATTTTTGCCGACTACATCTACTAATACTGTCAAATCGCCTGGTTTTGTACCTCTTTCAATATCAAAATAAGGTACTACATAAAACATGTCTCTTTCTTTTAAGTCTGTTTTAATCTTAAATTTAAGAGAACTACCATCTATTTGAGCAGCTCTTCCATTAACTAGTGTTTTGCTATTCCATTTTATTCCTGATGATAATTTTAATTCAAAAGTTTGTTCTTCGCCCCAAGCGTCCGCTTTTTCTTCTCTTACATTAATTAATGTTCCCTTTTGTTCTTCCAATGCTCCTACTGTCGCAGGTACTACAGTATCAATTTTCATTGTTTGAGCTGCATAAGCAGAGCCCATGAACATTGCTAGTGATAAGCTTAGTGCTGATGCTCCTATAAAAAATCTTTTCATTTAATAATCATCCTTTCAATTTTTATTTTGTTTCAGATTTTTATTTTAAATCTCATGTACTATTATAATACCCGAGACGATAAAATATAAAGTGATTTTATATTAAATAAACGTTACAAAAAATAGTCTCCGTTTTAATTGGAGACTATTTTGTTTTTATAATAATGATTTATATACATCAAGATACTTTTGACTTGAAACCTTCCAGCTAAAATCCTGCTGCATAGCATTTTTTATTAAATTATTGAAAACATCTTTTTCATCATAATAAATTCTGACAGCATCTTGCAAGGTAAATAACATTTCATGTGCATTGTAATTGCCAAATGCAAATCCGCTGCCCTCTCCTGTAAATTTGTTGTATGGCACTACGCTGTCATTCAAACCGCCTGTTTTTCTAACTAGAGGGATTGACCCATACCTCATCGCAATCATCTGTGACAAACCGCATGGCTCAAACTGAGATGGCATAAGGTATATATCGCTTGCTGCATAAATCTCTGAGGCTATCCTGTCGTCATATTTTATTATCGCTCTCATTTTATCGTGATTAGCATATTCACTGTTTCTAAAGCTGTCTTCGTAGATAGGGTCGCCTGTGCCAAGAATTACCAGCTGTAATCTCATTTGCAGTATTTCACCCAATACCGCATTGATTAAATCAAGTCCCTTTTGGTCAGTAAGCCTTGAGACCATACCGACCATAATAGTGTCTTTGTCTTGTGGAAGTGCCATTTCCTTTTGGAAAGCAAGTTTATTTTTGTATTTATTTCCCAAATTATTTTTATCATATGATGATGATAGGTACTTATCCTTTTTCGGGTCATAGACATCGTAGTCTATTCCATTTAATATTCCGACTATTTTATTGTTGTACTTTCTAATCAAGCCATCAAGATTTTCACCAAAGTAGTCATTTTGTATTTCATTAGCATATGTTGGACTAACTGTCGTAACCTTGTCTGCAAAGACTATGCCTGCTTTGACATAATTAGCTTTGCCATAATATGCCATTTTATCTTCGGAGTTGTAATAATATGGCAATCCTAGCATATCAAATACCATATCAAAATCAAATACGCCTTGAAATCTCAGGTTGTGAATTGTAAATACCGTTTTTTGTGTCAATTGATACTCACGAAGTAGAGGTATTACCATTGCTGTTTCCCAGTCGTGGCAATGTACTATGTCGTAGTCTCTAAAATGCCTTGCGATTACTTCTACAATAGCTTTTGAAAAGAATGTAAATCTTTCTCCATCGTCAAAATGTCCATATATTGTATCTCTGTCGAAATACTGCTCATTATCTACAAAGTAATACATTACATCGCCAACTTTTTTTTGATGAAGTCCTACGTATTGATGTCTAAAGCCAAGAGAAATATAAAAATCGTCAATCTTTTTTAAATCGGGATATTTTTGCTTTATCCCCTTATAAAGAGGAATGATAACTGAACATTCCACTGCCATCTTGCTAAGAGCTTTAGGCAAAGATGCAACTACATCTCCTAGACCTCCAACCTTCATAAAGGCTTGACTTTCTGAAGATGCAAAAAGTACCTTCATATCGTTTCTCCTTTTTTAATAATTATAGGCATATTTATGTCACCAATCAATTTTTTCTTTTCCTGTATAGTTACGTTTTTGTCAGTTATTACGTTGTTTATATAAGCTCCCTCACCAATTACTGTGTTTTGCAAAAGTATAGAGTTTTCAACCACTGCATCTTTTCCTATAATAACTTTTCTAGCTATTATAGAATTTTTCACCTTCCCCTGTATGATGCACCCTGAGGCAACTATGGAATTTTTTACATCTGATGTGCTGTCAAAAAATGTTGGTGCCTCATCTTTAGTCTTTGTGTAAATCTGAACATTAGGATTTTGAAAAATTTCATCACCAATATTTTCATCAAGCAATGCGTTATTAAACTCTCTGTAGCTTTTTATGTCAGTTACTGCTTTTAAAAATCCGTTATATCTGTATAAATTACATTCGCTCTCAAGCATATAGCTTTGTAGCATATTGTCTAAGTAATTATACTGTCCTGTTTCTATAGCTGAATACATCAGCTCTAGGAACTTTTCTCTGTTTAGTAAATAGCACCCCATGGAGATATTTCTTTCCTTTGAGGAGCACATATTTTTGCCAATGCTGCTGATTTTTCCATTATTGACATTGTATACTGTGCTTTTATAAAAATCTACATCCGCATTTTCTACAGTCTTGTATAAAGCTGTGATATCAGCCTGAGAGCTTATATGTGCATCAAGTACCTCGTCAAAGTTAATCGTAAAGATAAAGTATGGATTTGTTACCAATATATACTCTTGGTTTGACCTTTCTATAAAGTCAATGTTTTCAAATACATTTTGTATATCTCCAACCGCTTGTTTCTCATTTAATTCATAGCGGTTTGAAAATATATACAGTCCATCTACTAATCTATCTAAATCCCAAGTTGAGCCATCGCCGATGTGGTCATTTAGTGAACGTATCTTTCTTTGGGCAAATATACCGACATTAGTAATGCCTGCCGCAGTTATATTCGATAAGATAAAGTCTATCAAGCGATATCTTCCTGCTATAGGCAGTGTAGCTAGAGGTCTGTTTAGTATGAGGTCATTTTTTCTTATGTGGTCTTCGTTTAGATTAATAATTGCCATTATCGGATTTCTAAACATCTTCTTCACCTCCGTCCAATGTTGCATTACTTCCTATGGAATATAGCTTGCCGTCCTCACTATATGCCTGCACTTTTTCTCCTATAATAACGTGTTCACCTATTATAGCTTTTTTTACATGAGCGTCTTTTTTTATGGTGGTTTCTCCCATTATTACTGAGTCCTCTACTATTGCTCCCTCTTCTACTTTTACCTCTGAGAATATTATTGAATTTTTGACTGTGCCTTTAATCCTAGCTCCATCAGCTATCATGGAATGAACCACCTGTGCATCCTTTGATATATACATAGGTGGAAGTGATTTATTGTGAGACCTTATCTGCCATGATGTATCAAATAGATTGAGCGGGTTATCTATGTCTAATAAATCCATGTTGGACTCCCAATAGGACTCTAATGTACCAACGTCTTTCCAATATCCTGAAAATTTATAAGAATATAATTTTTTATCCTGAGCTAGGAATGATGGAATTATGTCTTTACCAAAATCTTCTTTGCCTCTTGCTTCCAGTTCAGCATTTTTAAATTCTTCTCTTAATGCCTGCCAGTTAAATATATATATTCCCATAGACGCTAAATTGCTCTTTGGATGCTCAGGTTTTTCTTCAAACTCATATATTTTACCATCTTCATCAGTATTCATTATTCCAAATCTTGGAGCTTCCTCCCATGGCACTTCTATTACTGCTATGGTTATATCAGCGTTATTTTTTTTGTGAACGTCCAACATTTTTTGATAGTTCATCTTGTAAATGTGGTCACCTGATAATACCAATAGGTATTGTGGGTCAAAAAGGTCAATGAACTCTATATTTTGTTCTATTGCGTGTGCAGTGCCCTTATAAAAATTTTGCTCTTTTTCGCTCATATATGGTGGCAATATAAAAGCTCCGCCATCTCGTCTATTTAAAGCCCATGACGCACCTATGCCTATATGATTATGTAACTCAAATGGTTTGTACTGCGTGAGTACGCCTACCGTATCCAAGCCGGAGTTGGCACAATTGGATATGACAAAATCTATTACTCTATACTTTCCACCGTATGGCACTGCAGGTTTTGCAAGATTTTGTGTGAACATCTTCAGTCTACTACCTTGTCCACCAGCTAAAATCATTGCCAGCATTTCCTTTTTTTTCATAAAATACCTCCTTGTTTTTCTATCGTTTGTATGAAAGAACATAAAGCTTGGAGTATCCATTCGATGAAAACGTTGTTTTTGTTTTCAAAAAAAAATGAAAAAGCATTACGTATATAAATTATAATACTCTTTCATTGTAAAGTCAAGGTATACAAGGCATTTAAATATGGTTAAATATATTTTCTTTAATATTTTTTTGCATTTTTATTATACAAAATATTCATTTTTTATTTAAAATTTTCCATGTATTCTCTGTAAATTTTCAAAAAATCTTTTTTTGCATTTTTAGGTATCTTCACTGTAATGGAAATCATTTCTTCTACCTCTGATTGAGATTTTTTAATTATATCTTTAAGCTCTTGTATTGATGTGTTATTTTTAATTTTTTTTAAAAAATCAAAATTCAGTTCTTGTCTAGTAGACATATCATAAATGTAATCTTGTAGATTTTTGTCCAGCCTTGACAATGTTATAGCCTGATTTAAGCCAATTACGTTGTCGTCTATCATGTCAAAATATTCCGGCTTTAGATTTTTAAGCGAAAGATAGTTTTGAACCATTCTGCCTGTTATTCCTAGGCTTTGACCTATTATATCTCTAAGCTTTCCTTTTGTAGTTGCATCTTTTTTTAAATATACATATTTTTTTAGTATTGAGTCTGTTTTTTCGCTACTGCTTAATTGTCTAGCAACCCAGTTGGTATCTATTATTATCTCCTGAGCTGTATTTTCGTTAATTTGGTTTTTTGTTTTTATTATTGCCGGGATTTTTGAATATTGGTCAGTTTCGGTGTTATCTCTTAGTGCTTTAAATGCTCTTAATCTGTTGTGTCCAGCCAAAACCATATATCCTTTATCTTGCTCCCACACCACGATTGGATGCAGTAAGCCATTTTTTACAATTGACTCCAGCAGTTCAATAAATTTATCTTCAGGTAGTGGCTTGTAAAAATTCCACTCACTTGGTGCATCGTACAAATCATCTAGGTCAAGTTCTACTACGGATAGCACTTTTTCATCTTCATCAAATCTTGATTTTGCAGTTTCTTGTGGTTTTTCTGATATTTTTTTTAATCCTGCAAATCTTGACTTGTCAATTATCGGTTTTTTAGTCGACAATTAAATCTACCTCCTTTGCCAGCTCTAAATACCAAAGTGCGGCTCTTGATGATGGTGCAAAGTCACATATCGGCTGTCCTACAAATTGGCTCTTTTTTATATTTATATCCACCGGTATGGAAGATTTCATTATTTTTGATGAGAAAAGCTCTCTTAATAGACTTCTTGTCTCTTCGGTTGTGGACTCTCTGTTGTCTACTTTTGTCTCCACTATTCCAAGTATTTCTAATTTATCGTTGTTTATTTTTACCTCGTCTATAAAGTTGGATAATGGCTCAAGTCCTTCTATGCCAAACGCTGATAGCTCAACCGGTATCAATACATAATCTGACGCTACTAATATGTTATAATTAAGTAACCCTAAAAACGGACAGGTATCAATTATTACATAATCATATTTTTCGCTATCGATTATCGGCTGCAAAATCGTCTTGAAAATAAATTCTCTGTTGTGTTTATTTATTATTTTCATATCCAAGGCTGAAAGCATATAATCTGATATTATTAAATCCAAATTTTCATAATTGGTTTTTTTTATGTAATTTGACAAGTCTTCTTCTTTTATTATCGCATTATACAAATTTTTATCTTGCTCTTGTGAAAAATCATAAGAGCGTGTAAGGTTCATTTGCATATCCGCATCTATCATAAGCACTTTTTTTTCCATTTTGGCAAGGCAAAATGCCAAGTTACCTGACAATGTGGTTTTTCCTGAACCGCCTTTGTTATTTGAAACAGATATGACCGTAGTCTTCATTTTTTCTCCACTAATTACTTTTAACTAAATTATTAATGAGTTTATTATATCAAAATTTCGGGTTTAGTACAAACAGATTAGTCTATAAATAGTGTGGTTTTGTTTAATATTTTTGTATTTTTTATTTTTTTATGATAAATATGTAGCAAAATTTCATGCAAAACTTGTAATTAAATAAATATATTGATATAATTATTTGATATAATTTTGTGTAACAATAAATAGGAGGAATAATGATTAAAGCATACGCAACATCCGGTGCAGGCTCAGCAGGCGGTGGTATAGGTGGTTTATTACTGCCATTAGTCTTAATGTTTGCACTTTCTTATTTTCTTATGATTAAACCTCAAAAGAAAAAACAACAAGAGGCAATTCAATTGAAAAATTCTTTAAAAGCCGGCGATACGGTTATACTATACAGTGGTCTAGTAGGCACTATAGTCGCTGTAGATGGCGAAATAATAACTATAGAATGTGACCCTGACAAGGTAAGATTAAATTTCCAATCTTACGCTGTAGCTAGAGTTACATCTAAAGAAGAGACTTTATATGAAGAGACAGAAGAAGATAAAGAATTTGAAAGGCAACTATTCGGAGAAGAGGACAATAAAGACGACAAAGAACAGTAGTCTTAAACTGGAGGAGTTTTATGAAATCAAAAAATAGCAAAAACAGCAAAAGAAGTTTTATTTTTGTCATTATTCTGCTGATTGCCTTGGGATTTATTAGTGTATTTGGCATTAAATCAGGTGATAAATATTTAGTTGCCCCATTATATACAAAGGTAAATCAAGGTCTAGACCTAAAGGGTGGGGTTTATGTAGTATATGAGGCAGAAACTGACGCAACAGGCGAAGAATTATCAAAAATTATTAAACAGACCATAGAGGTTTTTCGTAAAAGAATAGACGGTATGGGTCTTACAGAACCTCTTATAATCAAAGAGGGCACAAATAGAATAAGAGTAGAATTGCCCGGCGTAAAGGATGTCAATTCTGCCATTCAAGCCATAGGTAAGACAGCTCAGCTAAAATTCTTTGATAAAGATGGCGTTGAGATTTTAAATGGTTCTAATATTAAAGATAGTGCTGTCGCAAACGACAACAAGGGGCAATATGTAGTCACATTACAATTTAACGATGAGGGCACTAAGCTTTTTGCAGATGCTACAGCAAAGGCAGCTCCAACACATGCACCTATATATATCATGCTGGACGATAAAATAATATCAGCTCCATCTGTCCAAACAGCTATATCAGGTGGTACAGCAGAAATATCAGGTAATTTTACAGCAAAAAGTGCAAGTGAGCTTGCATCTCTTATAAGAGCCGGTGCATTACCTGTAAACTTTAAGGAAATAGAAAGCTCTACAAAATCAGCTCAGCTTGGCGATGAGGCTTTAATGAAGAGCTTACAAGGTGCTGGCATAGGCATATTATTAGTAATGCTATATATGGCAATTTTCTATAAAATCCCGGGTATACTTGCAGATATCGCACTGGGCTTTTATATAATAATATTCTTATTCTTATACACTTTACTAGGTGCTACTTTAACACTCCCTGGCATAGCCGCACTGATACTGTCTGTTGGTATGGCGGTAGATGCAAATGTAATAATATTTGAAAGAATTAAAGAAGAGCTTGAAGAAAGTCATGGTATTAAGACCTCTATAAAAAATGGTTTTTCAAAGGCATTCAGCACTATTATGGACTCTCAGATAACTACTATCATAGCCGGTATTGTGCTATATGCTTTTGGTACAGGTTCAGTTAGAGGCTTTGCGGTTACACTTATTCTAGGTATAATGGTTTCCTTATTTACCGCTATAGTTGTAACAAAATTCTTATACACTCACCTTGTTAATTTTGTAGATATAAAAGACTATTCACTTCTAGGTGTGCCTAAAGTAAAAAAAGATTCCAACACCGGTTTTAGTTTTATAAAAAATACTAAGGCATTTTTCATAGTTTCACTGCTTGTCATAGTTATAGGTCTTGGATTTGGAGTAGGCAAGGGATTTAACCTTGGTATAGATTTCTCCGGTGGTACACTTATCGAAATGAATATGCACAAATTTATCCCAACAGAAGAAATCATGCCTTTGGTACACGAAGTCGACCCATCTGCCTCAATTGATTATCTTGGTGATGATAAGAGCAGAATACAGATAAAGACTACAAAAAATCTTGACGAGGGTCAAAGAAAAGATGTATTTTCAAAATTCCAAAAAAAATACACTCTGCAACCTAACGACTTAGTACAGTCCGGCTATTTCGGTGCATCTGTAGGTCAAGAAATCCAGCGAAATGCAGTAATATCTATTATTATTGCTAGTATATGTATGTTAATATATATAACTTTTAGATTTAAATTGACCTTTGGTATTGCAGCTATAATCTCATTACTACACGATGTATTTGTATTACTTGCAGTGTATGCACTATTTAGAGTACCAGTAAATTCACCATTCGTAGCTGCCGTTTTGACAGTGGTTGGTTATTCTATAAATGATACCATAGTTGTATTTGACAGAATAAGAGAAAATCTAAAAGGCTTTAGAAAAATGAGTAATGAAGAAGTCGCTGACTTGTCAATCAGACAAACTCTTACTAGGTCAATAAATACATCAATTACTACACTGCTTTCTATAGTTTGCCTATATTTACTAGGAGTAGACTCAATCAAAGAGTTCACATTACCACTACTAGTAGGTATTGCCTCAGGCACATACTCATCAATTTGTATAGCCAGCCCGCTATGGGTAATGTTTGAAAAAATGAGAGATAAAAAGAACGCTGACAAGAAAAATTTGTCAGGTAAAAATGTAAAAGCTATTCAAAAATAAGTCTATGACAATAAATTAGTATTTTAGCAGTCAAAATATGACAAAGAGGCGGAAATTTTAAAAAATTTCCGCCTCTTTTATGCTATGCAACTATTTTTCATTTGTCCTTATATTAAAGAAACTTTATAAATATAAAACATTGCATATCCAAAATATAAGAAATTACATAAATACCTTGCATAGTCAGCATATTTCAATCTAGGAGTTGATTTTGTTGCAACATTTAAAAAAATTACAAAAAGTATAGTAAATGTATAGAATATATCGCTGCGGGATTTGGAATATAAAAAATCTGTTATTATAAGATACAAAATCGGAATTATAAAGAGTAAATACGTTGCGACTATAAAAATTGAGTCCTTATCTTTCTTTTGTAACATCTGCATCTACTTCATCTCCAAGCTATTACGTTTGTAATTAAATTAATTATTTTATACCCATTAATAGATTAAAATAATATTAAATTACTTTTTTATTTAACTTGATTTTATAAGTATACTATTACATTTACTAGTGATTTTTAATTGTAAATTTATTTTTAGATTTTTTTGATTTTAGCTTGACTACAAACGCTATATTTATTATAATATAAAAGCTGTGGAGAGATGTCCGAGCGGTTTAAGGAGCACGCCTGGAAAGCGTGTATAGGGTTTTCCCTATCGGGGGTTCAAATCCCCCTCTCTCCGCCATTTAAAATACTTGACTTTATAATTTATTTCTTTGTAAAAATAAATTTTTCTATACTATGAGCTTATCGTTATGGCTCAATTTTTTTGTATATTTTTTATCGTCTAAACTCTAAGGAAAATTGTCCGAGTGGTTGAAGGAGCCGGTCTCGAAAACCGGTAAGCCTACTAAGGCTTCGTGGGTTCAAATCCCACATTTTCCGCCAATACATAAAGTGCTGATTTCATGTAAGATAATTGAAATCAGCACTTTTATTTATTCATAATCTGCTATAAAAAGTTAACATATGCAATAATTTGTCAAAGTTTATTTTCGCAAATTTAGAAAAATCCTAGTAAATAAATCAGTTTTTTATTTTAAAATTGCAAAATATTTATATATTTCTATAATATTAAGCTTTTACATCAATATTTTTGAAATGTTTACTTAATCATTCCAAACAAATCATTTAATCCCTCTGCCATGGTAGGGTGAGTATAGATTTTATCTCTTAATACCTGATAAGTCGCCCCCATATCAATCGCAAGTGAAATTATATTTATAACTTCATGTGACTGCTCGCCATACAGGGTTGCTCCCAATATTTTATCAGTTTTGAAGTCGACTATTGCCTTATATAGTCCAACCGGATGACCTAGCACCTTGGATTTTGGCACGGATGCTGCCGGCATACTTGCTACTTTCACGTCATAGCCTTGCTCTTTTGCTTTTTTTATGTGTAAGTCCTACTTGTGATGTAGTATTCTTCGTCAATCAAGCTGCTATATTTTCTATTTTCTGCCAAAACTGTAAGCTTTTTTTGTAGGTATGCAAGTCACATTTATGCAAGTGCCACCATACATCTTTTTAGCTCTTTCTATTAATACTGTTTGTTCCCATTTGCTTGCCAAAAATCCTGCTAATGTTTTGCCAGCTTTACCAAATTCTATAATTATATTTTTTACTTATTTATTCATAATATTTCCTCCAATTTTATACAGGATTTTTATACCCATTTTTTTATAAAAAAACAGTAATTAATAATTAATTTCATTTTGTATGGAAATAGACAATAAAAAAGGCTCTATAATAAGCTATCGAATATAGGTCTTTACTTTTATTCAATACTTATTAACGAACCTTTTAAAAGTTGATTATATTTTAGTCATAATGATATATAACGTATCTTACAGCTTTATCTTAAAACAATTCACGTCCATCAATTATGGCATTAATCATCAATACCTAATATATCATTTATATTATTCTTATACAGCACTGCCTTTGCCCCGTAGATTGCCTGCACTCCTCCGCTTACTTCAAGCACTTCTGTTGCTCCTATTTTTTTAAGCTTTTCTTTATTAACCTTTTGAGTGTCTTTTACCGATACTCTCAATCTAGTTATACAAGCGTCTACGTCTTCTATATTTTCCTGTCCGCCTAAAGCATCTATTATTTCAATTGACTCATCTTTTAAGGAAGATTTCGTAGTTACTTTGATTTCATCATCGTCTGTTTCTTCAAATCTGCCCGGAGTTGCTACATTAAATTTCACTATTAAAAATCTAAATACAAAGTAATACAATACTGCCCATACCGCACCAAATGGTATTTCTAGCATCCAATTTGTTTTTGCATTACCTTGAATAATACCAAACAGCGTAAAGTCTATTACGCCTCCTGAAAAAGTGTTACCTATAGAAATATTTAGTATATCAGCTATGAAAAATGATACTCCATCTAAGAAAGCGTGTATTACATATAACCAAGGTGCTACAAACAAAAACATAAACTCTATCGGCTCTGTAATACCGGTTATAAAGCTTGTCAAGGCAACACCTAAAAATAAACCCTTATATTTTTCTCTTCTTTCTTTTGGTACACAATGATACATAGCAAGACACGCTGCTGGCAGACCAAACATCATGGTAGAAAATCTTCCTGCAAAATATCTTGTTCCCTCTGTAAATAAGCCTTGGTGATTAGGGTCAGCTAATTGAGCAAAAAATATTTTTTGAGCACCCTCTATAGTCTGCCCTGCAACTACTTCCGTACCTCCTAAGGCTGAATACCAAAACATAGGGTAAATCATATGGTGTAGTCCTACCGCACCACAAAGTCTCATCAAAAATCCATAAAAAAATGTACCAACTGGGCCTGCTTTAGAAATAAGCTCTCCTGAGCTAACTAGTAAATTTTGAACAGGCGGCCAAATTATATAGAATATACAGCCTATAAATATAGCTGCAAAAGATGTAACTATCGGTACAAAGCGTGAACCCCCAAAGAAACCTAAAACCTGAGGTAATTGGATATTTTGATATTTGTTGTGTAATTTTACTGCTACAGCTCCTACAACTATTGCACCTACAACTCCTGTATCTATGGCTTTCCCTTCAGGATTAAATATTGACAGCAAAGTTGCAATAGTCCCTGTCATTACGAAGTATCCTACAGTACCAGCTAGTGCTGCTGTGCCTTTATCTTTTCTTGCAAGCCCAATACATAGACCAATACAAAGTAGTAATGACAAGTTCCCAAATATTACGTTACCCGCACCACTCATGATCTTGAATATCACTTGTAAAAAAGGCTGATTTAATACCGGATATGTGGCAACAGTTGTCGGATTAGACAGTGCTCCCCCTATACCCAGCAAAAGACCTGCCGCCGGTAAAATCGCAATCGGCAGCATAAATGCTTTACCAATTTTTTGCAAAGTTTTAAACATTTGTCCCCTCCACATAAAATATAAAAAATTTAATATAAACTGATGACTATATTAGATAAATTTATAGTCACTTTTAAATACACTGATAAAATATTTGAAAACTCATAGCATTTCATTATTGCACTGAATTTATAATATTTTGAATGTGAATTGTAAGATAACTTACTTCACCTTTTTCAATTTTAATTTTATAGTTATCGTTGACTATCTTCGCTATACCCTTGGCTATATTATGGGCTACCGGATACTTTTGAGATAAAACTCCTATAACCTCATCACTAATTTGGATTTTTTCCTCCGCTCTTTTCAATGCAAACTTCAAATGGGTTATCAGCCTTATTTTTTCAATACTTTTATCCTTGATTTTAAAATTAAGCTCCTGCTCTATGTAATTAATACTTTGATTAATTATTTGAGCATAAGCTACAGACTTTTGTGAGCTTTGTTTGTTTAATGCACTGTGAATATGAAGGGTTATAAACGCAATCTCTGTTTCAGGAAGATTTACATTCAGCCTTTTGTTAATATAAGTCAACAGAGTTTTAGAAAAGTCATATATTTTATCATACATAACACTTATTTCTTCTAAAAATATATTGCTAATATTTATATTATTTTCATACCTATAAACTGAAAAGTTTAGATGGTCAAGTAAAGCTATATGAATATACTCATCATAGTCCGTATTAAACTTCTTCTCAATCATATCTATTACCTCTTCAACAACAGTGATAATTTCATCACTGCACTTAGGTAATAGCTTTTGGTACTGATTTATATGCTCTGTATTTTTATTAAAATAAATCTTTTCGACCTTATCCTCTTCTACTGTTTCATTTGGCTTTTTATTAAAGCCAATGCCTTTGCCTAAAACTATAAATTCATTTTCATTTTTTTCATCACTGCAAAGAACTATATTGTTGTTTAGTGCCTTTTTAATAACATAAACATTCATTTTTTTACTCACTTATTTCAAGAATATCAGTAGTTTTATCAACTTTATCATTTTCAGAAACTAAGAAATTCATTTTATCCTCTGAACAATTAGATACCACTAAAATCACATCCGTTTCATAGCCACTATCTCTAATTAGCTGAAAATCACATATTGTTAAAAGGTCACCTTTTTTTACGCTTTGGTCTTGCTTAACCTTGGAATTAAATCCCTTTCCTTTTAACCTTACTGTGTCAACCCCAATATGCAATATTAATTCCACTCCATTTTCTTGCCTAATACCAAATGCGTGCCCAGTGGAAAAAACTGATACGAGCGTACCATCTACCGGACAATAAATTTCACCTGAGCTTGGTATAACAGCCAAGCCATTTCCTAATAGTCCTTTTGAAAAAGCCTCATCCTTAACAGCACTAAGATTTTTTACCGTACCTGAAACCGGTGAATTGACACTAATTTTATTAGATTTTTTTAAAAAATCAAATAACATTCTTACCCCCTATACCTTAAAATCCAAAATTTTTGAAATATTTACAACAAACAAACAATTAATATAATAAAGCTTACATAGATTATTTTTGATTTTTAAAAAATTTGCACAAAAAAAGCTCACTAAGTAATCTACTTAAATGAGCTAATGCCTGTTTCCAGTTACACGCTTTTATTACTATCATATTAATATAAAAATATATCGTTGTCAACAAGGATTTTAAAATTTGTAATTAAGATACAAGAGCTACTTTAATTGTGTTTTTTAAAATAAAATACTATTTATCTAGCCTCATTCATACTCTTAATAAATCTTTGTGCTATTTCCTTTGGTCTTGTAATTGCACCACCTACAACTATACCAACAGGATTTAATTTTAAAACCTCTACAGCCTGCTGTGGACTGTGAATTTTTCCCTCAGCTATTACACTAACTCCAGCGTCCACTAATTCTTTTATCAATTCAAAATCAGGTCCATCAAATTTATTACTATAAGATGTATAGCCGGATAAAGTAGTCCCCACAAAATCAATCCCTTTGTTAAAAGCGTTCAATCCCTCTTCTAACGTGCTGATGTCAGCCATATAAAGTTGATTAGGATATTTTTCTTTAATTTTTTTTATAAAATCATTCACACTTAATCCATCGTGCCTTTTTCTATAAGTAAGGTCAAGAGCTATTACGTCTGTTCCTATCTCAACCAACTCATCCACTTCTCTGATAGTAGGAGTAATATATGGTTCTTCCGGTGGATAGTCTCTTTTGATTATACCAATAATCGGTAAATCCGTCACTTGTCTTATTTCAGTAATATCCCTTACAGTGTTTGCTCTAATGCCTACTGCTCCCGCCTGCTGAGCAGCCAATGCCATAAGTGGCATAATGCCCCCTTTTTCAGAATATAGAGGTTCTCCCGGCAAAGCTTGACATGAAACAATCAATCCACCCTTTATTTTGTTTATAAAATCTTCTTTTTTCAATTTTGCATCCCTTTTAATTTTAAAAATTAAAAATCAAAAAAATAAAGCTTTAAACGTGTAACATAAAAATATCACACACAAATAGTTTTTGTCAAGTTTAGTATAAAAACTTAAAAGAGACCTTGCGGTCTCTTTTAATATTAAATCATTTTTATTTTCTGTAAAGATTATCAAAATCTCTTAATACTCTTGGTGTAAGCATTTGATGGAATGGGCAGAATGACCTAGGATTTTGATATGAGCTTTCTGTAAATGCTTCTACATAATTTCTAAGCGCTATCATATCTACTATTTCATCTACAAAACCATATTTTGCACAACCTTGAGGAAGTGATTTGTCATTGTAGTCATCGATAAGCTTGTTCATTTTATCTATTGTAGGTTGTAGGCTTTCTCCCGCTTTTTTATCTTTAACCAATCTACGGGAGTACATAGCAACCGCTGCTGTTTCACCAGTCATAACGTTGATTTCTGTAGCTGCTGTACCTATTGAGAAGACATTTGTATCATTTCCTTGAGGTCCACCAAGTACATAGTGAGCTGCTGCTGTACCTTTTCTTAGTGTGATTTCCATTTGTGGAATATTAGAATTTTGGATAGAATAAATCAGTGATTGTCCAAGACCTAAAAGTTCTGCTTTTTCAGCAGGGTCACCAACGTCTATACCTGTAGTATCCTGTATCCAAACCATTGGTATTCTATCTCTAGCACAAAGTGTAACAAATTCGTTCATTTTTATTAGACCTTGTCTATAAAGTTTTCCGCCTACACCTATGCCGTTTTCGATGTATTCAGGGTATTTCATTAATATACCTTGAGCGTTTGCTACTACACCTACAAGAAGTCCATTAACTTTTGCAAGACCTGTAATCATTTCAGGACCATAAGATTTTTTATATTCCATGAATTCAGAATTGTCAAATAATCTTGCTATAACTTCATACATATCATAGCTTCTCTTTTTATTCATAGGAACTATGTCATATAATTCATCTTGTAGCATTGCTGGTAGTTTTGGTTCATCTACTCTGAAGAATTCAAGGTTATAAGCTGGTAAAAAGCTTATATATTTTCTCATCGCCTCTATAACGCCTTCTTCACTTTCATATACTTCTCTGAAGAAACCTGTCTGTTCATAGTGAACACCTACTGAGCCTGGAGGAGCTATATGATTATTTTTAGCGTTTAGATTGGCTTGGATTATTTCTTCTGCTGACTCTTCGTCTATAAATCCTTTTGGGTTCATACCGCCAAGGATACCTGCTCCGCCAACTGCCATGTTGGCATCTTTGTGAGCTATTAGTATTGTTGGCGAAATTGAGTGATACCCACCACCTGCTGGGTTAGTACCATAGATACCAACTATTACCGGTATACCTAGTTGTTCTAGTTCAGCATTTCTGTAAAATGGTGTACCGCCACCACGTCTGTTAGGGTATACTTTATCTTGCACATCAAGCTTAACACCTGAGCAGTTTAATAGATACACTAGTGGTATTCCTAATCTTTTAGCTGTATCAGAGCCTCTTAATAGATTTTCCGCTTGTCCTGGTATCCATGCTCCAGCAAGCTTTTTGTTATCAGATGCGATAACTACTGCCCATTTGCCTTCGATTTTAGCAAGTCCTTTTAATATACCAGTGTCTCCATCTTTATTATTTTCAGGGTTGAAAATAGTGTTTAGCGGGCACCAAGTGCCTTCGTCTATTAATTCTTCTATTCTTTGTTGTGCTGTTAATTGTCCTGATTTATTTACGTCTTCATCAGATTTACCATATTTTACAGCTGCTTCAATTGTAGCATGGATTTGTTGCTCCATTTCTTGCAGTAATTGTCTGTTTTCAGCATTAGGCGCTTTTACAGGTTTACCGATTTGAGGCATATTCTGAAAATATGATTTCATTGAGTAATTGCCCATGTTTTCTCCTTATATATATTGGTTCTTTTTATAAATACGAAACTTGATATTAACTAAATAATCAACCGTATTTATTATTTTTATTATTCTTCTTCTTTAGGAACTTTGATGAAGGCTTGACCTGGGTCAACTTCTTCTCTAATTATTCTTATTACTTCTTCATTTGGTGCTTCAAGAGCTATAGCTTTTGATACATCAATGTCAAAGCCTGTATTTTCTTTGATATCTTCTGGAGAAGATGTTGGATAATATCCCCATAGATACATTCTCTTAGTCTTTTCATCAAATTTAAGAACGCCTCTGTCTGTAACAACAGCTATTGGTCCTCTATTTGTAGGAAGTCCTTTTTTAGCTCTGCCATCTGGTCCATCTATCCAGCCTGGGCTTGTTATATAATCTATTTTATCTGTAAATCTTCTTTTTTCATGCTGCATCATGATTACTGTGTTAACAAATGTAGCGATACCATTTGCACCACCTGAGCCTGTAAATCTAGTCTTAGGATTGTTGTAATCTCCCATGCTTGTAGAGTTTACGTTACCATATGGGTCGATTTCAGCTCCGCCAATGAAAGCTATCATTCTATTTTCATCATGTAGCCATTCGTTGCTTTCAAAGCCTATAAATCTAATATTAGGCCATTGTACGGCACAATGAGCCATAAATCTGTTGTCCCCAACTGACCTTGGAACTTCGATTGGAGAGCAATCCATTAATCCACTTTCAACTATAAGTCTACAGTTAGGAGCAAAAACTCTTTTTGCAAGAGATGCACCTATAAGCGGCAAACCAGTTCCAACTATAACTATTTGTCCGTCTTCTATAATTTTAGCTATTGTTATAGCCTGCATTTCTTTGTTAGTATAATTTTTATAATTAGGCATTTTACTCTCCTCCCTTATTTAACTTCAGTTGCGTATCCGTAACCAATAACATTTTTATATTTTAACAAACGTGCTACACCAAGTTTGTCAAGATACTCTTCATGTGTTTTAGTACCATATACCCATTCATCAAGGAAGGCTTTAAAGTCTTCTTCAGTTTTGCTTACCTTGTCATAGTTTATATACCATTCTTTATCGTAATCATAATAGTTATAAACCTGAGATGGATGTGCACCATGAGGACAATGCACAACTGCGTTTACGCAAAAACCAGGAATAGAGTTTTTAGCAGGGTCAAGTCTAATTTGTTCATCAGTAACTAACTCTTCACAAGTAACTATAACTCTCTTTGCAGCTACAGCTATATCTACATCATGGAATTCGTCCCCTTCTATTGAGCAAGTGCCATCAGGAGATGCTTTTTGAACGTGAATAACTGCACAATCAAGCTCTGGAACTGGAAGTGCCAATACTTTTTCGCCTGGTTTTATAGGATTGTCAATTTCAACTAATTTATCGTTAGGTAATTTATCTATAGTTGCTCTTACTTCTTTAGTGATACCCCATTTATCAGCAACGTCAGAACCAAGCATCAATCTTACTGGTAAAAATGGAAGTCCAAGAGATGCAGCGTGTAGCATAAGCATTATAGCATCTTGAGAATAATCTTCGAATATTAATTCTCCTGCTTCAATTTTTTTTCTGAATCTTCTTGATACATTAGTGTAACCGGAGTTAGCTGTGTAGCAGTTTATGTACGCTTTTACTCTGCCTTCACCTATTAACATATCCCAGTCACCACCTGCTGGACCTGCATAAGCTATAAAATCTTTTTGACCTTGACGTAAAATTTCATGCACTGCAGCATAAGGCTTTCTATTAGTTGTGAATCCGCCAAAGGATATAGCATCTCCATCTTTGACAAATTGTGATACAGCTTCTTGTAAGCTCATTACTTTACTCAAAATAATTACCTCCTTATTAAATTGGGTGGATTATGTGGAGTTTATAAACGCCACATAATCTAAAATAATTATAAATAATAAATTTTTAAAATTTATAAATAAACTTATTTAAACATCAACAGGAAGAACCCTGCTGCTACTGCTGAACCTATAACCCCTGCAACGTTTGGTCCCATGGCGTGCATTAATAGGAAGTTTGTAGGGTTGTATTTTGCCCCTTCAACCTGAGATACTCTAGCTGCCATAGGTACTGCTGACACACCTGCTGAACCTATAAGTGGGTTAATCTTTCCTCCTGTAACTCTATACATAATCTTACCTAAAATAACACCGCCTGCTGTTGCAAATGCAAATGCTGTAAGACCAAGAGCTACTATCATTAATGTTTGAGGACTAAGGAATATTTCTCCATTTGCTGTAGCACCAACTGTAGTACCAAGCATTATTGTAACTATATTACATAGTTCATTTTGAGCTGTACTGGATAATCTGTCTGTAACTCCGGACTCTTTAAATATATTACCAAGCATCAACATACCAAGTAGCGGTGCAACAGATGGTAATAAAAGAGCGCAGAAAAGTACAACCATTGCTGGGAATATAACCTTTTCAGCTTTGCTTACTTTTCTAAGCTGACCCATTTTTACTTTTCTTTCTTCAGGAGTAGTTAATGCTTTCATTATAGGTGGTTGAATAAGTGGTATCAACGCCATATATGAATACGCTGCTACTGCTATAGGTGCTGTAAGATGCTGAGCTAAGTTGTTAGCAGTATATATTGCTGTAGGGCCGTCTGCTCCGCCTATTATACCTATAGACGCTGCTTCTTGAGGAGTGAATCCCATAGCTATAGCTACTGTAAATGCAACAAATATACCAAACTGAGCTGCTGCTCCAAGAAGCAAGCTTGCTGGGTTGGCAATAAGTGGGCCAAAGTCTGTCATTGCTCCAACGCCCATAAATATCAAGCATGGGAACAGTGAGCTTTTAACCCCGCTATAAATTATACGCAATATCCCAGATGTATACCAAGGTTCGGATTCTGTCATTAAACCTGCAAGTGGTATATTAGCTAAGAACATACCAAAGGCAATAGGTAATAACAAAAGTGGTTCAAATCCTTTAGCAACAGCCATATACATGAGCACAAAAGAAATCACAATCATCGTTGCATTTCTCCAATCAAGTGCCATGAATCCAGACTGCTGAATTGTCTGCTGGATAACTTCAAAAAACATATCTTTCCCCCTTATTTCATTGTAACGAGGACGTCGTCTGTATTTACCATATCACCGATATTTACTAATATTTTGTCTATTGTGCCGGCTGATGGAGCTACTATTTCGTTTTCCATCTTCATAGCTTCTAATATAATAACTGGTTGTGCTTCTGTTACTGCATCACCAGGGTTAACTAAAATTTTAAATATTTTTCCTGGCATTGGAGAAACAACGTCAGAATCTCCAGCTGGTGCTGCTGCCGCTGGAGCAGGAGCTGGTGCAGGTGCAGGTGCTACTGGAGCTGCCGCTACTGGTGCAGGTGCAGGAGCTGCTGGAGCTACTGGAGCTACTTGCTGCATATAAGAAGTAGTTCTAGTTAAAGATTGATATGTACCGCCTAATTTTTCAACCTCAACGTCATACTGTTTGCCGTTCACATTTACCACATATCTCATTATCATTTCTTCCTTTCATTTTCGTATGATTAAATAAATTTAATAATTAAATCATTAAGATACTATTATGTTATAGATTAGGTTTGATATTTATTTTTTTATTTCTGTAATTGAATTGATTTTTAGTCTTTCAATTGGTACTCTAGAAAAATCACTAACCGCTGCAATTATTGCAGCCATTTCTTCTTCACTTTGTTGTGGTTTAGCCGGTACAGCCGCACTTTGACCTGACGCTGTCTTGGCTGCCTGAGAAGTCTGAGCCTTAGCTGGAGCTTTTTTAGTACTCTTTTCGCCTACACCAAGTGCATTTAACACCTTGCCTAACAACACAATCAATAAAGCTAATGCTATTAAGGTTACAAATACTGTAGCCATCCCGGATAATGAAACAATTAGAGCATCTGGAACTGTCATAACCTTGTCTGCTGGCCAAATAGCCTGATGTTGCATATTTACACCTCCTACTTTAAAAATAGAATTGAATAAAATATTTCATTTTTTGTATAAAATATATTGTCATCTTAAATGAAACACTTTTCGTGAATAAATAATAACGTTTTTCTAACGAATTGAATTAATTTTATCAGATATAATATATTTTTTCAAGATGTAATTCATAATTATGAAAGTTTTTTTTCATTTTTAGATAATACAAATCAATTACATTTTTTTATGAAAACTTGATAATTTTTCTCACCTTGCATATAATAATAGCCTAAAATGAATTTTAAATTTTAAAATAGGATTAATATTATGCTCAAAAATCTCAACAAGATATTTATCTCAGCTACTGCAATTTTTGCAATTTCTTTTGGAAATTCATACGCAAAATTACCAATACAATATGATAACTTTACAATAAACGGCAAAACTCAAAGGCTTGCAATAGCTGAGGTCGAAATAAACGGTACTCCTATAAATAAATCTACAGCCGGAGTAGACCCTGTCACTATAAACTCACGCACTTTAGTGCCGGTAAGAGCCTTATCGGAAAAGCTTGGCTATAAAGTCTCATGGCTTGATGCAGCTCAAAAAGTCAAAATTGAGTCCAATGATAAAAAAATTGAATTGGTGATTGGCTCAAAAATTGCATACATCAATGACAGACCGACCGCTATTACCGATGCTGTACCTGCAAGAATTATAAACTCCTCAACTTATGTTCCAATCAGATTTGTAACCGAAAATTTAGGTCTTAACATTTCTTACAACGCTAAACTGAATAAAACAACTCTAAACTCTTTAGACAGCACAAGTGTAGCTAAATCAAACTCCATTGATAATTTGTTATTTAACAGCACCGACCAAACCATTTTAAATAATGAAACAAATAATTCACCTTCTAATCCGACTGCACATTCACCGATTTTGGATAATATACCCACATCCAGCACCCAATCGCCTGCTAACCCTTGGGAACCTGTAGATGTCGAACAATTTACAAGCACTACTAACTCCAATAATGCAAATACTCCTGTAATTTCTAAGCCTACAGCTCCTACTGTACCTACAGTACCAAAAGTGGAAAAGGTTAAAATACCTGAGGTAAAAAATACCACTACAGACAGCAGTTCTTCAACAAAAAATAATACTCCATCAGCTACTAAGCCTGAAAACATAACAATATATTTACTAAATATAGCTACATCTGATGGTTCTGATAAGATTGAGCTATCTTCTTCAGGTGAAATGAACTACGAATATTATTATCTTTCCGACCCAAAAAGACTTGTCATAAAAGCAAAATATGCTAAGCTAAAGCCGGAGGACGAGCAGGAATTTTCTAAAAGGAACAGACTAATTAATTCAAAATATTTTGATTTTCTTTCTGTCAGTCAAAGTGAGCAAACAGTAACCTTGAACTTATTTATAAAAAAAGATGTAAACACTGATAACCTAAACATTACTACAACTAAAAACACTTTATCAGTTAACGAAAAAGCCGGAGTTACCTCAAATAACGGCAACGTATCCAATAAATCTTTCAGCTTTAACATAGACCGTAAAACCGGTACAATTAATATTAATTCAAAAAATGTAAAAGCCGACACTTCAAGCTCCAACCGTATTAAGCTTAAAATACCAAAATCCGATTTAACTCTATCAACTGGATATATGAATGTGAGTGGCTCTGTTGTAAAATCCGCTTATGTTGAGCAAGATGCGACTAACTACGTTGTCACTATAGAGCTTAACGACAGAGTTACCTACAATGTTTCTAAAACTTCTTCTAGCACCATAATTTCCCTCAACAAAGTCGCAAGAACAACTCCTATCATTGTGCTGGATGCAGGGCATGGCGGTAAGGATGCCGGTGCAGTAAACAGCACGCTTGGTCTTAGAGAGAAGGATTTAAATCTTCAAATGATTTTAAAGCTTGGTGCAAAGCTTTCTCAAAGGGGATATAATGTGCAATACACTAGGACTGAGGATAATTTCCTTGAGCTGATGGAAATACCAAGGATAGGTAATTCGTATGACCCTGATATATTTATTTCTATACACCAAAATTCAGCAAAAACCTCTACTCCTTATGGACTTGAAACCTATTACTACAAGCCATCAAACGATAGTCAACCTTTAGCAAAGTCTATACACACCAAATTGATTAGCCAATCCGGAGCTTTTGACAGAGGGGTAAGAACAGCACCTTTTGTTGTCATTAAGCATAGTTCTTCCCCTGCTATACTGATTGAAGTTGGATTTATTTCTAATTATGCTGAGGCACCAAAACTTGCAACTGATTCTTACCAAGAAATTTTAACAAATGCCATTGCAGATGGTGTAGATAATTACTTTAATAGATAAGCAATAAAAAAAAGATGCAAACTAAGTTAAATTCTAAAACTTATTTGCATCTTTTTTTATACTACTTGCCTATACAGAACTTATCAAATACTGTGTCCAAAAGATTTTCTGTAACGCTTTTGCCTGTGATTTCTCCTAGGTATTGTAAAGCGTCATAATAATCTGTCTCAAGTATTTCAAATGGTACTAAGCCTTCTAGAGCTGTTTTTGCATCTTGCAAACTCTTTATAGTTTTTGCAAGCAAGGAGTCGTGTCTAGCATTTGTTATGATTACGCTATCTACACTGTCTCCTGTTTCGTATGAAAGTGCCTGTTCATATATTCGATTTTTTATATTTTCTATGCCTTGTTTGTTTTTTACTGATACATAAATGATGTTTTTACTATCTTCATTTTTTAGTATATCTTCTAAATATAATTTATTATCTAGGTCAGTTTTATTTATTATAACTATGTGTTCCTTATCTTTTACCCTTGAATAAAGCTCCATATCCTCTTTTTCAAGTGCTGATGATGCGTCCACCATAAATAATGCCATGTCGGAATTTTCTATGGAAGAAATTGACCTTTCTATACCTATTTTTTCAACGGTATCTTCTGTTTCTCTTATACCTGCTGTATCCATTATATTTACAATAAGTCCGTTAATATCAAGACTTTCTGTAATAACGTCTCTTGTAGTGCCTGCTACATCTGTGACTATGGCTCTATTTTCTTCTAAAAGCTCGTTTAACAGCGAAGATTTGCCCACGTTTGGTTTTCCGACTATGGCTATGTTTATGCCGTCTGTCAAAATTTTTCCACTTTTAAATGTAGCTTTTATTTTAGTTAGATTTGATATTATCTCTTCTAGGTCAGTTATTAACTCTTTTTTTGTCACTTCCTCGTCTATTTCATCAGGGAAATCTATAGCCACTGTTATTTGTGCAAGGGACATTTCTATTTTTTTATACATTTCGTCCACTGTTTTTCCAAGCTTACCTGATAATTGTTTTTGAGCATTTTCAAAGGATTTTGAGGTTTTGGCATTTATTATATCCATAACCGACTCTGCCTGTGATAAGTCTATCCTGCCATTTAAAAAAGCTCTTTTGGTAAATTCTCCTTTTTCTGCTACTCTTGCTCCTTTTGACAGCACAAGGGAGATTATTTTTTCTGTACTCTTATTTCCTCCATGACAGTTTATCTCTATTATGTCCTCGCAGGTAAAGGTGTGTGGTGCTTTCATATATGATAGCAAGACTTCATCCACTATTTGCCCGTCTTCAACTATGTGTCCGTATATTAGTGTTCTTTTGCTGTCTTGTATTTTTTTGCCCTCTGTCTTTGGCACAAATATTTGCTTGGCTATATTAAGTGCATCTGCTCCGCTTATTCTTATTATGCTTACGCTTGATTTGCCTGTAGCTGTTGCAGGTGCTACGATTGTATCTGTTATTTGCATTGTTCCTCCGTTTTTATATCTTTTGGTTGTTTAGCTTAAATTATACTAGTATTATAATTTTTTACAAGTAAGTGGTTTATACATTACTTTTATATTAAATATTCTGTTTTCTATTTGATTTTATGGCAAATTAAAATTTTTTATATTATAATTTACTCAAAGGTATTTTATCATAATTGAATATTTTTTTAAATTTCTAAATATATAAGGATACAAAATGAAAAAAAATCTATTTTTATTTACTCTAGAATTTTCATTTTTACTATTTTTATCAGCCTCACCCACTTTTGCTGCAGATTTTTCTGTGCTTGATAGCTTTATAAATTTTAAAAATCCGGCTGCTGTTCAACACACGCCGGTTACTCAAAATATTAGCTACAAGCCTGATTTAATAAATGCTACGAAGGACAATGGTCAAGTAATCTTAGGTGATGAGAGGATTTTTACAAGTGAATTTAGTTATCTTATAGATGGAAAAAATGTAGGTGCTGTTGTAAATCAAACCTCTGTAAATTCTCTAGGGGAAAATCTAAAGGTCACATTAAATAATTATAAAAAGGCAAACCTTGTGGCTCTATACGCACCTGAGCATGGCATAGACGGCACTATAAAAGCCGGTGCATATATTTCAAGCACAAAGGATACTGCCACCGGTAAGACAATATATTCCCTGTATCAAGCCACTCGTGAGCCGTCATACGATATGATGAAAAATATAGATGTAATGTTGTTTGACCTACAAGACATCGGCTCTCGTACTTATACCTACACTTCGACAATGAACAAATGTATGATAGCCTGCAAAAAGTACGGTGTGAAAATGGTTGTGTTAGACAGACCTAACCCTGTGTCTTGTAAATATACACAAGGGTTTATAAATACTGACGAGGCACTTTCTTTTGTAGGTATAGACAACACTCCGATGGCTCATGGACTTACAGCTGGAGAGCTGGCACAATTTTTCAATCGCAAAATCGGTTGCGATTTAGCTGTTGTTCCTATGAAAAATTATACAAGAGATATGATTTGGCAAGATACGGGACTTACTTTCATGCAGACTTCTCCAAACATACCAACTATAGAGGCTGCTTTTGGATATATGGCAACCGGTATGAGCGATGGCACTGGTCTTGGTATGGCTGATTATTTTTCTTGGAGTGGTATGTCAGGACTTAACTCAAAGGCTTTTGCTGAGCAAATGAATTTATACAATCTGCCGGGAGTTAGATTTATCCCAGAAAATAAAGGCACAAGAGGCGGTGTAAGACTAAACGTAACCGATTATCATACATTTAATCCAGCAAGAACCGGATATTATCTAATGGCTACTGCAAATAAGCTTAAAACTCTTCGTTTTCAAGTATACACGGCTAAGGGTAAGCCAACCATGTTTTATAAAATTAGCGGTGATAAGGCTCTTGCAAATGCACTACTACAATTTAAATCTCCTATGGAAATAGAGTCGATGTATAGACAAGCCTGCGAAAATTTTAAAGCTGAAACTCAAAGGTATCATTTATATAATTAATGCTATTATCTATTTAAAAAATCACTATATTTAAAAAAGTGCATTTGTGCTTGGTGAGTGCTATTTCTAACGCTGTGAGCGGAGCGAACAAAAGTGACAAAAGGAAAATGCAACTGCACTTTCAATTAGTTTTTAGTATAAAATACAATTAATCCTCAAAAACTTTAAGAGAACAAGGTTCACCCCTATGATATGACAAAATACATTAATTATAAGTGTTTTAATATTTCTATTTAATATTAAAAATTTAATCCTATTCAAAAAGACTTATCCCAAACGGAATAAGTCTTTTATATTTATCAAATTTCTAGAAAATTGGTAGAGCACTTTGATGCAATTCAGAGTTAGGGTCATTTGAAGTTGCCTGCATTGCTTGAGGTTGTTGCGCCTGTTCTGTACCAGGTTCTGCTTTTTTAGTTCCTCGAAGAATGATTTTTGGTGTCATTTTATAGTTTGAACGAGCAATCACTGTTTTTTTGCCGTCAATAGTTTTATAGCTTACTACTTTGTAGCCTATATGCCCATTGTCATCAACTACTTCTTTGCCCTCAGGTAGTGTTGGGTCGTCTTTATATACTACATCTGACGGTATTGTTTCGAGCACTTCTGTTGTTATGTCAACTTTTTTAGCAAGTTCTCTGTTTCCATAAATAGTTGTGGTCATATATCCACCGCCGGCAGAATTTGTTATATATATAGGGAATGGATAATTATTTTTATATTTCATATCAGGGGCCGGGTCTGCCACTGTAGCATCAAGTCCAAGCGGTACATAACCTATCGGAAATGTATGATTACTTCTTGCAGTGATATCAAGTCCTGACCTTAAAAGTGCATTATACATGGTCGAGCTTACTTGACATACTCCGCCGCCAATACCATCTACATATTCGTTATTTATTATAATTTTTGCAGCTTTAAAACCAGCTTTTTCATTTACCGGACCTAGATGTGACATAAAACTGCCTTGGTCTCCCGGCATAAGGAGTATTCCATTCATCTTTTTAGCTGTTACTGCTACGTTCATAGACCTAGCTACATCTGTAGTTGGATATTTTGTAGAATATTTTCCAATAATACCATTTATCTTAGATAATTGTTCTTCCTTTATATATGGTTCAACTGTCTTTACAGGTAAATCCAACAGTATATCTTGACCATCGCTGTTTTTTTCTATTTCTTGCTTAACATTAGCTTTTAATGCCTCAACGTCTACTATCTTGCCCTTAACACCAGGCACTACCACTATTCCTGCACCGCTAACACTTATAGTAGGATTGACCGGGTCTATATTGGCTTTTTGTGCTATTTCGTTAAACCAATTTTCTAAGCCGGCATAGTCATCATTATATTCTAAAGGAATATCTGTTTTTTTACCTGTACTATGCCCAAATGCAACTAAGGCATTTTGAATTACGTTGCCGTCTCTTCCCACATTAAAAGCGTCCTCTACGGATTTATCTATATCATAATTAAATCCATTTTCGCTTAGATTGTAGTCGTAAGTTACCCCTGCATCATTTAAGGTTACATTACCAAAAGAAAATTTTTGTCCTAACGCTTGCTTTGCCTCTTCTTTAGTGAGGTTAGATACATTCATTTTGCCTATGCTTACATTGTTTAATATTTTATCACCTTTTACTATATTGTTCATATATATAAAAGGTAGTGATACTAATGCAAGCAAAACCAAAATAATTATAGGCAAAATCTGCAAGCGATTTTTTTTTCGTGTTTTTTTATTCAAGAAATCACCTCTTAAGTAAGATATATATAATTAAAATAATAGCTACACATTTATTGTTGCACGCTACTTTTATAATACCTACAGTACATATTCACTCCACATTGTTCACAAAGCGGATTTTTCGCTTTACAAACTCTCCTGCCATGAAAAATTAATAGATGGTGAGCCAATGACCACTCAGATTTTTTAATTTTGGAGTTTAAATCAAGCTCTACCTTATACACATCATTTTCATCGCTAAATCCAAGCCTATGGGCTAGCCTAAATACGTGTGTATCTACAGCAATCGCCTGCACTCCAAAGCAATTTGACAATACCACATTTGCTGTTTTTCTGCCTACTCCGGCAAGTGTTGTCAGCTCCTCCATTGTAGAGGGTACTTTGGAATTAAAATCTTCAACCAATTGCTCAGACATTTTTATTATATTTTTTGACTTGGCATTGTAAAATCCAATTGTCCTAATATATTCTTTTAATTTTTCTTCCCCAAGCTCAAGCATTTTTTGAGGAGAATTCGCAACTTTAAATAATTCCTTTGTAACTATATTTACCCTTTTATCTGTAGATTGTGCAGATAAAATTGTAGCTACCAGTAACTCATATTCTGAAGAAAAATCTAGCTCACAGTGTGCCTCAGGATACATCTGTTTTAATTTATTTATTATTTTTTGGTAAAGCGTCATTGCAATTTCCTCATTTAAATTACAAAAAATATTATATATCAATTTACATAAAATTGCATATTAAAATTTAATAACGAAGTCTAGACTTTATTTTAAAAAAATTATTATTTTATAATTTATACCATTTTAGGCAGGCATTTAAACCCAAAAAAATAAAGGTAGAATGCTCTACCTTTATTTATCGACAAAATATTACTTTATATAAACTACCCTTCTTTAATTTCGAAGTAAGCTTGTGGATGTTTACATGCTGGACACATCTTTGGAGCTTCTTTAGCTTCGATTAGAAATCCGCAGTTTCTACATTTCCATACTACCACTTCGTCTTTCTTAAATACTGTTCCTTCTTTAACATCTTTAGCTAACTGAAGATATCTTTCTTCGTGAGCTTTTTCAACTTTAGCTATATTTCTAAAAGATGCTGCAATATCTGAGAAACCTTCTTTTTCAGCTACATCAGCAGCTTCTTTGTAAAGTAAAGTCCATTCTTCATTTTCGCCTGCTGCTGCTGCCATAAGGTTGTCATAAGTAGTTGATTTGATTGCTGGGAATGTACCTGAAATTTCTGTTAGTACAGGCATTTTTTCGCCTTGCATTTTTTCTACTACATACTTATAGAAAACTGAGCTATGTTCATATTCATTGTCTGCAGTTTCTTGGAATATTGCTGCTATATGTTCAAATCCTTCTTTTTTAGCGATTTTTGCGAACATTGTATATCTTCCTCTAGCCTGAGATTCCCCAGCAAATGAACCCATAAGATTTTTTAGAGTTTGTGTACCTTTTAAAGAATTAGCCATATTGCCTCCCAATAATAATATAATTAATATTAATTTAGTGTTACAATATTATAGCATAATGAAAAAACTAAAACAAACCATTTAAATAATTTTTATCATGACACTATATATATAAATATATCCATATTTTATTTTTTATATAAAAAATTTTAAATTTTGTATAAATATTTTTTGACATTCCAATTTTTAAATATATTAGATATAATAATACTGATTTAATTATTAAACACAAAATTATTTGGAGCTTTATGAATGAAAATTTTACATACTTCAGATTTTCACCTTGGAAAATCACTTGAAGGCTTTTCAAGATTAGACGAGCAAAAAAAATTTTTAGACTTTTTTATATCCAAGGCATCTAAGATGTTCGCTGACATAATCATAATCGCAGGAGATATTTACGACAGCCCAAATCCCCCTGCCATTGCAGAAGAATATTTTTACGATTTTTTAAAAAATTTATCTGATAAGACCAACTCTGCAATCATCATTATCCCCGGAAACCACGACAGTCCAAAAAGACTTGCCGGTATAAGACCACTTGTCAAATCCCACGGAATAATAATATATGAAAACCATGATGACTCTTTTACCACTGGTTTTTATAAAAATGTTGAAATTTTATCTTCTGAAAACGGAGTTATAAAACTTAAAATTAATAATAATGTTGTAAATATAATCGCTCTACCCTATATAAGCGAAGTACGTCTAAATAAATCCATATTTAACCTTTCACAGGGCGATGACAAAAATGCCTTGTCCTTTGAAGAAAAATTATCCAGCATAATAAACCCCAAACTTTCATATATTTCTAATAATGAATATAACATTTTAATTGCTCACCTGTTTACTCTCAACTCAAAAATTGATGACTCCAAAACCGGCTACAGCCTAGGCGGAGCATACATTGTAAACTGCTCAATCTTGCCTGCCGATAAATTGGATTACATCGCCCTAGGTCATCTACACAAACATCAAGCTGCTGGAGATACAGGTAAAATATTTTATAGTGGCTCTCCTATACATTACAACAAGAGTGAAACAAAAACCGAAGAAAAATCTTTTTTATGTGTAGATATAGACGAAGAAAAAAAATTGTCTGTCCAAAAAGTTAATATCCCCGTATTTAAAAAAATTGACATTTGGTATGCCAACTCTCCGGCAGAGGCTATCCAAATGAGCAAAGATAAAAAAGACGAGGAAAGCTTTGTGTATTTAAATGTAAAGACCGACACCCCGCTAAGTTCTTTAGATATCAGACAAATAAAAAGCTACAAAAAAGATATTGTTGAAATACGACCAATTTTGAGCACAAAAAAGTTTATTTCCATCAAGGATAATATGCTGGAAAAAACTGAAGAGCAAAAATTTATCGAGTTTTACAAAGACAGATATAACACCGAGCCTGATGATAATTTGATAAAAAGGTATATGGAGATTTTGTTACATTAAAATTACTTTTTATCAAAACTCTAGTCTCAAAAAAATAATATGTTATAATGATATTGTAAATAGCCAAAGGCAAATTGGTTAGTAATATTATTAAAATATATTTGGAGGATGTATGAAAAAAATAGTTAAAAACGCATCTCTTATAGCACTTGGACTAACTTTAGGGCTTGCTGCAAATTCGTTGGCTGCAAACCTAAATATCACTGCTATAAAGGACAACACTCACAAAATTTTCTTAGATGGTACAAGAAAAGATGCCGACCTTATAAACTACGAAAACAGAGTATATGTACCACTTAGATTTGTAAGTGAAAATATGGGATTGTCTATAGATTATGACAAAAGCTACAGAACCATTGATGTAAAAAATGCTCAAGTCAAAGATTTAAAAGAGCAAATAGAGGCTCTTAAAAAACAGCAAGAGCAGACCAAGAAGGAATTAGAGGATACTATTGCTCAATTAAAAGCTGCAAAAGAGGCTAATTTAAAAGCAAAAGACAATTCTACCGCTCTTTCGTCTGCAAGTGCTACTAAACTAAGCTCAGACAACCCAACAGACGCAAGAAAAGAAGATGTGAAAATCGGTGATGTCGCTTACAAACAGCTCCCAATATATTTTACTAAGGATGGTTTATCTTTAGAATTAAATCAAATAGTTAGAAAAGATGCCAATAGTAATAGCAACTTCTATATCTATCTAAAAAATCAAACTCAATCACCTATAATGATAGATGTATTTTCTGCAGTATTTACTTATGTAGATGCTAGAGGAAATACTAGACAGCTTGGTCACGATAATGTATTATTATCAGAGCAAGGCAAGGCAGTTTTATCAAGTTTCCCTGCGGATTTTGACGATAGATTTTATATGGCTTTAGACCAAATTCCTGAAGATGCTAAAAAGGGTGTGTTGACTTTCAACTATTATAAAGTTGGAGACGAAAAAAACATCACAAGAGTTACCATGGCGGTACAATTATAATAAAATCTTAATATAAAAGTTTTGCATATGCGCACTGATGTATGGCACATATGCAAAACTTTTTTTTGTTGTAATTATAGTTTAAATGTGCTAAAATGTAAAACCTAAGCGATATTTTTCAATGAAAAATAAATTTTAATAATAAATACATAATTAAAAACTATTTAAGCTTAATTACATTATTTTAAATTAAAATAAACTTTATAATGATATATTTACCATTTTAAAAGCTTTAGACCTTTTATATATCACAAAAAAGTTACACATATTTGTTTATATGCCAAAAATTTATACTTGGCAATTCAGGAGGATTTTAGTTGCAAAATAATAATAAAAAACGATTAAAAAAAAGGTATATTTTTTTAATCGTACTCGCATTATTGCTAGTGCTCTTTGGAGTAGTTTATTTCAAATTTAGCAAAGCGTACAACGATACAGTTTACAAAGAATTTGATACCATAACGTCCGATGAAAATAAAGATGTAAAAATAGATAAAACAAAGATAAACTTTTTAATCCTAGGCATGGAGCATTCCCGTTCAGATGCTATAATGGTAGCAACCTATGACACTCAAATAAAAAGACTTGATGTAATGTCACTTCACAGAGACACCTATGTATCCAGCAGAGAAGGTCTATATAAAGACCCCGCTCTATATAAATTAAACTCTTTGTATTCTTATCCGTCTGAAGATGACGGGGTGAAAAGAGTTGCAAAAGAGGCATCCTCCATCACAGGTCTACCTATAAACGAATACATCATGGTAGATTATGATGCAGTCGCAAAAATAGTAGACGCTGTCGGTGGCGTAGATGTAGACTTGCCATTTGCTATGAACTACGATGATGTATGGTCTAAGCCTGCAACTCATATCCATATTCCTAAAGGTCTTAATCACCTAAATGGTGAAAATGCTGTAAAATATCTTCGTTGGAGACAAAATAACGGCGGTGCTCACGGACAAGAGGGAGATTTAGGCAGAGTTAAAAGACAGCATGAATTTATGCAAAAGCTATTGGATAAAGCCATTGACCCTGTAATATTGCCTA
>QWCK01005698.1_pt1 | contig 37596 bp, 29 predicted proteins | sample 1972571 | NCBI WGS metagenome assembly QWCK01 (sample SAMN09866710, study PRJNA288562) | Human gut metagenome isolate term2_stool, whole genome shotgun sequencing... | isolation source: gut | host: Homo sapiens | place: USA: California | reverse complement strand
CTTAAATAAAGAATTGGAAAAAGAACAATATGACTTTATCGTCGCAACCTATTCCCTGCACCATCTCGATGACGATGCAAAAATAAATTTTTTAAATGAGCTCGTCTTGCGATTAAATGACGGCGGCAAAATTATTATCGGCGACGTTATGTTTGAAAATGAAAATGAACTTGAAAAATGCCAACATAATTTTCACGACTCATGGGATTACGACGAAATATATTTTGTAGTTGACAAAATGAAAAGAGCTTTTCCGGATTTGGAATTTCAAAAAATCTCTTTTTGCTCCGGAGTTATAGTTATAAAAAAGAATTAAAGGTGACAAAATGTATCTAATAAAAAATGACACAATTGCCCTCGTTCCGTACACGCAGGACGATGCTCCGGATTTTTATAGATGTTGGAAAGACCTCGACACTCAAAAAGGCTACAACTACAAATTCGACGACAGCCTTTCGGATTTTGCGAAAATAGAAATTGATAGATTTAAATTTTGGGTGACTGTGCGCGACATAAAAACAAATGAAAAAGTCGGTGTTCTAAGACTTAGCCCCGACGAAATTGATCCTGACCTTGCAGTTTGGATTTTTCCTGAGTATAGAAATATGGGATACGGCAAAAATGGAATGTACCTTGCCCTTCAATATATTTTCGAAAATTTTTCATTTGAGGCAATCACAGCCGGATGTTTTGAACGCAATAAATACAGCAAACAAATATTGGAGCGAATCGGATATAAACGCTTCCCCACTGCAGACACAATCGAAGTCGACTGCTTCACGGGTGAAAAAATAAAAATGCTGATGTTTAAAATTGAGAAAAAGGAATTTATCAAATAAAAAAATAAAAACTTAACGAGAAATCTATACTTATCTTTTTCTTAATATATTTATAAAAATGATACGTTCCATCAAACTTGTACAAAAAATATTTTTTTACACTGCTTGTACATTTTGCTCAACCCGTGCCAAACTGTATATTTTTTCTTGTTTGAAATTTCGAATTGTTGTACCTAAGCTTGTCGATTTTATATGATTTGATTATAAAATATGATTTTATTTTGCCCCTACATTTGTCAACTGTTTTATAAACTATCCCTACTCGCATTTTTGATTGAGAAAATTTAATTTTGGGTATTAGTTTGTTAGGAGGTATTTTATGAACAAAGATAATAAAGTTATGTCAACTGTTTCAATTTTCCTCGGTATTCTCTCCATTTTATGGTATTTCGCCGAAGACACGAGATTTGTTCCGTTTGTGCTTGCTGCAATTGCACTTGTAGTTGCAATCATTGCATTCTTTAGCAGCAAAAACGAACTCAACACTCCGGCACTCGTAATCTCAATTGTGGGTATAGCACTTACAAGTGCGAGATTTATCGGATGCGTCGCATGTGCAAGTTGCATAAATAACGGACTTGGCTCAATTTAGATCGGAATTAAATTTACGGAACCGAAATAAAAAAATTTCGGTTCTTTTTTTGCAAAAATACAAAAAATTTGATATAATATTAAAAAGGTATTTATATATGAAGATAAAGACAAGTTCAAAACTAAATCTGTTTTTAAAAGTGATTTCAAAAAGAGATGATGGATATCATGATATAAAGACAATTATGAGCGAATTTGATTTCGGCGATGAAATTTTTATTTCAAAAAGTTCCGCCGACAGTTTTAATTCGAACATGGTTTCAACAGGTCCTAATCTTGTCGAGAAGGCACTTTTAAAGCTGCGTGAACATGTGAGTGTTCCAAGTGTTTCAATTGAGCTAAAAAAAATGACCCCTATCGGTTCCGGTATGGGCACCGGTTCGTCCGATGCCGCCGAAACGTTAAAGGGCCTAAATGATTTTTTTAATTTAAAGCTCGATAGGACTATGCTTTTAAAAATTGCCGCCGAAATCGGAATGGACGTTCCGTTTTTTATCGACGGAAAACTTGCACTCGCTACAAAGAGGGGTGACGAGCTTGAAGCTGTTGATGGTGTTTTTAAAAAGGCACTTGTCGTGATGGATGAACCTGTTATTTCTAAAAATATTTATACTCTTTTGGAGCCATCTGATTTTGATTCAGACGAACCGAACACACTTATTCTGCCCGTTTTGAGAAATTATCCGAAGGTGCGTGATTTTTATTATCACCTTCAAAACATCGATAAAAACTTGATATCCGAGTACCTGAGGTGGGTTATGACGACTTTATTTTTAGTTCTTAAAATAATATTTGTCCTGTTTTATTTGGGTATTTTGTCGTATATGGCGAATTACTTTTTCAGGAAGTCCGGTTGGAGCAGGTTCTACTATTTTTTGGGCGTGCTATCCGTCATCGGCATAATAATAACGGGACAAGCATTTATTGTGAGAGCTTACAATTATTTTTCCCCAAATGAGGCTCTGCCTCTTATTCTTGGAATCAGCAGATTTTTGGTCGCACTTTTCTTTGTGATTGTGAATATCCTTAGTTATTATATGTATATTGCATATTTCAATAAAAAAAGATATCAAAATCAACAAAATGTGGTCTGGATTTTGAGTGTACTTTCAATAATTTTAGTTGCACTTCCTCAAAACGACTACGCAAAAGATGTACCGGGACTTCTACTGCCGAGACTCAGAGTTATTCCGTCAGTCATCGCGGGACTTTATGTGTCACTCGTTCTTATGATTGACTCATACTACAAAACAAACGCGCATTTTCAACACTACGCACTTTGCTTGTTTTTGCTGCAGCTCGTACAAATCGTTAACAGCTACTTTAAATGAGCTTGAACGATTCTAAAGCAGGATACTTTTCCACCCGAAGAGAAATTGGCCGGATTGTCCTGCTATTTTTGTCTTAATTTTTATTGGAGGTTTATATGAAAAAAGAACTACTAAATTGCTTACTTGCAAAATCACAAAGAAAGAGAAATTGGTTCGTTATGCCTGGGCACAAGGGACGCGATTTCGGATATTTAAAAGGTCTTAACCTTTCTGCCGACACCACAGAAACATACGATACAGATAATTTAAACAATCCTGTCGACATTATTATGCGTTCACAAGAAAGAGCTGCCGAAATTTTTGGTGCTAAAAAAACTTACTACACCATAAACGGTACAAGCGGTGCTATGATTGCCGCAGTTACAGCTCTAACTCTTCCTGGTGACAAGATTTTGGTTTCAAGAAACTGTCACGTTTGCGTTTACAGAGCCGCCGCAATAAGAAGGCTCGAACTCGACTACATTTTGCCTGAGGTAAAAGACACGGTCGACAGAAATGTAACGCCGGAAGAAGTTGAAAAAAGAATTATCGAAACTGACCCGAAGCTTGTTATTGTAACAAATCCTACATTCTTCGGTTACACTACGGATATTCAAAAAATTGTAGATATCTGTAATAAACACGGTGTTTTACTTATTGTTGACGAAGCACACGGTGCACACTTCCCTTTCAGCGACAATCTACCGCTTTCAGCAGTTCATGCAGGAGCTGACATCGTTGTTCACTCAACACACAAAACTCTTTTGGGCTTAACAAGTGCAAATATGATTCACGTTTGCTCAAACAGAGTTGACACAGAAGAACTCATGAGATGTATCACCACTTACCAAACTACATCTCCAAACTATTTAATAACACTTTCAAATGAGCTCTCCGCAGCTTTTATGACAGAAGGCGGAAAAGAAGTTTTGGAAGACAATATAAGATGGGCAAACGAAGCAGCCGACGAGATAAATAAAATCCCTGGACTCAGCTGTCTTAAAGACCCATGCAAAGATCCGTTAAAGATTATTGTAGACACATCTAAACTCATTAACGGACGCGAGTTTGCAAAGTATCTCTTTGATAAAAAGGATATGGACTCTGAAATGTGCGATGAAATGCACATCGATTTTTATGCAGGAATCGGAAATATCGAGTCAGATTACAAGGAACTTGTACAAGCTCTAAAGGAAGCTGCCGCTGAAGTTGAGCCGCATCCGGTTGTTCAAAATCCGCCGAAAATTCAAATTCCTGAAGTTCAACTTGACATTTGCGACGCACTTGATGCGGACTTCTATTTGGAAGACGTTTCAGAAGCTGTCGGCAAGGTTTCAGTCGATTACATCATGCCGTATCCACCGGGAATTCCTCTTATCCTTCCTGGAGAAGTTATTACAGAAGATGCAATTCAATTTTTCGACAAACCGAAAATTAAAATTTTTAAAAAGTCTCCATTCTTTTAAAGAACTTTAACTCTTGCATTTTTCCAAATTGTTTAAAGAGATGTGAGAGGGGTATAAAAAAGTTAGGAGGTCTAAACTATGATTTATTCAATTATTATGGGTGCACTTGCAGGATGGCTTGCATCAATCTTTATGAAAAAGAATGCCGAAATGGGATGGCTAAAAAATATCCTTGCAGGTATTTTTGGAGGCGGCATCGGAAGATGGATTCTCGGCATAATTATTTCAAAGTCTGAGGGTGGCGTTCTTTATGACTTACTCGCAGGCGTTATCGGTGCATGCATTCTCATTGCAATTATAAATATTATAACCGGAAAAAAAGGAAGGTAAAAAATGTTAATTGACGAACTAAAGAAAAAGCTCGAAGGCAAAAATGCCTCAATCATTTTGCCTGAAGGCGAAGATGAAAGAGTTAGAGAAGCTGCAAAAATCCTTAAAAAGGAAGGCATAATTGAACCGATTGTTTTGACTGACGGAGAAGAAATCGAAGGTGTTAAAACAATCAATGTTCACGACTATGATATCACCGAAATGGTCGATGCTTTTGTAGAAAGAAGAAATGGAAAAATCGACGCAGAAGGTGCAAAGAAATTGGTTTTGGAAGACAAAAACTATTTCGGCACAATGCTCGTTTATATGAAAAAGGCAAGCGGACTTGTTTCCGGAGCATGCCACAGCACAGCAAATACTGTCAGACCTGCACTTCAAATTATCAAAATGAAAAAACCGTTCAAAAAAACAAGCGGTGTTTTCGTTATGATGAAGGGCACAGAAAGATATATTTTCACGGATTGCGCTATAAATATCGCTCCGACATCTGAAGATATTGCTGAAAATGCAATTATTTCATACGACACTGCAAAGGCTTTCGGAATCGACGAACCGAAGATTGCTCTTCTTTCATTCTCGACAAAGGGCAGCGCTTCATCACCGGAAGTTGACAAGGTTGCAGATGCTTTGAAACTTATAAAAGAACAAGCACCTAATCTTGTAATTGACGGCGAACTTCAATTTGACGCAGCATTTGTTCCAAAGGTCGGCGAAACAAAGGCAAAGGGTTCACCTGTTGCAGGACACGCAAATGTATTTGTTTTCCCAAGCCTCGAAGCTGGAAATATCGGATACAAAATTGCTCAAAGAATGGGCGGATTCGAAGCAATCGGACCTATTCTTCAAGGTTTGAACTCGCCTGTAAACGACCTTTCAAGGGGTTGTTCAACAGAAGATGTTGTTGCACTTTCATATTTAACAGCTGCACAATCACTATAGAAAAAAACGGAGAGAAATCTCCGTTTTTTTGTTGCAATAATCGCACTATAAATTGGGTATATTAAAGGTGGAGGGTATTATGAGAGGAAATTTGAAAGTTATTTATAATGGAATGGAATACTACGGAGGGCATCAAGATTGGCTCAAAAGTTTCAGCATCAAGAAATTTTTCCGAAATCGTGCATGCGGTCTTGCTGCTATTTCGAATGTGATTTATTATTACACCGATGAGGAATATTGCGAAATTTTAAAGCTTGCATACGATATAGTAAAGCCGTCTCTTGCCGGCATATATAGCGCAAAAAGGCTCGAAAAAGCACTGAATGAAATTGCACTTTTGTATGAAATCCCGCTCTCGACCGAAATTTTTAACCCCTATACATACGAGGGATTCAGATGGTATGTAAATGATGTAATCAATAGCGGCGGTTTTCTTATCATGCTTAATTACAACAACAGAAACAAAGATTTATCATATCACTGGGTCACAATCACAGGTGCAAACGGCGACGTTATAACGACTTCAAATTGGGGCTCGAAGTTAAAATACAATTTACGTGAAATTTGGAGCATGAGAGGACTCATGCTTAAACTTATAAAAGTAAATTTAGACCAAAATTAATTTAAGATTTCAAATAAAAAAGGTAAGCCCTTTAGCTTACCATTGTTGTGTGTCTTATTTTCCATTGACGGAGTTTTATAAATACCCAAAATCCGTAAATGCCGAATGTGATGATTGTTAAAATCCACCATTTAATCCAATTTCCGAAAAGTCCCATTGCCGTTCCGTTGAACTCAAGTTTGTGACCGTCGATGTATGTGTTGTTGATTTGCCACTTGTATATAAGGCAAACAGTCCACGGATACATTATTCCAAAAGTTATAACTGTCAAAATTGTTCCGACTATAATTCTTAGAGCATAGTCCAAAAGCCCACCTTTAAAATCTGACATAATAAATCCTCCCTTTGTAATTATATTATAACACATCTTTAATAAATATTGAAAGGAAATATCATGCGTAAAATTGATGAATTAAAACAAATTATAGACGAGTCAAAAAATATAGTTTTTTTCGGAGGTGCCGGCGTTTCGACCGAGTCAGGTATCCCGGACTTTAGAAGCAGCAACGGTGTTTTTTCGAAAATATTAAACTCAAATCTTGCGCCCGAACAAGTCGTGAGCCACACATACTACAAAAAAATTCCGAAAGAGTTTTTCGAATTCTACTTCAACAATATGGTCTTTCCTGAAGCAAAGCCAAACGCTGCACACCTAGCACTCGCAAAGCTCGAAGCTGAAGGAAAAGTTAAAGCCGTCGTCACGCAAAACATCGACGGACTGCACCAAATTGCGGGAAGTAAAACTGTGTATGAGCTCCACGGCTCCGTTCACAGAAACTACTGTGAAAAGTGCCACAAGTTTTACAGTCTCGAAGACGCACTCAAAAAATACTACGAAGGCGGCATCCCGATTTGCGACTGCGGCGGAGTTATAAAACCTGACGTGGTGCTTTATGAGGAAGCACTTCCAAACGACATGATGTTCGGTGCAATCGACTCCATAAGTAAAGCGGACACTCTTATAATCGGCGGCACAAGCCTTGTCGTCTACCCTGCTGCAAGTTTTATAAACTACTTCAGAGGTAAACACCTTGTGGTTATAAATATGACGCCGACAATTGCCGACCGCGACGCCGATCTCGTCATCGACGAAAGAATCGGCGAAGTATTTAAAAAAGTTATGGAATAAAAATCATTCGTAATTTTTTATAATGCTTTCAATTATTTCGCGGGATGTTTCGTCCTCGATTTTTAAATAGTCTTTAAACTTTTCAGGAACTTCTTGTTCCTGAATTTTTTTCATAAAAATTTTGTCTTTAACCTCGTACAATTCGCATATATGATTTGCAATTCCTATATCTAAAATATAATACTTGGAATCGTCAAAATAAAACTCACCTTGCGGCTCTTTTAAGCTTAAAAGCCCGACGATGCCCAAATACGGCACCGACAAAACGATTAGAACCACGACAATTGCAAAAATAATTTTTAAATACATTCGCTTGAATTCGTTAATCATATAGCCTATTATGATTGCGTCTAAAATCGGAAGGAGTGCAAAAATAAAAACGACAATACAGTTATTTATGATTGGAATAAAATCTATTTTTAAAATCGTAAAATATAATAGGGCTTTTACAAAAAAACTTGCCATTAATATAGATAGTAATTTTTTTAGAGAAAATTTTTTCATATCACACCTCATTTATATTATATCATATCTAATTGTGCATTAATATATCGTGCTAAAATATATTGAATAGTTTTGCGTTTTATGTTATAATTAATTTATATGAAAGGAGAATACTATGATTTGTAAAAAATGTGGCCAAGAAATCCCTACCGGTGCAAAATTTTGCACGAGTTGCGGAGAAAAAATTGAAGAGACAAGTGAATTTAAGTTTTGTCCGAAATGCGGTGAAGAGTGCAGAAAAGATGCAAAGTTTTGTACAGAGTGCGGAGCAAGCTTTGATAACATTGAAAACAAAATTTCATCACTTGCCAATAAACCGTCAAACAATAAAATCCTTCAATTCGTAGCACTTGGAGTTGCAGGACTTCTTCTAATATTTATACTATTTAAATTGGGCTCCTGTATATTTGGCGGCGGAAAACTTTCTGAATCAAAAGCGGAAGACATAGTTGAAGAATTTGTTGATGCACTTTTTGATTTTGATTTAAAGAAAATGGCAAAGTATACAGTTTACGACTCAGAATCTCTCGAGCAAATTCTTGATAAGGGAGATATGAGAGAGGTCAAAGCATTGAAAAATTTGAAAGACAGTATGGGTGATCTGGATTATGACATCGAAATAGTTCCGGGAACACTACAATTCTCCGACGACAAAAAAGAAGCTTGGGCCGATTTTGAAATGAAAATAAAATACAAAATGATGGGCGAAGAATATAAAAATTCCGATGTATCGACAATAAGATTCATTAAAAAGAACAACAAATGGCTCATCTCGCTGTTTGAAAATATGTTTTAAAACTTACCGCATGTTGATAGCGTGGTATTGATGTCAAGGGTTGAAAGAAAATAGCCGTGAAAGCCTGGGATGACAGCGGTTTTCGGACAATCGTCCGAATTTGGTACAGGGAAGAGAAAACAGTAAACTTGAATTGGGTGTACTGAATAAATTTTTATATTTTTGTCATACTTATATCAAAAGAGGTTATTATGATTATTTTGAAAACAGAGAGGCTTATACTTCGCAACGTCGAATTGAAAGATGCGGTAGAGATGAAAGACTATCGAAATAATGCAATTTGTTCAAAATATCAACGTGGACAAACAAAAGATATGGATGGGATTAAAGCTCTGATTAAAAAATATCAATTCGAGATACTATCCGCAGATAAACCGTTTATTATGACTGTTGCGTTAAAAGCGACGGACGAAATGATCGGTGAGATTGTTGTGCTTCCTAATAAAGGGACATTTTCTTTGGGTTACACGATTTCCTACAAGCATCACAGAATGGGGTATGCTTTTGAATCGCTTTCCGCTTTGATGGATTATTTGCATTGCCTATACCCTTTAATGGGTTTTATCTGCTTCACTGAAATAGAGAATTATCCGAGCAGGCTACTCCTTCAAAAACTTGGATATAGGGATTTGGGGTATATCGAATCAAAAGAATCTGAGGTTTTTGGCAAGTGGTTAACAGAATCAACAGAAAAGGAAATACGTCTTGCTGTAAACCATTAAACGGAGAAGCTAATCCTTCAACTCCCACTTTTTAGGGCTTTCAATGAACTTCCGAAGACGTTGACATACATTCTCCGACATCATTTCCGGTGCCGGTTTCCCTCGCACAAGTAGGGCGAAGCTGCTATTCTTGATGTACCGTTATCATCAGAGTAGTCTTAATACACATGGAGACGGTAGCACTGCTTGTACGAGTTGCTAAGTAGTGTAGTAGAAGCAGATGTACGTCCTATGCAAGGCACGCCCAAGAAAACGAGCAAGGTGAAGTTTGATTGGCTGCGTGCTACTGCAAGTATAGATGTGCTCTCAATAACAAGATTAAAAGTTATCGTGAGTAGATGACACTCCCGCGCGACAGCTGTCCAAGAGCTAGGAGCAAAGCGACATGGCGATTGGAGACAGCGAACCGGGGAGTGCGTGGTATTGATGTCAAAAGTGCAGAGTCTAAAGGCTAGAAAAATCTCGAAATCTAAGACATCGGAGAGTTTAAGTAGATGAGTTTGATTTCAGTATTCTTCTTGTTATTGTTTTATTAGAAGTCATACATCAAGAAATTGTAGTATGGTTGAGTTTACAAAATCACAGCGGACAGGTGCAGTTGATGGGATAGATGTAAAAATTTATATATTGTAAAAACAATAATTATGCTTTTAAAATACTTAAGAAATATAAATTGATAAACGTTGGCAAAATAATACGGAGTATTCATATGAGTAAGAAATACAATGATGTGAGAATAAATTCAATTGAAAGAAATATAAAGAATAATGCTTTAGACTATTTGGATCATATTAATAAAAATAAAAATGAGGAAGAAGTATTAAAAGTTTTAAAATATTCTGGTTATTTTGTTACAGATAGAAACGAAAAATTATTTAGTAACGATACTAAATGTCTAATAAAAAATTGGGTTAAAGATAACCTTTCAGATAATAGTTATAAGAAATTTAGACGATTATCTAAAGAGGGTAATAAACTAAATAAAAAAAGAAATCAAATTAAAGAAGATATATTTAAAATTGAGCTGATGAAGTGTTCATATTTAGACTTGGTGGAAAGGTTTAATGATCAAATATCTATGAATTTAGATAAATTAAGTGAAGCTTCATCTGAGTATGAGCAAGAACAATATTTAGTTTCTAGCGAAAATATCATTTTAGGATTAGGAACATTGCTTAGAGATGGATTTAAAAATAACAAGTCGACGTGTTTTCAAAATACTGATGATAAAAATTCAAATGATCTCCTAGTTTTAATTCAGTTACTCAATTTAGTAAATGATATAATTGTTAATTGGATGTTCGGAGATGTGGAAGTAAATACTGGATTATTTAATAAATTATATATTAGAGAAAATCAGGGAATAATTACGGATAGAATATTTTCATTTTTAGAGTACTATAATTTAAATAATGCTAAAAATTTGAAAGATTTTGATAATGAAAATGAGATAATTAAATATTCGAATTCCTTTAGAGAAAAATTAAAAGAATTCTTTTATAGCGAAGACTTAACTGAAGAATACCTAGACATAAAACTGGAAAGATGGGTTTCCATCTACACTTATTTCTATAAACTAGCTATTAATGAGAAAAACGTACTAAAAATAGAAATAGAAAAATTAAAAAATGATTTACTTCAAAATAAATTTAGTGAAGCTGAAATAAAGGTTATTTTTAAGCATCTGGTATTTGGTCAAAGCAAAAATGATTTATTCTCATCATTTTTAATTGAATACAACAATTTTATACTTTTACTTCCGTCATTAATAAAAATGATTGAACCACTAAAAAGTGTAATGGTTCTTTTTACTAATAATAATGAAATATCGAAAAAGGGTTCAAAATATGAAGAAAACATACATAATTTATTATTGAGATACAATCTTAGTGCAATTAAGAATGTTAAAACAAGTAGTAATGGCGAGAGTTATGAATTAGATATTTTACTATATATAGATGATACACTGTTTGTTATTGAGTGCAAAACTCAATTTCAACATGATAATGTGAGAGGATATTGTCGTAATATTCAGGAGTTAGATTACTACATTGATAAATTTAAACGCAATTTAAAATATTTTACCAAGGATGAAAATGGAAAGAAAAGCATTAATTCAAGACTTAAGGCTATTAATTGCAATATAGATAATGTAAATGTAGTCCCGATTTTATTAACAAATATTTCTTACTCTTTTGTTGAAAGAGAGGGAATATATATTTTAAATGATACAAAGTTATACAATTTTATAACTGCCAATCAGCCCATGGTACATTATTTTGATAATAAAAATAAGGAATATTTCCGAATAGGGATGTTATCTCCAGAATTGTTTAGAAATAAAAAAGCAAATACATTTATTGATTTTCTTAGAAATAACAATAATTATGAAATTAGCCCATGTTGTGCAATAGAAGAAATTTTTTTAAAAGAGAAAATTTTTAAAAGATATAAATTGTATATTACACGGCAAAATTTCAACAAAGACACATATGATAGAAGAATAGAAAGGTACTGTAAACAAGAAGATAAATTTAATAGTATAAAATAATTTACTTGAATAGTTCTTAAGATATATTTTCACAAACAGACTCAGATTCATTAAAACATGTCTCAAAAAGTATTCTATGTATGGGACATTATAGTCTGATACTATTTAACGATAACCTTATGCTATCGTTAAATAGTTCATGGATATGTTCCTACATACGATCGTAGCTACTTGACATACTTAGTGTTCACTCGCTTCAATATGTGTATGCATGTTGCGGTTTTTATTTCCAAATTTACCCGAACTGTTTTGGGTATATATACCTATGGAGGGATTTTATGCATTATTTTTGGATTGTTTTTCCGGTGACTTTGCCGATTTCTATGATTATAAGAGGGGTACTAGCTTTCAGATGCAGATTAAATAAAGATCTTTATGGAACAACAAATAAAAATGGCTTTGAAAAAGTGAGCGAATTTACGCTGCCGACGGAGCTTCACAACAAGAAAAATATCGAGATTTCAAAGCTGCTTCGCGGATATTGGCTACTTGTCATCGGACTCATACTTTTTGTGTGCTGGCTGATTTTCGCATATGTGTACACTTTCAATGTGCAAGCGACTTCAAAGCTTTCAATTGTAAGTTTGGTTTTGTATGTTGTAGAAATGATTATTAACGCAATTATTGTTAAACGCACAGCTCCGCATTTGGAGTAGTTTGGAGAGTTTATGAAGACAGAATATATAAAAAAATTACTTATAGCGCTTGAAGAAGAAATTGTTTTAACCGAAAGCGAAATTTCCCAGGCACTTTTTTTAGACCTCGGAAAGTCACGAGAAGAAGCAATTATGACGGAGACGGGCATGGTTTTAAAAGAACTGCGCTCAATGATTAAAAATTTAAAGAGTTACCGAAAACCGAAGCGAGTCAGAAATACAATTTTAAATTTCAGAAGTAAGAGTTTTATTTATCCTGAGCCGTGGGGTCACGTTTTAATTGTTTCACCCTGGAACTATCCTTTTAATCTTTCGATGATTCCTTTAATAGGTGCAATTGCCGCAGGAAACACTGTCACTTTAAAAACATCGTCTAAGTCCATAAACACGTCACGTGTGATAAAAAAGATTGTGGAAAATGTTTTTCCGAATTATATTTGTCGTGTGATTTTCGGTGGAAACTCGAACGAGGAAGTTTTGGAGACAAAGTTTGATTATATTTTTTTCACGGGCGGACTTGAAACTGGCCGACTTTTTTATGAGAAGGCGGCGCGCGATATGGTACCCGTGACGCTTGAGCTCGGCGGAAAAAGTCCCGCATTTGTGCTCGATTCGGCGGATCTCGATTTGACCGCAAGACGCATCGCATTCGGCAAGTTTTTAAACGCCGGACAGACTTGTGTCGCTGTCGATTACTGCATGTGTCCTCGAGGAATGGAGCGGGAACTTAGACTTAATATTCTAAAATATATACGTGATTTTTACGGAGATAATCCGATAATTTCACGAAATCTCGGAAAGATTGTTTCAAAAAATGATTACACCCGACTTGTTGAAACTCTCGAGAAAGAAAATGTGAAGTTTAAAAGAGACGACAGAAAACTAAAAATTGAACCGACGGTTGTTATAACCGATCTCAATTCTTCGCTTATGAGCCGTGAAATTTTCGGTCCGATTCTTCCGATCATTCCATACGACTATAAAGAAAAAGCACTCGAATATATAGAAAATCAAAAAACACCGCTCGCATTTTATATTTTCGGCTCCGAAAAAGAGGCGACAGAAATTGCAAAGCGAATGAAGTTTGGCGGTGCATCGATAAACGACACTATGAGTCACATGGTCGGCGAACTTCCTTTCGGAGGAATGGGCGAGTCCGGCATCGGAGCGTATCACGGGGAATACACTTTTAAAACGTTTGTGCACGAAAAAAGTGTGTTATTTTTATGAAATTTGTGTTATAATAACATAGGAGGGATTTTTATGGAAAGAAAATATCTTGCAATAGATTTAAAATCATTCTACGCATCGGTCGAGTGCGTCGAAAGGGGACTAGATCCTCTAAATACAAATCTTGTAGTTGCGGATGAATCGAGAACTTCAAAAACAATCTGTCTCGCGGTTTCGCCGTCTCTTAAAAGTCTCGGCGTGCCGGGAAGACCGCGTCTTTTTGAAGTTATTCACGATGTAAATGAAATAAATAAAAATCGAAGATATAAGCTTCAAAGGGAATTTACCGGCTCTTCGGTTTTTATTGACGAACTCAATAAAAATCCGGAACTGAAACTCGACTATATAGTCGCTCCTCCAAGAATGTCGAAATACATTCACGCTTCCACCGAGATTTATAAAGTGTACTTAAAATGGGTTAAACCCGAAGACATCCACGTCTATTCAATCGACGAGGTATTCATAGACATAACCGACTATCTGAAGCTCTATAACGCAGATGCGGAGACGATTATATCGAAAATTATTTTGGATATTTATAACACGACGGGCATTACAGCGACCGGCGGTGTCGGCACGAATCTTTATCTTGCGAAAATTGCGATGGATATTTTGGCAAAACATAGAAAAGCAAATGAGCATGGAGTGCGCATTGCGATTTTAGACGAAATGAGTTATCGCCAAGAACTTTGGGGCCACATGCCGCTCACCGATTTTTGGCGTTTGGGAAAAGGATATAGCCGTCGCCTTCAAAAATTTGGCCTCTTCACCATGGGCGATATCGCACGCTTCTCTATCGACAATGCAGACAAGCTCTACAAGGAGTTCGGTGTAAATGCAGAGCTTTTAATCGACCACTCTTGGGGCTATGAGCCGTGCAGAATTTCAGATATAAAAGCATACAAGCCTGAAAAAAGAAGCGTTTCGAGCGGTCAAGTGCTGCCGGAGCCGACAGTTTTTAACGAGGCTCTAACTATTATAAAGGAAATGGCGGAGGCGATGTCATACGATCTTGTTTCCGAAAATCTTGTCACGAAAAAACTGTCCCTCACAGTGCAATATGACACAATAAATCTCGAAGAACACGGACAAATTTATACCGGCGAAAGAAAGATTGATTCGTACGGAAGAATGGCACCGAAGGATTCGCACGGCACCATAAATCTCGACTTCAACACTTTTTCTACAAGAATTTTGCGAGAAAAAACTGAGGAGCTTTTCAGAAAAATCGTCGATTCAACTCTATATGTGCGAAAAATGTATCTCGTTGCGATTGACGTTATAAAAAAAGGGAGTGCCGACGATTCCGGCATCATAAACCAGCTAAGTCTTTTCAGTGCATTTGAGAAAAAGGACACCTTGCTCGACGAAAGGCTGGAAAAGGAAGAAAAAGTTCAAAAAGCGATGCTTGAGATAAAGAGAAAATATGGAAAAAACTCTGTGCTTAAAGGTATGAATCTGCTCGAAGGTGCGAGACAGATGGAAAGAAATTGCGAAATCGGAGGACACAGGTCATGATGGAAAATTATAGCGACATAATTAATCTAAGTCGCCCCGAATCAAAAAATAGGAACCACATGTCCATATTAAATCGTGCTGCACAATTTGCACCATTCGCCGCACTCACGGGCTACGCCGCCGCGGTTTCGGAAACCGGTCGACTCACCGAAAAGAAACATGAACTCTCAAGCGATGAAATCGCAATAATTGAGCGCAGAATAAATTTTTTAATTGAAAATGGAATAAATGAAAATATAAAAATAAAATATTTTAAAAAAGACGAAAGAAAATCCGGCGGGAAATATTTGGAAATAGAAGACTCATTCAAAAAATTTGACGATTTAAATTTGGTTTTAACTCTCGACTCGGGACTTCAAATAAATTTCGAAGACTTATACTATATAGGTCCTGAAGAAATTTTTGAAGGAGACTGTTGTGATTGAGTTATGTAAATTTTCACAGTATAAGATATAAATCTTTACAACAGATGAGATTTTGGTTTCGTTAATCAAAATTATATTCAACTATGTATATTTTTGACCGGCATTTATAAAATAAAAAGAGGCTTTGAAAATGATGTGTACCCAAAAAACAAGCCTCTTTTTTTGTATCAATATAAAATTTTATTTTAAATTTGCTGAGTTAAATGTGATTCATAACTTTTAAATAAATTCTTCGCGCCGCCATTTAAAAATCCAACAAATACCCTGAACGCAAATTTTTAAAGACATAATCGCTTACATAATTATTTATAAATGAACCAAACGAGTACATATCCCACAAAGACAGCTGATAGCGTGAAGGGCACGCTCATTTTCATAAACTCTTTATTCGAAACGGTGTATCCGTTTTCTCGAAGTATCCCTAATGAAGCGATGTTTGCAGAAGCTCCTATTGGTGTTATGTTTCCACCGAGCGTTGCACCGCTTAAAAGTCCAAAGTAAAAAACCGTCATATCAAATGGCACGTGTGTCGAGATTACAGAAAGCACAGGAAGCATAGTTGCAATATACGGAATATTATCGACAAATGCACTTATTAAAACGCTTCCCCAAACAAGTGCCGTGTATAATAGAAATGGCTTGTCGGAAAGCTTTATAAAAAGTTTTGCTACTTCATCAATAACACCTGCATTTTCAATACCTGAAATTATTATAAATAATCCCGCAAGAAGTGCGAGTGTGTTGTAGTCGATCTCCGCAATCACCGTCTTTAAAATCGCTGTGCTTTTGTATCTTATGAGATAGTAAATCACACCTACAATCGCAAGAGAAACACAGATAAGTCCATTTAAAATCGAAATCTTTTTCTCTGCAGGAATAAATGAAGCCACAATCAACAGAGCGAGCATTGCAAGTAAAAGATATGTCGGAACCATATCTTTTACTTTTGTCACTTCAATTTTATCAACTTTTCCTTTAAGTTTTCGTACAGCAAGATAAATAAATAATGTCGATACAATAGCTGAAATTTGAACTATAAAAAACATTCCAATTTTTCCGTTGTAAACAAAGAAGTCAAAAAAGGTCATGTTGAGGGCACTCCCAAGAAGTATTGAAGAAGTGTCACCGACCAATGTTGCAGCACCTTGAAGATTAGATGCAATTGAAATGGCAATGATCATTTTTACCGGTGAAATATTAAGTTTTTTAGAGAGACTTATCGCAACCGGTGCAATCATAAGAACCGTTGCCACATTGTCGATAAATGCGCTCACAACGCCCGCAAAGAGTGATAAAACTATGATTATGAGTCTTATGTCTTTGAAACTGTTTATGATTAAATCAGCGAGCTTTGTCGGCATTAAGCTGTCTGAAAATAGTGATACAAGCCCCATTGTTCCCGCAATCATAAGTAGAACGTTAAAATCTATAACGCTAAAAACTGTTTTTATAGGCACGATGTTTAAAATTATAAAAATAAGAGCACTGATTCCCACGACTATAGGGCGATGGTTTACAAACTTTATCATAAATATATAAGTCAATAAAAAAAGCACACTTGCAACGATTAAATTATCCATAAATTCCTCCAAAACTTTATAATATGTATAAATAAGAAAAATAAGACTCACAAATGTGAGCCTTATTTTTTATATTCTGTAATTAAATTACATTCTTGGTCCCATGTTTAAGATCATTCTGATAGAATCGATCATTTCTTGAACTTTGTTGCTTGATGGTCTGAGTGACATGATGAGTTTGTATGATGCGTCGATAACGTCACCAACTTCTTTTCTCTTGTCGCCTTGTCTTCTAGCTTTAATAGCTGCATGTCTCATTTCTTTAAGATCTTGGATTTCTGTCTTTGTTGCTCTGTGATCTGATTGAATTTGTGAATAAGCTTTACCTACAGCTGCGTCTAGCATATCTTGTGCTTGGTAAATTTCTCCAACTGTTCTTTGTGGTTGAAGTCTGATTCTTGTAACTTCTCTGATAACCTTGTTGAGTTCATCCAATACATAATCAGGAGCTTCTTTGAGGTCGTTCATGTAGAGGAATCTTGCTTTGTGGAGTTTAGCATCAAGATCGCTTCTAACATAGAGGTTAGCTGTGTCGTTTTGTGTTAAATCAGGATATCCGATTAACTTTGCTTTCAAAGCTTCGAATTCTGCCATGTAAGCTTTCATATCGTCAACTGTGTGGAATGGGCTTACTGCGATTACGAGTCCTTGGAATACGTATTCAGCAATTTCTACGTGTGCTTGGTCAACTTTATATCTTAAAGCTGTTGTAGCAAATCTCATAGCTACGCAAAGTCTTCCAATGAGCATCAATCTTTGTGGGATTGAAGATAGGTCATAGATTTGTGCAAATCCAAGTCCTGCCATACCTTGTGCTTGGAATGATTTTTCGATTCCAACTTCTAGTTCATCTGTCTTTTCATCAAAGTTGTTAAGCATCTTAACGTTTTCTTTGTTGTGTGGTGTCAATTGTTTAGCTTCTGATTTAACTGCTTGAACCTTTCTTTTGTAGATTTCAAGATCGTTGATTGTTAATTCATCTTCAACTGTCGGAGCGTCATCTTCGATGATAGCTGCGTTTGTTACTGTAGGTAGTAAACTACCAACTGCCATAAATCCTGCCAATGTTAGTGATAAAAATCTCTTTTTCATAAAAATTCTCCTTTATATTATTTATTTAAAGCTGAAATTATATCCTTCAACTACGTCACCAATGCGAACTTTTGCATTGAAGTCTTTGTGCCATACGCCGAAATTGAATCCGTTGAATTTAACAGATGCTTTTCCGTTTGTCATATAAACTGTTCTTGTTATAGTTTTGTTGTCAGTTGTAACATCAAATCTTACATATCCTCTGTATGGATTTCCGTTATTTGTTGCTTCAACTTCAACTGTAAAGATACCTGCAACTCTTTCTGAGTTTGTGATGTTAACAATTCTAACATCTCTTTCAGGAGCTTTTTCTGTAACTTCTACAAGAATTGATCCCATCTTACCGTTGTTGCTGTGTGCAAAGATATTAACTTTTCCTGGTCTCTTTGCTGATACAAGTCCTGTATATTTGTCAACAACTGCAATTGTTTCATTTTCTGATGTATATGTTAAGTCTTTATTAACTGCTTCTACCGGGAATACAAGTGCTTTTGATGAAACGTCTACTGAATTTCCTTCTTCCACTTTAACCTTATCAATGCTGAAATCAACGCTTGTTACTTCAGTCTTGTCGTTTGAGATCGGTGGACGGTCGTCATGATCAGGTGTTGGGTTTACATCGAAAGCATAGTTGCTTCCTGTTGGTTGAAGCGGTGGCATACCTTCCATATATCCACCCGGTTCTACAATGTAGAGTGTAAATGTTGCTTTAACATTGTTATCTTTTGCGATAACAATAACATCAACTGAACCGGTCTTTTCAGGAATGATTTCTCCGCCACTTACTCTAGCGATGTAAGGATTTGATGTATACATGATAACATCTTTATTCTTTACTTCGTGTGGGAAAATAACAGGTCTGATTCTTGTCTTTTTGTCAAGAGCGATATATCCTGCTTCGCCTTCCATGAATTCGATTCTTTCAACTCTGATCTTTGGTCCTGTGATAGCTTCCATTAATTTGTGAACTTTTTCGATGTGTGCATCAAGTTCGCCACAAGTTACGTCAAGTCTCCACCACATACGTTGTCCTTCTCTGATAGCATCATTAAGTGCTCTAGCTTTGAATTGTCTTGTTAGCTTGTTTGTGCTGTTGATAACACGTCTAGCTTCACTTAATTCTCTGCTGAATGCTGCTTTCTTATAGATTGTAGCAATATCTTCAGGTCTTAAATCCGGGTATGCAAGTAATTCTTGTTGAAGTGGTTCAAATCTTTCGATATATTCCATGATTTGTCCTTCACTTGCAAACGGATTCAATACATATAGAATACCTGTTAAAATGTATTCTGTAATCTTTGTGTGTGCTGCAACAACTTTATTTGATAATTCTGTAGTTGCAAATCTGATTGCACGTCCAATTCTAATTAATAATTGGATTCTTACCGGGATAGTTGTGAGATCATAAATTGAATCTCCGATTCCAACTGCTCCACTAACTTTTTCTTCGCTAATTTCGAGTTCTCTGTTCACGCTTCTTGCAGCTTCGTGATATTTGTCCAAGATGTCTTTTTCGTCATCGTTTGACGGTGTAATATCTTGAACACTAGCGACAGCTGTTTTGATGTCTGATTTTAAATCTGAGACTTCTAATAGAAATCTGTCTTTTTCAGAATCTGCTTTAGCGATATTTCCTAGCGGACTCATTGTTGTTAATACCATCATGATAGCTAATGCAAATGATAGTATGGACTTATAATTTTTCATAAGTTCTCCTCCTCTTAGTAAATTTATATAAATGGCAGAGCCAATTATAACCTATTTATATCCGAATCTAATTTCTTCAGAAACATCTCCAATTGTAAGTGTTGCTTGGAACTCTTTTCTCCAATTGCCAAATGCACCTGCTGTATATGGCTTATAAAATTTACCGTTTTTGATTCTAACTTTATGTTCTTTAACATGATCTCCGCTTACAACTCTTATTATAGCTTCTCCGTTGTAAGGCATTCCGTTTTCTGTTACTTCTGCATAGAGTCTGAAAATACCGGCTTTTCTTTCCGGAGAATTGTAGAAACGAGTGATTTCTATAACTTTTGGTCCTGCTTCATTATTCGGTTTATTTGATTCAAAGAACTTTATCGTTTTTTCTTTGTCTCTAACTCTTAATGTTGCTGTGAAATCTTTTCTCCATACTCCGATTTGTCCACCGTGGTATTTTGATACAATTTTACCTGAGTCGAAATATACTCTTCTTTCTATTGTTCTGTCTTCAGCTGTTACTGTAAGATCTGCCGGTCCGTTATATGGCATTCCGTTTACAGTTGCTTCGGCAAAAATTCTAAATACTCCGCCTTTGCGTTCTGAATGTGTTAAACTTTTTATTTCAATTACTTGTTTACTATAATCAGGAACAACCTTTGCCTTAAAAACTGTTTTTAGATTGTTGTCTGTCATGACAGTGATATTTGCTGAACCAATTTTGTGTGCTACCAAGATTCCGTCTGGTCTAGCTTCAACTATCTCCGGTCTATCCGAGTAATATATGAAGTTTCTCTTTGCTGTTTCAGGGAAAACACCTACATAAGGTTCGAAATTAAATTCTGTTCCTTCTGTGATAAGTTCTGATTGCTTTTTCATAAATAGTGTCATTGCAACACTTGGATCTCTTTCCGGCTTGATTGGATCCGGTTTCTTATCGTCAGGAACAACATTTGGATCTGGTTCCGGTTTTGGTTCCGGTTCCGGTTCGTAATCATTTGTTCCGAGTTCTTCAATTTGTTGTCTTCCAGGAACTCTGATTCCAGGATTTACAACTTGTACATTAAATCTTGTAACGATTTCTCCGCCCTTTGTTTTAATGTATACATTAGTGTTTCCTGTTTTTACCGGATATAGGAGTCCGCCTTCTTTGAATACTGCTACTTTCTTGTCATCTGTTCCGAATTCAAGTTCTGCTTCAGCGTCAGCCGGATCAACTTTATATCTTAGGATACCCTTCTTATCTATATGGATAAATCCTTGGCTTCCGATATCGAAAGTAATATTTCTAATCTTGACTTTTCCGTCAATTGTAATATCTGTGTTGTGGTCATCAACATTGTCCAAATCCTTTTCAGGAACTTCATCACCTGTTGTAGTTATAGCCTTGATACAGAAGTTTGCATTAGGCAAATTTCTTGTAAGGTCTGACCAACCGTCTCCAATTTTTGAGAAATATGATTGACCAGGAGCTGCAACAGCTCTTGAAGAATAACCTTTAATTTGTGTTTCAACAGGTAGTGGCGTGTTGTTCTTTGATTTTGTAGAATTCATATATACTACAATTGCAAATTGTTCGCCTTCTTTTAAATGTACAGGATCAATATCAACTGTGTAGTAACCAGGATATAAGAAGCTTCCTGATGCTACTTTTACTCTATCTGATGTAAGTTGACTTGTTTTTTCAACATTTTTTACAACATAGATTTCGTAATCTGTTTGGTTTGCAACGTTGAATAAACCAACTTCATGTAAAAGTTCCTTGTATTGTGCTGTGAATATATTTGCCATATAACCTTCGCCCTTAAATCCAACAGATCTTGTTGCTCCAAGTGGGTCATATTGGTGAATAATTCCTCTTAAATCTTTTTTCTTAGGAATAAATACCGTCGGGCTCTTTCCAACAAATGCATCGTAGTATGATACATAGTAGAAACCTGAGTCCATATAGCTTGTTCCCCATGAGTTTTTACAAATCCAAGCTCCATTTCCAGGTGCTTTTTGTGTAAAAGCTGTTGATGGGTAAGTGTCATCCCAACCGACGATTGTTACTGCGTGGTTTGGAGTTCCATTTCCCGGATTGTACATTGAGAAAGTCTTTTTGTTTTCATAATATGAAGAAGATGAATTTATTGTTGTATAAACTCCACCATATTCACTTATTGCCCATTTAATATTATCAATTTCGTTGATGTTTGTTACATCCGGAAGATAAATAATCTTTTCCATGTCAAGTTGTCTTCTAAGACCCTTAGGTGAAACTGATATAACAGGATCATATGGGTCATCGTCTTCAGCGATCGGTCCTTTTCCACTTGCAAGATATGCGGCAGCCATATCACGGTTGCCTCCCTTTTCAGCACTCCAGTCGAATCCGTGCATGTTTCTTAAGTGTTTTTCACTGAAATCAAATTTACCTTTCTTTTGTCTTAAAAGAATTGATTCCATTGAACCGTAAGTAGCGAAAGCCCAACATGAACCGTTTGGTCCTTGGTCCTTTACCGGTGAAACCATTCCAAATTTTCTAAGGTCGAACTTTGATGGATAACCTGTTGCAGCAACAGCATCCATTGATCTTGTTCTTATTTGAAGTGGTGCACCTTGACTTTCTATTTTAAGTGGAGCAACTGTAAGTCCATCATCCAAATCATATTCGTTTGGATTGAAGTCTTCGTTAATCTCACTTAATTCCAATTCGGCCTCTTCTTCAGGCCCTTCCTCCTCAATTGTCGTTCTGGCAATATCTTCTTTTAATATATCATCATAGATTACATTTTCTTCCGCTTTGGTAAATAGCGGTGATAAAAGTGGAGCTACCATGAATACGGCTAGAAGAATTACTAAAACTTTTAGATTTTTCTTTACCATTTTTCCTCCTCTCGCGTCGTTTAACCGACATCTCTTCCATAATAAATTTATATAGTCACATTTTGACAATGATTTCTTCTCGAGTTGTAAAGTTGTGAATGTTTTATCACATTTTCGTTGTTTGAGCAAACCTTTAATAATTTTTTATTTATTCTAATTAAAACAAGAAATTTTTACCATGTAATTGAAAACATTTGAATTTCTAATATTTTAATGAATCCATCCGTTCTTTTTTTTAATTATACCATTAATTTATGGAAAAATCAACTGATTACAAAAAAATTAATTTAAAAATTTGTTAATTTCACTATAAAAAACCTTGCAAATATTGGTATATCTAGATTATAGGTGAAATATTAATTTTTCTTAATATTTGTTTATGTATTGTAACTAAAAGAAAAATCTGCTATAATTACTTTAGAGTTGTTTTATTTAGAAATTTTGTTTTTAAAATAAAAAAAATCTTATTAATTTTATCTAAAAGCAAAAAACTTGATGATTTTCTAAAAACGGCTTTAATACGAAAGGAGAGTATTATGAACAAAAAATTTGCTAACGCCATTATAAGTGTAGTTCTTACATTAGTAATGGTATTGGCACCAGTATCTGTTTTTGCAGAAGACGGTCTTGAAATCGGCGATGTAATTCAAGACGTAAATCAAGAAACAGGTATTGTTGCTCAAGAAGAATTGGTCGATGATTTATTTGTCGACGAAGCTCCGGTAAACCCGGAATTTAATCGTGTACAAGCTGGAGGAAATGAAAAATTCTACGGTTTGCGCGTTGACCCATTAAGAGTTAATACAAACTATAATGTAAAGCGTGCTCCTGAATTTTCTCGCCAAGGCGCTCCAAGAAAGTACGACTTAAGAGAACACAATCGTGTAACTCCTGTTAAAAACCAAGGCCCTAACGGTTCATGTTGGGCATTCGCAACTTATGGTTCAGCTGAATCAGCTTTGATGCCACAAGTAAACGACTTCAGTGAAAAGAACTTGAGAAACACTCACGGCTATGACTGGGGTCCGGACCAAGGTGGTACATGGCAAGTTGCATCAGGTTATCTTGCTCGTTGGTCAGGTCCTATCTCGGAAGCTGACGAACCATATTCACCATATGGATTCACTTCCCCAAGAGGACTTGTAAGAGTTAAAGATATCGATAAGATTATGAATATCCCTGACATCAGAAATGGTTGGGATACAGCAGATCTTAAAGATGCTATCATGGCTAACGGTGCAGCTTATACTACTATTAATGCTAGTGAATGGTATTTAAATGACAGAACAATGGCAAGTTACAACCCTGGCCGTGCAGGTTATGCAAACCACGCTGTAACAATTGTAGGTTGGGATGACGACTACAGTCGTTACAACTTCGGTATCACACCTCCGGGAGACGGCGCATGGATTATTAAAAACTCATGGGGCCAAAACTGGAAGTATATGGGCGGATATTATTATGGTTTCTTTGTTCCGTCAAACGGCGCAAGCTATGAAGTTTATATGACTTCAGGAAACGGTCAAGTAAGTTTCAACAACCGTACACCGGTTGCAAGCGGAAATATCGAATATGCAGGATATGTAACTGTTCCTATTAGAACATACAATGTACAAGCTGGACAATATTTTGCTCCTATTGTTAAACTTACAACTCCTGGTTATTCATATCCTATTCCTATTGAAAACCCTATCCGTTATTATTCATCACGTGCAAGATCAAACAGCAATGAATCTTACATTTCTTATAACGGAAGCAATTGGATGGACGTTGCTACACAAAGATACAATGCAAACGTATGTTTGAAAGCTATGACACGTCCAGCAGGACAAAATCCGGGACCAGATCCTAATCCGGATCCTGAACAAAAGAAAGTTGATTCTATTAGATTCAACGAAAATCCACTTGAAATCCAAGTTGGACAAAGCTATAAATTGAATCCTGTAGTTCTCCCACAAGATGCAGCAAATAAGACTTTATCATACAGTGTAAATCCTAATTATGTTGCAACTGTACAAAACGGAGTTATCAAAGGATTAAGAGCAGGTTCTGCAACAGTTACAGCAACTGCAACTGATGGTTCTTACAGAAGAGCATCGTTTACAGTTAATGTAAAAGACAAGGTTGTAAATGTTCCTGTTCAATCTATCGCTCTTTCAGAAACAAATGTAACACTCTCAGCAGGTGCTACAAAGACTATAACAGCAACTGTTTATCCACAAAATGCAACAAATAAGTCCATTTCGTGGTCAACAACTGATGCAAGAGTTGCAACTGTTTCAGGCGGAGTTATCCGTGCAAACGGCGAAGGAACATGTAACATTATTGCAAAGGCTTCTAACGGAGTTACAGCAAGCGCTCGTGTAACTGTTCAAAGTGCAGGAAAACAAGTAACTTATATTTCACTTACACCAAACAACAATACAATCTCAGTCGGTCAATCATACAGAATCTCTGCAACAGTTATGCCAAGAGATGCAAAGAACCAAACATTGTCATTTGTAAGTGAAAACCCACGTATCGCAACTGTTGACAACAACGGAAATGTTCGCGGAGTAAGTGCAGGTAAAGTTAAGATCACAGCTACTGCTACAGACGGTTCAAATGTTTCACAAGTCGCATATGTAACTGTTACAGGAAACAGCGACAATTCAAATCCTATCACTGTTACAACAACTCTTTCAACCAGCGTTGTAAACAGCGGAAACAGTCAAACAATTACTGTTAATACAAAGGATAAGTACAACAGAAACCTCAGATATACAACAGTTGAACTCGACATTGTAGGACCTAACGGAAACCACATTACAAAATCTGCTTATACAGATTACTATGGAAATGCAAGATTCACTATTTCATCTTATGAACTCGGTGTTTCAGGTAGATATACTGTAAATGTTAAAGCAAGTGGTGGAAACTACAACCCTGCAAACGATTCAGCAACATTTGAAGTAAATGACGCTCGTCCGACATTTGTAACAACTGTTACACCGGCTCAAAAGTCAATTTACAGTAACGGTACTATTGCTCTTAACATTCAAACAAGCTATGGACAATATGCTATAAGCTATGCTGATGTTGACATCGAAATCACAACACCTGACGGTACAGTTCACAGAAACACAGGACGTACAGACTACTATGGTAGAACAACTTACAATTATAGCCCTGAAAACGGCCCTGCAGGAACTTACAAGGTTAAGATAACATCTTCAAAATCAAGTTACCAAAATTCAATCGGTGAAACAACATTTGAAGTTGTAAAATATGTAAATCCAAGACACTTAAAAATTGAATTCAGTCAAGATAAGCCGGAATACAAGCTCGGCGACAAAGCAACTATTGGATTCCAATTGAACTATCAAGACGGAAACCCTGTAAGAAGAAACCCATTAAGAATTGTTGTTACAACTCCTACAGGACAAGAATACAAACTTACAAAATATACCAACTGGTATGGTAAGGCTGAAATCTATGTAACATCAGATAGCAGAATGGGCGAAGGTGAATACAAGGTTAACGTTGTTGCAGACAGATATAGCTACGACGGAGTTAACGAAACTTACAAATTCTATGTAGGCGAAAACCCTGTTGACCCTGTTGATCCAGTCGATCCTGTTGACCCACCAAAGCCGGAAGAAACCATCTACAAGATGATCGAAACCGATGAAGCTCAAAAAATGATCGAAGCTAACAAGGACAACAAGGACTTTGTTCTTCTCGACGTAAGAACAAAAGCTGAATACAACGAATCACACATCGACGGATGTATCCACCACGACTACTATGGAAAAGACCACGAAGATTTCTTAAAAACATTAGACAAAAACAAAACATATCTTCTATACTGCAGAACACAAGTTCGTTCAGGCGGTACAGCTGAAATGATGAAAGCCCTCGGCTTCAAGAAAATTTACTGGATGAACGGCGGAATGACCAAATGGTTAAGAGAAAATCGTCCATCAGTATTCCCTGAATATGAAAAAGCTCTCGATATCAATATCGGTGCTGACAAAACAGCATATGTTAAGGGTTCAACAGTAACTGTAAACGCTAAAGTTACAGACCTTGAAGGAAACTATATTAGAAAATCATCCATCAATCTAAGTCTTAAAAACCAAGACGGAAGAGTTATTGAAACAAAGGCAGTAACAACAGGAAATACAGGAGAAGTAAGTTATGTATTTACAGCTCCACAACAAAACGGAAGATACAGTGTATTTGCAGAAGCAAGCTATAAAGACTTCGCAAAAATCACAGGTATTGCAAGCTTTGAAGTTGCTGACAGAGAAGTAGCATTTAAATCATATGCAGAACGTAAGGCTGAAGGTCAATATAAACACTTGAAACCTACAGATTTCGAATATGAATCAATTCAAAAACACTACGGCAAAAACCTTCTTCAATACAGTGTTAAGGACGCTACTTTAGGCGATCACAAAATTGCTGATCTCATCGATCCATCAAAGAAGACAGTTCTCGTATTCGGTTATCCTGGATGCGGAGCATGTGTTGAAATGTGGAAAAAGATGGCTCCACTTCCACACGATAAGTACAATTTCTTAGAAATCGTAACATCAGTTGAAGAAGACGTTAAGTCAACAGTTGACTTTGTTGGCAGAGTTCTTAAAGACTTAAATATCGAAAACTTTAAAGATCACATTTACTATGACGCTGACCAAAAGATTTGGGCATCACGTCTAGGATTCCTCACAACACCAAATACCGTTATTCTTGACGAAAACGGAAGACTTTTAAATATTGCAGGTCCGCTCGATAAAGACGGTCTTTACAATCTTCTAAAGACAACTGTTGATTTGGATGTTGAAGGCGGAGATGTAAATCCTGGTGAAGTTTACAACTCAACACTTTCACTCTCAGTTGATAAAACTCAAGTCAAAGCAAATGAAACAGTAAGAATGACTGCATCATTAAAAGACGCATCAAACAATCTTGTAAGAAATACAAATTTGAGATACACTCTTAAATATCCTAACAACCAAGTTCAAACGGGAACTTACGACAGAAATACAGGATACCAAGGTCAAACAAATCTTTACTTCACACCGGACAAAGATTCACCTGCAGGAACTTATGAAGTTTCTATCGAAGCTCTCGACAGAAACTACAACGCAAAGAAAGAAACTGTTACTTTCGAAGTTGTAAAAGAAGAAGAAAACAACAATGCAAACCTTACACTCACATGCGGTGGCGACACCTTCAAACCGGGTGCAGTAATCAGAATGACATTGATTGTAAAAGACCAAAACGGACGTGTGATGACAAACGAACCAGTAAAGTTCACATTCGCATATCCTGACGGAAAAACTTACAACTACGACAGAACAACAGATTCCTATGGAAGATCAACTCTAACATTTACAACAAACCAATCAGTTCCACAAGGAACATACACTGTTACAGGTGAACTCGCAAGCGATCCAAGCACAAGAGTTACAAGCAAATTCACTATCACAACAGGAAACAATCCTGACCCTTACAAACCTTCAAACGGCGAATTAAGCTATGAAGACAGAGCAAGAAATGGTGAATTCAACCACTTAAACAGCGGCGACTTGGGACCAAAGCTAAAAGCTATCTACGGAAGAAATGTTAAGAACTACACATTGACAAATATGAGCGGTCAAAGCGTTACAATCGCTTCACTTATCGACGGCAAACGTCCTACAATCATCGCAATGGGTTACCCAGAATGCGGAGGTTGCCAAGGAAGCTGGAGAAGCCTTGTAAACATTGACAAATCAGGATTCACAATGGTTGAAGCAATGACTTCAGGCAATTCTTACTCAATCAGAAACATCCTAAACAGACTTGGTCTAAGCCAAATGGAACCATATTTCCATTACAATGCAAGAGGATTATTCAACATCGTAAGTTCAAACTACGTACCATGTTTGATGTACCTCGACAAAGACGGCAACGTAACAAACCTCAGCTACTTTGAATCAAACAACCAAGTTTTAAGTATTGTTAATAGAATCGGAGATACAATCTCTAAATAACAAAAAATAAAAAGACTGCTACAATTTTGTAGCAGTCTTTTTTTATAATTCAATTTGCGGTCCTTTTCGCGATAAACGATTGATTCAATATTTTAGTCGTTGCGACGTACTTGCCAGTACGTCTCGCTCCTAAAATATTTCATCTAACCGTTTCTCATCGAAAATTCCTCGCAAATTGGGGAGTCAACTTGAGGTTATTAATTATAGAAACTTGAAAACACAGTCGTGCCGGCGAGCGAGTTTTCCGACGCACGAAAAAGAAAGCTTTTATTTCGCCCGGATATGAGATAAAATGTGTATCACCGCTAAAAATGTGCGCAATAAAAATTTATTTTATAATGCATCTAATAATAATTTCATTAAAAATTTGAATGGACAAAAATTAAAGCTTAACGCTTTATATAAGCGATTTTATTTAAATCGTGATTAATTATACTCGGTTTAAATATAAAAGCCGTTATTGGGCGATAACGTGGAATATTTCGGGTAAGATTTTTTATATTTATTTACGAGATTTAATGTTTTCTAAAAAATACGATTCACAAATAATTTCAAATTTTTTTTACATAAAACTATGCCGGCTTCTATAAAAAAATCGCTCACCTTATTCAAACAAAAAAGAGCCATGAATTTCATTGACTCTCCCAATCTTCAAAAAATTTTCCCATATCCGCTCCTTCAAGCTCAAGGAGTGCTATTTTTTTATCTATGCCGAACGCATAACCTGTCATATTTCCGTTTTTACCGACAACTCTGTGGCACGGGATTATAATTGCAATCGGATTTTTTCCCACAGCTCCACCAACCGCCTGTGCGGACATTTGGGAAACATTTTTGATTTCAGCGATTTTTCTTGCAATTTCTCCGTAGGTCGTCGTTTTTCCATACGGAATCTCAAGAAGCATTTTCCAAACTAGCTTTTGAAACTCTGTTCCCACGGCGTTTAGCGGTGGAATAAATTCCGGATTTTTTCCGGAAAAGTATATGTCGAGCCATTTTTCTGTCTCTTTTATAGTGCTCGTTTCTTTATATATCTTGTCGTGCGGCTTTTCATTTTCCGACTGTCTCTTAAACCGAACTTCAGTAATTCCCGTTTCGTTCGACGTAATCGTTATGTCTCCAATTGCTGACTTATACTTATAAAAATATTCCATTTTATTCATCCAATTTCCATGCCCTCTCAAATTATCTCTTATTTTTCGGTGCATAATCCCTCATTTCAGGAATTGCCCCATTCGAAACCGCCCAAAGATAAAGACTTGCTACACTGCAATATGGGCTAAATCGTCTCTTGTATTTTTCAAAAAGTTTTCGATCAATCTTTCTATGGTGATAAACCATTCTAAGTCCTCTTTGTATAGCGAGGTCATCAAAGCTAAATACATTCGGTCTTTGAAGACAAAATAGCAGTATCATCTCCACCGTCCAAACGCCCACACCTTTTAATGTCGTCAAATATTTTATGAGCTCGTCGTCTTCCATCTTTTCAGCTGCCTCGATGTCAAATTCTCCCGTATGAACCTTTTCGGCAAAATCCTTAATATACTCAACCTTTCGAAGTGAAATTCCAAACGAGCGTATCTCTTCAATGCTCGCATTCAAAATCGTCTCAGGGGTGATGGAGCCAAGAAAATTGTTCATTCTTTCCCAAATTGTCGCCTGAGCCTTTGTTGAGATTTGCTGCCCGACAATGTGGTGGACGAGTGCGGAAAAAAGTTCCGGATCCGTTTCTCTTTCGATAAGCCCTACCTTTTCAATCACTTCTGCAAGTTTTTTGTCCTTATTTTTTAAATATGATATCTCTTTTTCTCCGTATTTGAAATACACCGTCCACACCTCAAATCAGTTTATATACTTTTATTATATCTTATTTATTTCTAAAATTTCAATTTTAAAAAATTTAAACTGCTAAACTTCATGAATAGTCATATAAGAATCATCCTTCAGTTCCATACAACCTTTACATATAGCACCTCAACCAAACTTATACCTCAATCTAAAACACACCTAAATTTTTCCAAATAAATCTTCCATAAGATTCAAAAAAATACTCCCGAAAAAACGGGAGCATTTTCAAATCAATTCAGTTTATTTTATAACATAAAGAGCGTCGATATCGTCATCAACAACGTGCATTCTTACAACAGAGCCGACTGTCGGTTCTGCTCCGAAAATTGTGATGTCTTTTCTGAAAGTCTTGACAAATTCTTTGCCGTCTCTTTCAATTTTAACAGTTGTAACGCCATCTTTAACGGAATATTCTTTAACTGTGTATTCACGATAGTCGTATGGAATGAGTTTTTCTACAGAGATAACTTCTCCATTTTTTGAAAGTGAAACACGAACGATGTCTTCAGGGTCGAGTCTGTCAATCTTTGCATTTTTGTAGATTTCGAGTTCTTTCTTTTCGCCCTTGTTATTTTCAGCTGTGATTTTAGCATCTGTTCCTTGAACAAAGCCATAAACCATTTTTAAAGTTTCGACATGATCAACAGGAACATTTTCTTTAAAGTTTGTAAATACAATTGTCTTTACAAGGTCTTTTCTTGCTGTCATAGGTGTTGCAGCACCCGGAACACTGTTTTGGAAAGCTTCTGTTGAAACTACAACAGCTTGAAGTGCACCTTCTGAAGCGAATTTCTTAACATAGTCAAGAGTTCTGAAATTGTATTTTCCATTTTCATTAACGATTATATCACTGTCTTTTGTTAGTTCATATTCGACTTTATCAACAGTTACAAGACCGTATCTTCCGCGGCTTGGTGTTGTGTCGATTGCAAATTCTGCACCTTTTTTGTCCACATTTTTAGCATCTTTTGTGCTTGCATATTTTTGAATTTTTGCAACTTTGTTATTTTTTGTAGAAACATAAACGAGGTCGCCTTCGTTTAAATCTTGCATTCTTATAACTTTTTTACCTTCGAGAATTTCGAGATTTAAGTTGTCGATAACGTCAACCGGCTTGTTGTTTTTGTCAATCATTCTGATTTCGCCTGACGCAACTTTTTCAACAATCATTGTTTCTTCTTTTTCTGCAAAGTTTCCGCGAACGAGTTGTACGTTGTTGTTTAAGTCGAGAAGGATAACATTTTTCTTTGTTTCCATTGCTCTTAAAGTGCTGTCGTTTTCATCGTTTGGTATAACTTTGTAGTTTTCAAAATCAACACTGATAACACCTTTTTTGTCCTTTTCGGTATTAATCTTGTAGTAGTCGCCGTTTACATAGAAGTTCAAAACGCCGTCTTTTTTAGAAAGTCTGAATGTAACGTCGCTCAAACTTTTGTCTGTAACGATAGCTTCATTGTTTCCATAAATGTGAAGAACTCCGTCTGTCGGAACTTCGATAGGTTTGATTGCTTCCAACCCTTCTTTTGTTACTTTATAAACATTTGTCAAAGGTTGAATTGAAATTGCTTCAGGATTTGCATCCTTTATTACATAAACTTTTCCGTCTTTAACATCTGCAATCGGTGCGATGTCTTTGAAGTTAAAGCTTCTGATGAACACAACTTTGTTGTTGTGAACAGTAACTTGTGCAAATTCAACATTCTTAATTTCTTTTTCGTATTTATCATAGCTGTATTTTACGCCGTTGTGTAAAATGCCTGCCAAATTGTCTTCGAGTTTTGTTCTTTCGCTCAATGAAAGGTCATATCCGCTCTTGTCGCCGTTCATATAAAGTCTGTTTCTTAGGATTTCGAACTTTCCTGTCTTTACTTCATATTCGCCAGCAACTTTTAAAGCTGTAATTTTGCTTTCAGGGCCGACTGTGAGGTCGCATACTTTACCGATATAATGTCTTGCGTCGAGAAGTTTCGAGAATTTGAAATTGATTTCGTCTTCAACTTTAATATCTTTTGAATCTGTATCGATAACCAAAACTTTTGCGCCCTTGTCATCAGCTTCAACTACGAGTCCGCGAACTGCTGCTTCAGGAGTTTCCATTTTTCTGATAATTACTTCGTATAAAATATCGAAAGCTTTTTCACGAATAGCCGGGGATTGATAATCAACAACGCCCAAGTTCTTTAAAAGTCCAAGTTCGATTGCCTTGTCGATATATGGTTTTGACCATCTGCCTTCAACAGCTTTTTCTGCATCTGTCAAATCGCGACCTAGAGCTGTGTTAACCATCATTTTGATAGCTTCTTCATAGGTTACGTTTTGGCGTGGTTTAAATGTTCCATCAGGGAAACCGTTTACGATTTTTGAAGTTGATGCAACGTTAACATATCCGTTTGCCCATCCACCAACTTTCATATCGCTGAATTGGGATTTAAGCCCAATCAAATTATCTGCTTTTTCTTGATAACCCAATGCATAAACAACAATTTTTGCAAATTGATCACGAGTGATGTTTTCTGTTAAATTTAGTTCACCGTTTTCGTCTCCGATGATAATCTTTTTATCTTGCAAATATTTAACACGTGGATTGTCTGCTGCGTTTAACTTAAATAGAAAAACACCGCTTACAACAAGTGCTGCTGCAAGAATAAAACTTAATAGTTTCTTCATAGCTAATACCTCCTTAAGTAATCGCTCTAAGTTAATTATAACCGATTTAACACACGTTTAAACAATATTACGTTAAATGTAATGTTAATGAAATATGAAAATCGATTTTTAAAAGTCTTTGTTTCTCAAATTTAATCCAATCTCGTGAAGCACATCGAAATTTGAAGTTTGATTTTGCGAAACAAAAAGCGTTTCTAATTTTTTTAAATTCGCAATAGGTGAGAAATCTTTTATATTATTCTTGTTTAAATAAAGCCTTTCAACCGCTTCAAGGGTCGATAGCGATTCAATATTTGTAATTCTATTTTCTTCGAGCTCTAGACTTTTTATTAACTTTTTATCTTGAAGTGCATCAACATTTGCAATTCGATTGTTTCCAAGATAAACCGTTTCAAGCTTATAAGAATTCTTTAGTGGTGAAATGTCCTCGATGAAATTGTTTTCAAAATTTATATACTCCAACTCACCCTTGTTTTCGAGCGCATCAATCGATGAAATTTCATTGTTTGCTCCCCAAACTTCATCAAGATTCTCCAAATCTTTAATCGCACTTATGTCAGAAACACGATTATTTCTAAAGAGAATTTTTTTGAGTGCCTTATTGTTTCTTAAAAAATTTAAATTTTTAATATTGTTGTCCTCAATTAAAATTTCCTCGAGATTTATAAGCTTCTCCATCATAATTTCATCGAGCGTATAAATGCCTGTCTCGTCGAGCACGAGTTCTCTTAGCTCCGTCATTTCGTCGAGCGTTCCCGCCGGAATTTCCATAATAGAAGGATTGTCCGCCAAATCGAGACTCTTTAAATGTTTTAAACCCGACAAGTGTCTCAAAGTCATCGCATTTAAATTGTTTGAATAGAGTGACAGCCTTTCCAAATTCACCAAATTTTCTATTCCTTCAAGATCCTTCGTCCCCCTTGAAATTACCTCTAGTTCGTATATGTTTAAAGTTTCCGAAAACATTATCGGACCTTGCATTTTCTTTAATTTTTTTCTTACTTCGAACTCAATCGCCCTGTCCTTAAAGGTGACTTCGCGATCATAAAGCATCTTATTTTTCAAAAAATCACATCCTTACATATATTATATCATAAAAGTCTCATGCAATATATCAAATTGTAAGTTAGTTGACGCTAACTAAAAATTGTGCTAATATATGTTTAACAATATTTGAGGAGGTGTTCTTATGATAAAAATTTCAAATTTGCATAAGTTCTACGGAACAAAAGAAAATAGAGCGGAAGTTCTAAAAGGCATAAACTTAGAAATCGAAGACGGAAAAATTATTTGCGTGTTGGGACCTTCAGGGTCCGGTAAGTCAACTTTGCTAAATATTTTGGGTGGCATCGAGACTATTGACGAAGGAGATGTAAGCGTTTTTGGCGAAGACATAAAAAATATGTCGAAAAAAGCTTTGGAAAATTACAGACGCGAAAATCTCGGATTCGTTTTCCAATTTTATAATCTCATAAGCGATTTAAATGTACTTGAAAATGTTGAAGTTGGCAAATATCTCTCGAAAAAACCGCTGAACACTGACACTCTACTTGACGAACTCGGACTGAGCGAGCATAAATATAAATATCCGAACGAAATTTCAGGCGGACAAGCACAAAGGGCATCAATTGCACGCGCAATGATAAAAAGTCCTAAGCTGTTAATTTGTGACGAGCCCACCGGGGCACTTGACTACGAAAGTGCAAAAGACGTTCTGTGCTTAATAGAAAATTTAAACCATAAGTACCACTCAACCGTCATCATCGCAAGCCATAACACTCAAATTGCAAAGATGAGCGATGTGATTTTGTCACTCCATAACGGCAGTATTAAAAGTGTTGTCGAAAACAAGGATAAAATTTCTGCAAAGGAAGTGACTTGGTAGATGAGAAATCCAATCAACAAGAGAATTTTCAGGCAGTTTAAATATAAACCTTTAAAAGTATTCCCTATACTTATAGCACTGAGCTTCATTGTGGTTTTTGCTTCATCTTTTTTCACCGCACAACAATCGATCAAAAAACTTTATTATAAGCAAATTGACGAGGGCAAGGTTGAAGACGGAGAATTTCAAACTATATATGAACTTACCGACGACTTACAATCAAAAATTGAGGCTCTCGGATTAAAACTTTACGAAAATTACTATTTCGAAGAGAAAATAGATTCCGATAAAGTTTTAAGAATTTTTAAAAACAGAAAAGATATTAATGAAGCCCTGCCTCATGAGGGAAGTTTGGCAAAAAATTCGGACGAAATTACTATGTCCGCATATTTTTCAAGAAATAACAATATTAAAGTCGGTGATAAAATTACTGTAGCTGACAAAACCTACACTGTTGCTTCTCTTGCATCTTTTCCGGACTATTCTTCTGCACTAAAGAATAGAAACGATTTGGTAATGGACACCGGCCACTTCGGCATTGCAACGCTTCCTGAAAAAGCATTTGATAATATGTCCGACAAACAAATAACTTTTCTTTATTCATATCACACAAATGAGAACTTAGATAAAAAAGAAGCACGTGAAATACTCAAGTCCATTGCAAAAATCGTGAACAAAGATAATTTGATGGTTGACGGAGTTACAAGATTCGACAATAAGTGTATAACATATATTATGGATGACATGGGTGGCGATGTCCCTATGATGACAATAGCAACCGCTCTTCTTTTTATAGCGATAGCATTTATATCAAGCGTTCAAATCAAAAGCATTATCGAAGATGAGGCCCCTATAATCGGCACTCTTCTTGCCTCAGGCTACAGAAAACGAGAACTCCTTAAAAATTATATGTCAATGCCACTTTTTCTTGTTCTCATTTCATCTCTAATCGGAAATGCTGTGGCATATCTATATGTGTATAAAAAATATGCTGAAATTTATTATAGATCATTTGATTTGCCTTCATTCGAGCCATTCATAAGCCCAAGATCATTTCTTATAACGTCGATTATGCCGATGATTCTTTATCTTATAATAAACTACGCAGTCATATCCCGAAGTCTCAACATGAGTCCGGTTAACTTTTTAAGACGGAATTTTAAAAAATCCAAAGCCAAGAGCAGATTTCATTTGAAAAATTTAAGCTTCATTAAAAAATTTAAATTAAGGGTTATTTTTGCAAATAAGCTTACTTATGTTTCCCTTCTTTTCGGCGTTTTTATTGCAAATCTTCTGTTAATGTTTGCACTATCTGCAAAACCGATTTTTAATACTTACGCCGAGAATATGAAAAATCAAATGAAATATGCCCACACTTATATAGTTAAGAGCGACATGGACAAACTTGACGCACCCAAAGGCACAATTGTAAGTGTAGATCTTGTCGATAAAAACGATGAAAGTGTTCAGATTTACGGAATAGATGACGGCACTAAATATGACAGTTTAAATATTTCAAGTCTTCAAAATGACGAGGCCGTCATAAGTAATGGCCTTGCGAAAAGATTTGAATATAAAATTGGTGATACAATTAAAATTAGAGAACCGTATAATAGTGAAGAGAAAAATATCAAAGTTAAAGCTGTTGATAGTGAAAACAACTATTTTCAAATATTCACAAAAAGAACTTCTCTAAACAAGATTATAAACCGTGACGATGCATATTTTAACGCATATATGAGCGACAATGCACTAAATGTGTCGAAGGAAAATCTAGTCACAGAAATTAATCGTGATGAAATGAGTAAATTTATGATTCACTTTTTAGACTCATTCTCGGTCGTTTTTACAATGATTCAAATGGTTGCAGTTGCCTTCTATTTTATATTACTTCTAATGGTAACGGAACTCATTATCGAGCGTGCAAAACTCAATATGACTTATCTTAAAATATTTGGTTTTAGAGATAATGAAATCACAAAAATTTATGTAAACACCAGCTTTTTAATCTTATTATTCTTCCAAATCATACTCATTCCAATACTTGACAAGATTATGAAATACCTTTATTTCATTTCTATGCAAAAATTTGACGCATATATTGAAGTGACCATTCCGCTTAATGTCTTCTTGATCGGCTACCTAATGACCATTGTGATTTTCGTTTTGTGTCAAGCAATTGAAAGACGTAAAATCGGAAAGATCGACATGGTTAAAGAACTTAAGACTATCGCCGGATAACATATATTTATACATCGTTTTTATCTTATCTAGAAATATATGAATAAAAATCTTGTATAACAA
>QWCK01001294.1_pt1 | contig 37765 bp, 36 predicted proteins | sample 1972571 | NCBI WGS metagenome assembly QWCK01 (sample SAMN09866710, study PRJNA288562) | Human gut metagenome isolate term2_stool, whole genome shotgun sequencing... | isolation source: gut | host: Homo sapiens | place: USA: California | reverse complement strand
CAAATCGGACCTCTCCGAGGTCCTTTATCGGGAGTGCCTCATTAGGTGGGTCGGATGGGTAAGGACCTCCGCAAGGAGGTCCGATTTGTCGTAGCCCCCCACGTCGGAGGGGCGTCAGCCCCGAACGACTGGGGGTTAATGGCGGGCCGATAATATTCGACCCCTTGCGGGTCGGACCACCCATCCTTTAATCCTGGAATAGGTTGTCCGACCCGCAAGGGGTCGTGGGGGAGGGGGGTGTCGCGGATTCCCCTAGTCATCGGCTCTTTGAGCCTCGACTAGGGGCTACGACAAATCGGACCTCTCCGAGGTCCTCTTTTTGGGGTGCCTCTATCGGATAAGGAGAGGGGAAAATCTGGTGGTTGTATCATGTTATCAATCAGTAGATTATGAAGGCGATAACTGAGTTGCAACTAAGCATTTGCTTTGTTGCATCTCGGGGATTGTTTAGTTGCAACTCGCCGATCGCTTAGTTGCAACTCGGCAAATCACCTGCTTCAACGTCCTTTTTTATGGTGCCTTATCGGACAAGTCGGCCGGGGTCGTGAGGAGGGGGCGGTTTCCAATACACAGGGCTTCAAGCCTCGACCTGTGGCTATTTAGATCGGACCTCTGCGAGGTCCTGTTATATATCATTAAATATAGATATTGTGTATATTTGCATATTATATGATAGGTTAAGTAGTATGGCAAAGAATACGATGGGGACGAAGTTGCCCCGTAAATTGGAGCAGAAGATGCAGATTGTAGGCGAACAGATTAAGCTGGCACGGCTAAGACGAAATCTTACCATTGCACAGGTGGCAGAGCGAGCAACTTGTTCGCCCCTTACTGTTTCACGGATAGAGAAGGGGACTCCTACTGTGGCGATTGGTATTTACCTTAGGGTGCTGTATGCCCTTCAACTTGAAGATGATATCCTTTGGTTGGCCAAAGAGGATGAACTCGGTCGCCGTCTACAAGACCTGAGTATGGTGGATAGACAACGTGCTTCAAAGAAATAATGCTCATGAAAAGTTTGCTGGTATATGCTGATTTTGATTGGCTTGATGAGGTTAGGTTGGTCGGAGAATTGTCTTACGAATCGATTCGAGGGTCTGATAGCTATGGTTTCTCATTTGATAAAGAGTGGCTTCGGGATTATGGTAGTCTCTATTTGAGTGCTGACCTTAAGCCGTTTATTGGTATGCAGTACACCAAGGAGGGTAAAGAGATTTTTGGTTGCTTTTCAGACGCACTGCCAGATCGCTGGGGAAGGATGCTTTTTATGCGTAGGGAGCAAATCCAAGCGATGGAAGAACAAAGACCTCTCCATCGTATTACCTCGTTTGATTATCTCCTTGGTATTGATGACTTTTCTCGTATGGGTGGCTTTAGATTTAAGGAGGTAGCTGATGGGGAATTTATCAACAGTAGTCCGTTTTTGAGGGTGCCTCCTTTGACTGATTTAAGGACTTTGGAAGCGGCGAGCCAGGAAATAGAACAAAGCGAGGAGGCAAGCGAATTGCCAGATAAGAAGTGGTTGACACAACTATTGCAACCTGGCTCCTCGCTTGGTGGAGCTAGGCCAAAGGCTAATGTGGTAGATACTGATGGAACCTTATACATCGCTAAGTTTCCATCTAGGAAGGATGATTATGATGCAGGGTTGTGGGAGCACTTTTGTCACTTATTGGCAAAAGAGGCTGGTATTGATGCGGCTGATACGAAGGTGTTAACTACAGAGACTCCATATCATACTCTATTATCACGTAGATTTGATAGGGTGGGAGGGGGTAAGCGTATTCATTTTGCATCGGCAATGACTTTGCTGGGGTTGAGTGATGGAGACAATGCATCTAATGGTTTTGGTTACCTAGATATTGTTGATTTTATTATCCAGCATTGTACCGATGTGCAAGCGAATCTACAAGAACTATATAGAAGGGTGGCCTTTAATATCTGTATTGGTAATAGTGATGACCACTTTCGTAACCATGGTTTTTTATTGACCGCTAAAGGATGGACTTTGTCTCCTGCTTACGATATGAACCCTACGCTTAATCCATATCAAAGTCTTCTCATCAACTCCAATACGTGTGAAGCTAACTTGCACTTTTTGGCAGATGCATCTGAGGAGTATATGCTTGAGAAGGAGGTTGCTCAGCGGATTATTGATGAGGTTACGGAGACTATGAGGAGGTGGAGACAACTCGCCAATAAGCTAGGTATCCCCAGCCGTGAGGTGCTTAGCTTTGCTACCCGCTTTGACAGGGCTTTTTGACGTTGCCTTATCGGACGGGTCGGACGAAAACCTCGCAGAGGTTTTTGGATGAGAAGGCTACTCCTTTTTGGGGGGTAAATGTTAAATATGGGGTGGGTGGTAGGGTACTGCGGAGATGTTGCAGTATCATTGGGTATATTTGCCTATGAATCGTTAATGAGTAGAGACCGATTTTATGGCGAGAAGTAATAGTGGTACAGGTCGTACAAGTATAGCACGACTACTGAAGAGGTACCTATGGCTATATGATACGTTGGCTCGCTCACGTGGATTGACACGTGAGGAGATCTCTCTGCAGTGGGAGAAGTCGCCTCTCAATGAGTTGGGCGAACCGCTGTCGGAGCGGACTTTCCATGAGCATAAGAATGCGGTGATGGAGCTCTTTGAAGTGGAGATTAGCTGCAATAAAAAGGCGGGAAATAGATATACGATTGATACCAACTCTATTCGTGGTCAGAAGAAAATCAATCAATGGCTATTGGATAACTTTACCTTTAATACTCTTTTTCATCAATATCAGGATATCCATGATCGGGTGATTTTTGAGGAGGTGCCTAGCTATGATTCGGTTTATCTATTTGAGTTGCTAGACGCGATTCAGCAGAATCGTCAGATAGAGATTGAATATCAGAGTTTTGCACTTGGTGGTTCAGCTACTCTAAGGCTCTATCCCTTTGCCCTTCGGCTATTTAAGCAGCGGTGGTATCTTATTGCGAAGGAGGTGAAGGAGTCTGACCTATCGCCTTTTGGTTGCTACGATGAGGAGGGGATAGATCTCTCTACGGGGCTTAAGATCTATGGTTTGGATCGTTTGCATGGACTGACGCTCTTGGAGGAGACTTTTGAGTATCCTAAGGACTTTAATATGGAGTCGCTCTTTGAGGATTGCTATGGGATCATACTTGGCGATGACCCCTTCGAGTATATCACGATTAGGGCGACATGGAAGCAGGCCAATTATATTCGGACCCTTCCGCTGCATCATTCGCAGAAGGAGTACCCCTGTAAGGAGGATGGTAACTACGTTATTTTTAAGTACAAGCTCCGCCCTACCTTTGACCTCTTTCAGACCTTTCTATCAATGGGTGGTACGATTGAGGTGCTGGAGCCGGAGTGGGTACGCAAGGAGTTTGTGAAATGGGTCGATGACCTGTATCACCTATATAATAAGGAGTAGTAACTATAATGTATAACTTTTAAAACAAAAACTATTATGAGCGAGAACAAGGAAAAAGACTGGAAGGACACTGCAGAGACTGTACTTAAAACCATCGGTACCATTGCTTCAGTTGGTGTGAGTATCTTAGTTGCCTTGGGTGGAGGTAAGAAGAATGGGTGACGTGAAGTTTCTACCAAGAGTAGGGAGGAGCTATACTCGCTCCAGATGGGGCAAGCGTGTGATGGTGCTGGGGGAGAGTCACTATTGTGACAACCCTAGCGACGCAACTCCCAACATCACCACGAAGGTGTTTGAGTGGCAGTTTGACCGCTCTTGCGACTTTGAGGGGTGGATGAATACCTACACAAAGTTTGCAAGTGCTCTAAGTGGGCATCAGGAGGACCGCTTCTCTTCGGAAGCAGTGTGGGATGAAGTGCTCTACTACAACTTTGTCCAACAACCTCTTACTGGTCCTCGTACTGCACCTACAAAAGAGATGCTGGTGGCTTCGGAGGCAGCTTTCATAGAGGTGCTGGAGGAGTATCAGCCCGATGTGGTACTGGTATGGGGTAGAAGCCGACTTTATGACCATCTTCCCGAAGCTGGTCATCAAGGTGCTGACTGCTGTGGAGTGGAGACGTGGATTTACCCTTTGCGGAATGGCCATGAGGTGCGGGTATTGCCTGTGCAGCACCCTGCCTCAGGTTTCTCTCCAAGTGAGTGGCACCAGGTGATTGCTGCCCTGCTAAAGGAGTAGCCGCCTTATTGGACGTGTCGGGTGCTCTTTTTTTGGGGGGTATCGGACAAGTCGGACGGGTCAGACAAGTCGGACAGGTCGGACGCTTGGGTCAATGGTAAGGACCCCGGCTGAGGGGTTCCTATTAAATAGGCACAGGTCAAAGGGGCGTCAGCCCCGCATGACCTGTGTACAGATAGGCGGTCTATATCCATGACCCCGGCTGAGGGGTCAGACCTAGAGATAGGGTTTGTCCGACCCCTCGGCCAGGGTCGTGGGGTGTGGTGGTCTCCTATACACTTCGGGCTTCGCCCTCGACCTGTGCCTATTTAGCACGGACCTCTGCCGAGGTCCTTTTTCGGTGGGTGCTCGAACGTCCTGTGTATTGCTTTGGGGATCAATTGGCGATGAATAGAGAGTATAGTTTTTGGGTGAAGCTAGTGGGGGTAATGTGGAGGGTGGCGGTAAGTTCTTGGACGTGGAGAAATGTGGTGTCTGTGGGTGCTATCAGGCAATTAGCTTGGTATGTATTGATGCTGTCTACTTGAGTGATGCTGAGAAGTGTGGCGTTGATAACTCTTTCATCTGCTCGTAGCTGAATGGGAATGCCGGAAGAGTGCATTAGGTGGTTAGGTAGCTCCTCTTGGAGCTCTAGTAGGAGTACTCCCCTGATACTGTCGTTGGAGGGGGTTAGATCGCTGAGCATAGCTGTACCATTTACCTTCCGCTCGTAGGGCAGTAGGTAGGTGGTGACGATGATGCTAACTAGTGCAATAGCAATGAGTGAAAGTCCTACTACGGTAAGGCTAGAGGGTACTTTGCCTACAATATCTATCTCTTTATTACTTTTCATAGTTAGACTCCTTAAGTGCTTGTCTGTAGTATTCGCCTTTTTTCTCCATGAGCTGTTGGTGGGTACCATGCTCTATTATCTGCCCCTTGCTGAGGTATATGATTTGATCGGCCTGCTGAATGGTGGCTAGTTGATGTGCGATCACAATGATCGTTTTGCCCCTAGTGTGGCGATAAATCTGCGCTATCAATTGGGTGGCTCTATCTTTATCAAGATGACTTGTAGCTTCGTCTAAAAGTAGTATGTCTGGCTCTTTGTAGAGCATCCTTGCGATGAGTATTCTCTGTTTTTGTCCCTCGCTAACTCCTTGCCCTTCTCCGCCTATGAGGGTATTGATGCCGTGAGGGAGCTGGGCGATCCAGTTGGAGAGGCCAACTAACTGGATTACTTCTTGTAGTCGTTTTTCATCGGGTAGGATATTGGTGGGTGCGATATTCTTTGCTACGGTGTCGGAGAATAGGTAGCCATCTTGCATCACTACGCCGCACTGACTACGCCACCACTCTAGGCAGTATTGATCTAGAGGGGTGGAGCCTAGTTTTACCTCCCCTAGTGAGGCTTGGTAATAGCCTAGAAGTAGCTTGAGGAGGGTGGTTTTGCCACTTCCACTTGGTCCTACGATGGCGGTAATCTTGCCGTGAGGTATGGTGAGTGAGATATCATGGAGAGTGTCTCTTGGACTATTGGGTAGATATTTGAAGGAGAGATGGCTGAGGTGGATATCGCTCTTTATTTGACCAGTGGGGAGGAGGGAGGTATCGCTATCCTCATCCTTATGGTGGTGAATCTTTTGGACTCTATCAAGGCTGATGCTGACATCTTGCCATGAGTAGATAAATCCAATGAGTTGCTCTACGGGGCTATTGAGTTGCCCAACGATGGACTTGATGGCTAGCATCATACCGAGTGTTAGATCTCCATTGATGACGGTTGTAGCGGAGATGATGGTGATGATGACGTTGCTGACCTCTCTAATGGCTGTGCAGCCTGCAGCCTGAGTTTGTTGGAGGTTGAGGCTTTTAAGATGGACTTTGAAGAGCCCTGCTTGAGCATGCTCCCACTCCCACCGCTTTGGCTCTTCGCACCCTTGTATTTTTATCTCTTGCATGCCATTGATGAGCTGGTAGGTGACGTTGCTATTTTCGCTCTCTTTTGCGAAGAGCTGATAATCCAGTTGCTTTCGCTTTTTGAGGAAAAGGGCTTTCCATACGACATAAACTACTGTCCCGGCCACGAAGATGAGGAAGATACCCCAATGATATAGGGCGAGGACGATGCTGAATAGTAGAAATGTGAAAAGGGAGTAGAGAAGGCTGATGGGACTATAGGTGAGGAAGTTTTGCACCCTCTGATTGTCTTCAATCCTTTGGAGGAGATCGCCTAATTGTCGCTGATCAAAGAAAGCGATGGGCAGTCTCATCAACTTGATGAAGAAGTCGGAGATGAGTGATATATTGAGTCGGCTAGCGATGTGAAGTAAGATGATATCTCGGTAGAGGTCTATCGCTGTACGGCTGAATATCAGCATCAGTTGTGCGATGAGTATGAGCCATACAAAGCTGATCTGTCGCTGTCCGATACCATAGTCGACTACTGCCTGTGTGAGGAATGGAAATAGTAACTGAAGTAGTGCTACAACCCAAAGGCCTAGCATAATCTGTATGAAGAGGGAGCGGTATCGCTGTAGGTAGCTCCAGAGGAAGGTGAGTTTGCTTTGGGTGATCTTGGACGATTGTAGCAATGGTGATGGCTCTAGTAGCAGTGCAGCACCAAGACCTCCTTTGCCCCAATGGGAGATGAAGTCGCTCTCGTCATAGCATTGGTAGGCTTCTTTCGGGTTGGAGGGGTCAATGATATGGTAAGTATGCTCTTTCCTCCACTTTTTAGTTACCTTCTCAAGTAGCACGAAGCCACCATTGCTCCACGGAATGATGCAGGGGAGCTGGGCTTGGGTGGTTAATTTCTCCTTTGAAATGTGACCCCCGATACTTCTCAGTCCTAGGCTTTCAGCATGCTTGGCGAGGGTGATGAGGGTGCTTTGTGCATTCTGATCAAAAAAGGATGAGGGTAGGGTGATGTGATAGTGGGTTGCCACCATAGCTAGGCAGGCAAAACCACTATCTCCATTGATTGCGTATGAGGTGATCAATCGGCTCTTTTTCATATTGAATCGGTTGGAAGTCCAAAGTTAATCATTTTTAGAGGTTCATCTTGTGGCGGATGCCAACTATTTTGCTACCTTTGCAGAACGAAAGGAATTATTAATATTATCGCTAGATAGTCGTGGAGAGATTTGTGCTTGCTTGCAACCACGGTAAAAAATGCTAAATGAGTGACCCTACCAGTCACTGTATCTTCTGACAGACTGGTTTTTGACACCCCTTTAGCTATCTGTGGAGAGTTCTTGCCTCGTCTATTTGGCCTTATATAAGACAGATGGTTTTATTATGAGTTATTTATTTACTTCAGAGTCGGTAAGTGAGGGACATCCTGACAAAGTGGCCGACCAAATTTCGGATGCAATCCTAGACCAGTTCCTCGCTTTTGATGAGGAGAGTAAAGTGGCGTGTGAAACCCTTGTGACCACTGGGCAGGTGATGATTTCGGGTGAGTTTTCATCGCAGGCTTATGTGGATATCCCTTCCGTGGTGAGAGGGGTGATCAATGATATTGGTTACAATAAGGCGGAGTATCTCTTTGATGGCAATTCGTGTGGCATCCTCACGGCGATTAAGGAGCAGAGCCCTGATATCCACCGTGGTGTGGTGCGTCAGGACCTTGCTGAGCAGGGTGCTGGGGACCAGGGAATGATGTTTGGGTATGCCACTAAGGAGAGTGATAACTATATGCCACTCCCTATTGAGCTATCTCATACGATCCTTCAGGAGCTCTCCCGTATCCGTAAGGAGGAGCCGGACTTGATGCCTTACCTTCGCCCCGATGCTAAGAGTCAGGTGACGCTAGAGTACAACCTTGACCGCACTCCTGAGCGTGTGCATACGATTGTGGTGAGTACACAGCACGATGACTTTGTGAAGCCTCATGCGGGGCTTTCGCAGGAGGAGGCGGATAGGATCATGCAGGAGCAGATCAGGCGGGATATTCACTCTATTTTGCTCCCTCGTGTGGTGGAAAAGTACTCACCAGAGGTGCAGAAGCTTTTTGATAATAAGGTGATTCTTCACGTTAATCCAACTGGTAAGTTTGTAATCGGTGGTCCCGCTGGTGATACGGGGTTGACGGGTCGTAAGATCATTGTGGATACCTATGGTGGTAAGTCGTCGCACGGTGGTGGAGCCTTTAGTGGAAAGGATAGTTCGAAGGTGGATAGATCGGCTGCCTATGCGGCACGCTTCCTCGCTAAGAACCTTGTGGCTGCTGGAGTGGCTGATGAAGTGAAGATTCAGGTGGCTTATGCGATTGGTATTGCGGAGCCAGTAAGTCTCTTCGTGGATACCTATGGCCGTAGCAATGTGGGGTATAGTGACTCTGAGATTGCACGGAAGCTACTGGAGGTTTATGACCTTCGCCCTTACAGTATCGTGGAGTCGCTGAAGCTGAAGCACCCAATCTACAGGGAGACGTCGGCCTATGGTCACATGGGACGTACCCCTCGCAGTGTGGTGAAGCACTTCGATGACCCATACGGACAGGCTGTGGATAAGGAGGTGGAGCTCTTCACTTGGGAGCAGCTATCATTGGTAGATGAGATAAAGAAGGCTTTCTTCTAAGTCTCCCACAACGGGTTGCAAGGGCCTTATCGGACGAGTCGGACAAGTCGGACAGGTCGGATGGGTAAGGACCCCGGCTTAGGGGTCCGTGTTAAAAAGGCACAGGTCATGCGGGGCTAACGCCCCATTGACCTGTGCCTTTTTAAGAGGGACCTCAGCCGAGGTCCTTTATTTTGAGGGTGCCTTATCGGATGGGTATTTCCGAACTTCTGTTTCTGTCATTTGGCGGAATGGAAATCTGTCATTTGGCGGAATGGAAATCTGTCATTTGGCGGAATAGAAATCGTAACTATTTGGTATTCAGTAAATATCTATGTACCTTTGTGAAGGTATTTTAAATGGTTTTCGTATTAGTGAACTTGTATGTATAAAAGCAGGATAGCAGATAAGCTATTGAGTAACCAATTAGAAGCAGCTGGGGTGGTACTCATTCAAGGACCAAAGTGGTGTGGTAAAACAACGACTGCTAAACAACAGGCTAAAAGCATCCTTTATATGGATGACCCAAGGAGTAGGGAAGGTAACATTATCCTCTCCGAGACGGAGCCTTTATTGCTATTTCAAGGTGATACACCAAGGTTGATTGATGAGTGGCAGCTGGCACCAAAACTTTGGGATGCTGCACGGTTTGAAGTGAGTAAAAGAGGATTGCCTGGACAATTGATCTTTACCGGCTCTGCTGTTCCACCTAACACATCGGAAATAACCCACTCAGGTACGGGTCGATTTGCATGGTTGACCATGCGACCAATGAGTCTCTGGGAATCTGGAGAGTCTACGGGTTCAGTTAGTCTTGAGAAACTATTTCAAGGAGAGAGAAAAGAGGGTGGAGTGGCGATAGACCATTCATCGCAGCAATTGGCTCTCTTGTTATGTAGGGGTGGGTGGCCAGGGTCTCTAGCTCTTTCAGATCAAGCTGCACTCCTTCAAGTCAATAACTATGTAGATGCGGTGGTTAATAGTGATATCTCAAGGGTTGACGGGGTTAATCGCGATGCAGTCTTTGCACGGAGGTTACTTCGTTCGTATGCTAGGCATCAAGGTACCCAAGCTACTATCACTACTATTTACAAAGATCTAGTAACTAATTCATCGGGGTCTATGACTGAGGAGACCATCTCCTCTTATCTTCTTGCATTGAGGCGAATCTTTTTAATAGAAGATATGCTTGCTTGGAATCCTAATTTGCGATCCAAAACTACTATCCGTACTTCTGATACCAGATATTTTGTTGACCCATCCATTGCGACTGCAGCTTTGGGGGTGGGCCCTGAGGATTTGATTAAAGACACAGATACTTTTGGCTTGCTCTTTGAAACGATGGCAGTAAGAGACTTGAGAGTATATGCTGATGCCCTCAATGGAGAAGTTTATCATTACCGTGATAGAAATGACCTGGAGTGCGATGCTGTAGTACACCTTAGAAATGGGAATTATGGTCTTATTGAGATAAAGTTGGGCGGTAAAACTCTGATTGATAGTGGAGCTGAGACCCTAAAGAAGCTTGCAGATAGGATAGATACTGATAAGATGCCAGCCCCTTCATTCTTAATGGTCTTAATTGGGATTGGTACTCATAGCTATCTGAGAGATGATGGTGTTTTGGTGGTACCTATTGGTAGCTTGAAAAACTAATATAAGATCCAACCGATTTTGTGGGGCGAGGGTGCTCTTTTTTGGGGGGTGCCTCATCGGATGAGTCGGACGAACCCCTTCGGGGTATTATAATGAGCAAAAAAAAACACCCGCTAGGGTGTTTTTTATCTTTACATTTCGTATCTGGCTCGTTGCTGCTCGATTAGCTTGCGTTTATCGGCCTCGGAAGGCTCGAAGTGCTTGCTTTGACTGAGCTGCTCTATCAGTTTCTTATCCTTCGCATCTAGCTTGTCTGGGATAAAGATGTGTACGACGATCAACTGATCGCCCTTGCCGGCCCCTCTCACACTTGGTAGTCCCTTATTCCTCAGTCGCAATATCTTGCCCGACTGAGTTCCAGGCTCGATGGTTACCTTAACCTTGCCGTCAAGTGTGGGTACGACCACTTTATCGCCTAGTAGAGCTGTAGTGACAGGAATGAGTAGGTTGTAAACCACATCATTGCCGTTGCGGATAAACTCTGCATCGCTGATCTCCTCAAACTGCACTAGTAGGTCGCCATTCGGTCCTCCATTCGGTCCTGCATTTCCCTTGCCACGCAGGGTCATTTGCATACCCGAGGCGACACCGGCTGGCACATTGATCTCTATCAACTCTTCGCCTTGCTCTATCCCAGTGCCCGAACAGTGGGTACACTTATTCTTGATCACTTGTCCCGTACCATTACAGGTGGTACAGGTGGACTGGGTTTGCATGCGTCCGAAGATACTATCTTGCGTCCGAATGACACGACCCGAACCGTGACAGGTAGGGCAAGTCTCCTTGCTACTTCCCGCCTCTGCACCTGAGCCGTGGCAGTGGCTACAAGCTACGTTTTTCTTTACCTTGATCTTCTTGGTGGTGCCATTGAGTACCTCCTGTAGCGTCACATGGATACGAACGCGAAGGTCACTGCCATAATTGACGGTACTTCCTCCGCCTCCTCCAAAGCCACTGAAGCCTCCAAAGCCACCGAAGCCGCCCATACCTCCGAAGAGGTCACCAAACTGGCTGAAGATATCCTCCATGGACATACCACCTGCCCCTCCAAATCCAGCGTTGCCATCTACTCCTGCATGTCCATACTGGTCGTAGCGAGCTCGCTTATTGGGATTGCTAAGGACGTCATACGCCTCTGCTGCCTCCTTAAACTTCTCCTCGGCCTCTTTGTCACCAGGGTTTCGGTCGGGGTGATATTTAAGTGCAGTCTTGCGGTATGCCTTTTTTATCTCATCGTCCGAGGCACCTTTACTGACACCAAGGACCTCGTAGTAGTCTCTCTTTTCTGCCATTATTGTCTTGCTCCTCTGCTATTAATTGCCTACCACCACTTTGGGGTGACGAATTACCTTGTCATTGAGGGTGTAGCCAGTCTGTACACAATCAATCACCTTGCCCTTTTTATCTGCCTCCTCGGTAGGTACCATAGCGACTGCTTCGTGTTGGTCGGCATCAAAGTCCTTGCCGATCACCTCCATGGCATTGACCCCCTGTGCCTTGAGGGCAGAGACAAACTTATTTTGTATGATCTCTACTCCCTCCACTAAGCCTTCTACCGACTCCGCCTGCTTCATATTCTTAATGGCTAGTTCGATATCATCCATAATATCTAGGAAGCCCCCCACTATCTTCTCACCGCCATATTTGATGAGGTCGCTCTTCTCCTTCAGTGTACGTTTGCGGTAGTTTTCGTACTCCGCACGCAATCTTAGGTAGTCGTCTTGAATCGTCTCTAGCTCGCTCTTCAGTGCCTCTACCTCATCTACTTCTGTTGGCTGCTCCTCTTGATTTGTTTCCGTGTTCTCTGAGGTCTCAACCTGCTCCTCATCGAGGAGCTGCTCCTCTCTCTCTATATCCTTATCTTTCTTCATATCTTCTTATTTGATTTATGTTTCTATCCTATTACTAGCAATAACCTTGCCAATCGGCCCAATTGTCAGTCGGCTCGTTTCTTGTGCGTCACTACTGCAATAAGCCCAAATACCACTAGGAATGCGAGTAGAGCCAACAAGTCGGGGACTATCTCTAGGAAACCAGATCCACGTAGGTAGACCATTCGGGTGAGGCGATTGAAGTAGGTGAGGGGGTTGGCGTAGGCGATCACCTTTGCCCAAGCTGGCATGGCATCAACAGGGGAGAAAAGCCCACTCATTAGGAAAAATATGAGGATGAAGAAGAGGGTGAGGAACATTGATTGCTGCAATGTCTCAGAAAAGTTGGAGAGAATTACCCCCATAAACGAAAGAGCGATAGCAAAGATCAATACGCAAAATAGGTAGAGAAGTATGCTCCCTTGGAATGCTAGCCCATAGACCCAATAGATAACCGGAATGCTGATGAGGACAGAGATGATTGCCAATATCCAAAACGGTATAATCTTGGAGAGGATAAGGGTGGAGCGACGGATAGGGGTCACATTGAGTTGCTGGAGTGTCCCTTTTTCCTTCTCTTGTACAATGCTCATAGCTGGGAATATACTGCAGTACATGGTGAGCATAATGACCAGCAAGGCAGGTAGCATAAAGTACTTGTAATTGAGTGTACTATTGTACCGATAGGTTGGGAGTACGGCTATTGGTTCGATCTCTTCTTGCGAAAGCCCAAGCTCCTCCATCCGTAATTGCTTCGAATAATGTTGTACCAATTGGAGTAAGTAGCTCTGTGCTAGTCCCGCTTGAGTGCCATCCACCGCATTGAGGAGCAACTGAATCGAAGGCTCTTCTTGTAGCTGTAGCTTTTCGCTAAAATCTTTGGAAAAGACCATCACTGCCTTTGTTTCCCCTTGCTCAATATCATTCAAGGCAGATGGATAGTCGGGGTAAATACTTTGCACCTCTATGCTTTTCGTTGCCTTCAGCTTACCGATCAATCTTTGGGCATAACTGCCTGTATCGCTATTGACTATGGAAACTTTAAGTGACTTCAGCTCCTGAGTTACTGGCCACGGAAAGAAGAAGAGCACCATAATGGTGTAGAATATCAGCACCCCAACGATGACAGGGTTTCTGGAGAGTTGTTTGAACTCCTTTTCGAGTAAATAACCTAGTACCATCTTTCTACTTCAATCTTGGGCGAATACTTACAATCGCGATGGTGAGCATCAGCACCGCAAAGAGGGTGAGGGCAAGAACCTCTTGCCATATTCCCATAAAGGAGAGCCCCTGTATCATCACCTTTCGTGTGGCACCGATGTAGTAGGTGGCTGGCACGAGATAGGAGATCCATCGGAGGGCAGCCGGGATATTGGCTAGGGGAAAGAGCATGCCTGTGAGTAGTATGGTCGGCATCATCATACCAAAGCCTGAGACCACCACTGCATCTCTCTGCTGGCTAACCAGACTGGAGATCGCCAAACCAATGGCAAGTGCGACGAGTACGTAGAGCATTGTAACCAAGATGATGAGCAACAACGAACCTCGGATGGGTACTCCTAGCACAAAGTAGGAGAGTATCAGGATAGAAGCAATGTTGATGAGCGATACCACAAAGTAGGGCACCGCTTTTGCTAGAACCATGGTAGTGGCGTGCACTGGAGAGACCAGTAGCAGTTCCATACTCCCTCGCTCCTTCTCGCGAGCGATGCTCACGCTAGTCATAATGGTGCAGAGCACAATCAGAACCAGTCCCATAATTCCTGGCACAAAGTAGTAGCTCGACTTCATCATCGGATTATAGAGCATTCGGCTATTGACCTCTATAGAATAGGGAAGTTGACTGCCGTCATCAATCTCCTCTACCACTACACTTTGTAGCAATGCAGAGGCGTAGGATACCCGTATCTCTCCCGCATTGGGGTCGGAGGCATCCACCACCATCTGCACCTGCGTCGGCTGTTTTCGGTAGATGCTTGCCTCAAAGGCGGTGGGCATCACAATGAAGAGATCCAACTTATCCTTTTGAAGTAGCTCCTCCGCCTCAGCCACCGAAAGGTGCTCCTCATAGAGGATAAAGTCGGGATGACTTCGGATCTTCGCCTCTAGTCGCTGCGTGTATCTATCTGGCTCCAAGGTGACTAATGCGGTACGGATATTGGTCACCTCCATATTGAGTGCAAAGCCAAAGAGTAGTAGCTCCACCACCGGCATAAGTAGCAGAATTAGCAATGTATAAGGGTCTCTAAAGATATGAATAAACTCCTTAGAGACAAAGGCATGGAATTGCTTAGCACCTGACGCTTTCATTCTACTCGCCTCCCCTCTCTCGCCAATTGCTTAAATACCTCATCCATATTGCGTGCCCCCGTCTTTTCTTTGAGCTCATCAGGAGTCCCCATAGCCTTGATTTCGCCATCCACCATAATAGAGACCCTATCGCAGTACTCCGCTTCATCCATATAGTGCGTGGTGACGAATACTGTAATCCCTTGACCGTAGGCCGCCTCGTAGATCAGTTCCCAAAACTGTCGCCGAGTAACGGGGTCCACCCCTCCAGTAGGCTCATCGAGAAATACGATCTGAGGCTGGTGAAAGATAGCAATGGAGAAGGCCAATTTCTGCTTCCACCCAAGTGGCAGCTTCTTCACCAAGGTCTTTTGGTATTCCAGAAAGTCAAGTCGCTTCAGTAACTGAGTGGTTTTCTGCTTGATCTCGGAGTTGGGAATGCGGTAGATGCCAGCAAAGAGGCGGATATTCTCCTCTACCGTAAGATCTTCATATAGGGCAAACTTCTGGCTCATATAGCCGATATGCTTCTTGATCTCTTCGTTTTCATGCAGGATATCGCACCCAGCCACCTGTCCCTCGCCACTGGTTGGTTTGCTCAATCCACATAGGATCTTCATCGCCGTGGTCTTGCCTGCTCCATTGGCCCCAAGGAAGCCAAAGATTTCCCCCTTTCTCACCTCAAAGGAGATATGATTGACCGCCAAGAAACTACCAAACGCCTTGGTGAGCTCCTTGACCTCAATCACTATTTCATTTTGATCGCTGACTCTCATAGGCTCCCTTATTCGGTTTTGGAAAGTAGTAAAAAGGCATCCTCCAGCCCGGCTGTGATGGGGCGAACCTCCCCACTTCCAATATGTCGGGCAATATCGCTCGCATCTACTCCTGCCTCAGTAGTGATGTGAAAGACGTCGCCAAAGGCAAAGCTATTGATCGCCTTTGGAAAGCTGTTGAGCCTTGCGAGTAGCTCCAGTCGGTTCTCCCCTTTCACCTCAAAGATAGGGTAGGGGTATTGCTTGGTGAGTTGCTCAGGACGATCAATCGTGAGGAAATTCCCTTCTTGCATAAAGGCCAAGCGGTCACACTGCCTTGCCTCGTCCATATAGGGAGTTGAGACCACGATGGTTACCCCTTGCTTTGAGAGTTTATGGAGCATATTCCAAAGGTCTACTCTACTGATCGGGTCAATGCCAGTAGTCGGCTCGTCCAAAAAAAGTATCTCGGGGCTGTGAATAAGGGCTGAGGAGAGTGCCAGCTTCTGCTTCATTCCTCCCGAAAGTGACTTTGCCTTGCGGTGCTTAAAAGGCTCTATCTGACTGTAGATGTCCTTTATCTGATCGTACTTCTCGGCGATAGTCGTATTAAAGATGGTGGCAAAGAAATTGAGATTTTCCTCCACCGAGAGGTCGGGATAAAGTGAAAAGGTGCCCGGCATATAGCCCACTACCTGTCTCAGTGCTTTGTAGTCCTTCACTACATCATATCCCACTACTCGGGCGGTGCCACTCTCGGGTAGCATTAGAGAGCAGAGCAGTCGGAAAAGCGTGGTTTTGCCAGCCCCGTCAGGACCGATCACCCCAAAGATTTCCCCTTGTTCCACTTCAAAGGTCAACCCACCGGGAGCAGTCCCTACACCTACTTTCCCCCCTGTAGGGGATGAAAAAGTAAGTCGTAGTCCCTCTGCCGATATGGCTGCTGCTTTCTCACTCTGTACGACACTCATACCACACTTTTATCGTACTACCTCTCCGTACATTCCTATCCGAAGGGTGCCATCTGAGTTAGGCACACGCACCTTAATGGCATAGACAAGATTGGAGCGCTCATCATCGGTCTGTACCGTCTTGGGCGTAAATTCTGCCCGACTAGAGATCCAGGAGATCGTACCTGGGTAGCTACGCTTCTCTCCATCCACCTGCACCTTTACTTCATCGCCTAGGTGGAGAGTGCCCAATTGGTCATTCTGTACGTAGGCTCTTAGGAATAGCGTCTCGAGATTGCCCACTCTAAATAGCGGGCGCCCCTGCCCTGCTAGTTCCCCACGGTGAATATAATTGGCTAGTACCGTACCGCTGATCGGTGCCGCAATCATTGATCGCTCAATCAAATCATCCACCTGAGCCACCTGTATGTCTATGGCAGAGCTTTGGGCAGTAATCTGACTACTTTGATTAGAAAGCGTACTGCGAGCAGCCGAGAGCTGACTTTCTACGGCAGCTATGCCACTATCTAGGTCATCTAGTTGCTTCTGTGTTGCTATTCCAGCTTTTAGCAGACGAGTGGTTCGGTCGCGATTGGATTGTAGCTCCTCCAACTTTACCTCCAGAGCTTTGGTCTGCGTTGCGATATTGGGCTGATTCGCCCTTACCCCTTTGCCCGAGCGAAGGAGTGCCTCACGCTGTAGAAATAGCTGAGTAGTATCTACCAATCCTACTTGCTCCCCTTGCTGAATGGTGCTTCCCTCTTCAATATTCCACTCCAGTACTCTGCCATTCACCTCGCTAGAGACCAGCACCTCGGTTGCTTCAAAGCTCCCCGAGCCAATTACCTCGCTTTTCTGGTTGTGGCAAGCCGATAGGAAAAGTGTAGCAGTAGCCACTGCTAGCCACCCCATCCAATGATCCCATTGATTCCTTTTTATCATAGTCCTAATCTATTTTGTACACGATACTTAGCCCTTAAGAGCTGTAGTTGGTCTACCTCTAGTGTCCTTTTGGCTGCATCTAGTTTGCTCTTCTGCTCCAAATACTCCGAGGTGGCAAGTGTACCCTCCTCTTCACTCTTCTTAGTGCGATCCAGCACCCGCTCTAGGGTCTCCACTAGCAGTCTGTCGCTAGTGATCTGTGTCTCATACCTCTCTACTTCATTGTATGCTTCACTCAGTTCACGTTGGAACTCCTTTTCGAGTGATGCTCGCTCCAGCTCTACCAGACGTTGACTTTGGTGGAGCTTCTTTTTTTGTGTCGAAAGATCGTATAGTTTGCCAAAGTTCCAGCTCAGCTTCGCTCCTGCAATGTAGTAGAATGAGGGGTCGGGGTTCATCATATTCAGACCAGGTCGACCATATCCCCCTCTAGCAAATAGAGCCAAAGTAGGCATTCCTTTAGCTAGATAGGCCTTCCAATCGGCCGATAATCTCCTCAGCCGGCTATCCAGTAGCAGATGCTCAACCCTATTGGGTGCCACCCGAGTCCCTGTATTGGAGGGAAGGGTGGGTAAACTTGGCAGTTGTGCCATCGTCCCTTGAGAGAGATTCAGCCCTGTATATATGGAGAGCGTCTCTAGTAGAGCCTTCCGACTTTGCTGGAGTTGGTCACTCGTTTGCTTTGCTTTGATTTGTTCTACAGTAACCAAATCTAGGTCATTTTCGCTAGCCATCCCGGTGGCCAGTAACGAAGTAACCTTATCGGCTTGGCGAGCGAGTTCCTCTATCACCACCTTCTGTAGCTCCATCTGCTTATCCACTAATAGCAGAGCAAAGTAGAGCTCCACTACCGCATCACGTACCTTTTTAGCACGAACTTCAGTCTCTGTTAGTTGAGCCGCCGTCTCCGACTTTATCGCCTCGGTGCCAGCTTTTACTCTGCCACCATCCCAAATCAGTTGCGTCACCTGAAGATAGGTATTGTACTGAAAGTGAGGTATCTTGGGCAGATCCGGAGGGGGCACCTTGATCCCCATCACCTCTGGCATCTTGATATCCAATTCTACCACATCGCTGAGATAATTAGCAGAAGCCTCTAGCGAAAGCTGAGGGACGTAAGCCAACCAAAGTGCCTTGCGTAGCTCTTCCCCAAGCTTCCCTTGGAGCTGCATCTGTTCGGCAGTAGGGTGGTGAGCAGTAGCCGCTTCTAGGCACTCCCCAAGCGTGATGCTCTGAGCCTGCAATGCTAGTGTGTTGAAAACTACTAGTACTAGCCAAATAACTCCTCTTTTCATAGTTTACTTTTTTGATCCGTAGGCATAGCTATAGACCATACCTACTAGGATAGCTCCTCCTACAATATTGCCAAGTGTCGCGGGAATCAAGTTATTCCAAACCATCTCCCATACGGTCACATCGGCACCCGACATAATCCCCATAGGGATATAAAACATATTGGCAATGCTATGCTCGAAACCGAGCGTCACGAAGACCATCACCGGGAGCCAAAGCCCCACCAATCGGCCAAACATTTCATTCGAACTCATTCCCAGCCAAATAGCAAGGCATACCAACCAATTGGCACCAATCCCTTTTAGAAATATTACGTGCCAAGGCTGCGAAACTTTACTGCTAGCTATACTAGCAATGCCACTTTGCCAAGGCTCTACTTGTAGTAACCCTGTTAGATGTGCGAGAAAAAAACAAACCAGTACCGCACCCACAAAGTTGGTAAGCCATGTCATCAGCCAGTTGGCAAATACGTATCTCCACGAGATAAAACCTTTACGAGCACCAGTGAAGAGGACTGCCGTATTGCCGGTGAATAACTCCCCTCCTACTAGTGAAATGAGTACTAGACCAATAGGGAATGCTAATCCTTGTATGAGCCTAAAAAAACCAGGAGACCCCTCCGTAATACCTTGTGATCCATAGGCTAAATAAAAGGAAAATAAACCACCTAAAGAGATGAATGCACCACCTAGGATGCCTAGAACTGCTAGCTTAATTTGCGACCCCTGATACTTATTAAGTGCCATTTGCTCTGTATTCTTTAGCACTTCAGCGGGTGAGTTGATCATATTACGTTTGTTATATTATTACTAATTAATTATTGACTCCCTCGTACAAAGGTACCAAAAAAGAGTGTAAGAGCATATTCACCACCTACTTGACCCCGGCTGAGGGGTCAGACCTGGAGATAGGATTGTCCGACCCCTCGGCCGGGGTCGCAAGGGTATTTTACGCCCATCTATACACAGGTCTTCGGCACTGCGTGCCTTGACCTATGCCTATTTAGCACGGACCCCTCAGCCGGGGTCCCTTTTCATAGACACCCCGCTAAAATCCATACGGTAAGGCCTTTCTAATGCGTAAGCCCTGACTTTCCTCACAAGGGTGACGCATTTGGTTACTCTTACAAAACCGCTGTACAGGTAGGTCAAAAGTTGAGATGCAACTAAGCAATCGGCGAGTTGCAACTAAGCATTTGCCGAGTTGCATCTCGCCGATTGCTTAGTTGCATCTCGGTTAACGCTTATATATGGTTTTGAATTTCAGTGAGTTATGAGGGTCGTATTTTGCTCTTTTTTTAAGCGGTTTTTTCAAACTCTGAAAAGGTGAGTCCCCGATGGTAAAAAAAAGGTGCCTTCGCACCTCTAATACATAACCCCGTACTTTGGATAGGAGTTGCAAGTAACGTAATAAGCAGAGCCTACCCTCGTTTATTCCAGCGGAAAAGTCGGAAGGCAATGAGACTACTCAGTATGCCAATCACCAGGATCACTAGTGAGACGAGCAGTAGGTCGAGTGGTCGGTAGTCTACAGGATAGGCCTCGATGAGGAACATTGAGGTATCTCCTCCTCCTAGCTTTGCAAAGCCAAACTGCTGCTGGAGCCATACCAATACTGACCCTACCACCAAACCAATTACCAAGCCCGTTGCTGAGAGTAGCCACCCTTCAATCAAAGGAATCAAATTGATCATCCTATCCCTTGCTCCGAGAAACATCAGCGTGCGAGCATCTTCTCGCTTCTCAATAATCAGCATACCAAGCGTACTGATCACACTAAAGAGGGAGAGCAGTAGCACAAATAGGAGTAGTACAAAGGAAAACCACTTCTCTATCTGTAGGATTTTATAGACATCGGGGTGCTGCTGATAGCGGTCGAGGAGCTGAAAGCCCTCTGGCACCTCAATCGGTGCTGAGAGGGCTAGATATCCTACCTCATCTTCATCGTACTGTAGAAGTCTCCGCACCTCATCTAGTCGTACAAATACCACCTCCGTATCCTCTGCTTGATCGGTACTAAAAACGCCTGTAATATGGTAGCTACCGCTCTGAAAGCTTCTAAGAGGGTTGACGGTAGAGATACGCCCTAGTCGCTTTGGCAGCATCACCTCCAGTGGTGAGACATATCCTGCTCCAGCCCCTAATGGCATCGCCACCCCTAGGCCTAAGATAGCTGTAGGTACCTCAGTAGTCCCAAGGTCAAAGTCTCCAGAAAAAAGATACTCTTGCAATGGCACTATCTCCGAGTAGCCATCACCCAATCCTACCAACTTGATAGCGGTGCTATTATCCTCAAACCGTGCTACCGCCTCCGTTTCGAGCACCCCAACTCCCTCACTAATCCCATAGGCAGAGGGCGAAAAAGGTTGCCCATCATTTCGCTGTAACTTATATTCGGGCGATAAGCTAGAGAGCTGTGAGGTGGTGAAGAGCTCAAAACCATTGAATACAGAGAGTACCACCACCATAGCTGTGGTGACTAGGGAGATTCCTAGCACTGCTATGATAGATAGGATATTAACTGCGTGGGTACTCTTTGGCGAAAAGAAGTAACGCCACGCAATCCTAAATGCATTGGTGAAGTGGTACGACATATAGCCTGAACGGTTGGTAGAAAGCTTCCTAAAAGGGGAAGTATCTCCAAGTGGATTACTCCTTAGTTGGTTGGTCAGTTAGCCCCAGTAGTTCATCAATTCGCTGAGCGTAGGCCTCACTATTATCTATCTCAAAGATAAGCTCTGGGATATGCCTTAGTTGCGATGCCATCCGATTGCCTAGGTCATAACGAACCGTCGAAGCATTCTCTTTAATCCACTTCATCATCTCCTCCGCCCTTTCATCGGGGAAGATGCTGAGGTACACTCGAGCACTACTTAGGTCGGGTGAGAGACGTACCTCCGTTACCGATATCATGATCCCTTTGGTTTTACGGGTCTCCTCCTGAAATAGTATTCCTAGTTGGCGTTGTATCTCTCGTGCTACTTTTTTAGTTCTTAGTTGATCCATAGTTATCTCCTTTTATTAGTTAATCATGATCATTGTGAGCCCATCTCGCATCGGGAGGATCACTTTCGATACCCTCTGATCTTCGGCCACAAGTCGGTTAAATCTACGTATTCCCACAGTTTGTGGATCGTGAAAATTATCGTGCCATACTTTTTCGCCCCAAAGCGTGTTATCGGCCAATATGAGGGCGCCCTTGGGGAGGCGAGAGGCGAGCAATTGGTAGTACTCAGGGTATTGAGCCTTATTGGCATCAAGGTAGACTAGCTGGTACTCCTCTAGCGGTAGCTCGCTGATGATCTCAAGAGCATCACCCATCAGTAGCTCCACTCGATCCTCTACGCCCGCTTGCTGGAGGTGGTCAAGGATACGACTACGCAATTCGTCATTCAGCTCTATCGTGGTGAGCTTTGCTCCCTTCGGCAAAGCCGTGGCGAGGGCAATGGTAGCATAACCGACAAAAGTGCCTATCTCTAGTACCTTTGAGGGCTTCATCAGCTCTACAATCATCTGGAGAAACAAGCCCTGAATATGCCCAGACACCATGCGGGGATGGGTGAGCGTGAGGTGAGCTTCTCTACTGATTTTGGCCAATAGATCTGGCTCTGGTGAGGAGTGGGTGGCGATGTACTCCTCCCTTGCTAGCTCCTCTAATCGCCGATTCATTTCTTTTGCTCTTCCTCGCTATAGAAGTCAAGTAGGTCACTTACTCTATTAAATTCAAGGCTGGTAGTGCCCACCTCATTGCTTAGGGTACCTCCAATATAGGCGATGAGGTCATCTGTCTTCAGCAGGCCACGCTCCAAAAGTGTCTTTACCGCCTTGACATAATACTGGCGCCTATTGTATCCCTCATGACTCAGGTAGATAGGATAGACACCGAAAGAGAGATTGAGCTGACGGGTAATGTATTGATCCTTACAAATAGCATAGATCGGAGCCTCTCCTCGGTAGGCACTTAGGTTGCGTGCACATCTTCCCGAAGCCACATCGGTGATGATCGCTTTCACTCCAAGCCGGAGGGTGGACTTCACGGTGTACTTTGCTAGGTAGCTAGTAACCCCTAGGATATCATTTTCGCCCTTACGAAGCTTAATACCGCCCCGATAGCTAAGATGCTTCTCCGCCTCTACGATGATACGCTTCATCGTCTTAACCGCATCCACAGGGTATTTACCATTGGTAGTTTCCCCACTCAGCATCACCGCATCAGTATTCATCAAGATAGCACTAGAGACATCCGATACCTCTGCACGGGTAGGGCGAGGATTGTGGATCATGCTGTGGAGCATCTGTGTGGCAATGATTACTGGCTTCTTCTTCAGGATACAGCGGTGTACAATATCATTTTGGATGGCTGGAATCTTCTCGAAGTCTATTTCAATGCCAAGGTCGCCTCGAGCGATCAAAATACCATAGCTGGCATCAATGATCTCATCAATATTATCTACTCCCTCTTGATTTTCAATCTTAGAGATAATCTTGATCGCCTCGCCACCATTTTCATCTAGGATACGGCGTACCTCATCCACATCTTTATGGCTACGTACAAAGGAGTGAGCGATAAACGCAAGCCCTCTCTCTATCGCATAGAGGATGAATTGATGATCTCGGTCACTCACTGCAGGTAGATTGATATGGACATCAGGCACATTGACACTCTTGCGAGAGCCTAAGACGCCATCATTCTCTATCACACAGTAGAGCTGCTCTGTATCCTTGTCTAGCACCTTAAGACCCACTTCGCCATCATCAATCAGGATGCGAGCACCTACAGGTACATCGTGTACAAAGTTCTTGTAATTCACATAGATACACGCTTCGGTGGAGGTTCCCTCAGGGTCGGCCGCTATGGTGATCTTATTTCCGGCTACGAGGTTAGCTTGATGCTCAAACTTTGTGGTGCGTACCTCTGCCCCTTTGGTGTCAATCATAATTGGTACCTGAGGATCTACGCTACGGACGTTGTCAATTATCCGATCAAATCCCTCCTTATCAATATGTGCCGAGTTGAGTCGAACGACATTAACACCGGCATCAAATAACCTTTTAAGAAACTCTGTGTCACATCTTTGGTCAGAAATTGTGGCAACTATTTTTGTCCTTTTATTGTCCATAATCAATCAATCGTAATATATACTTTCTTTCTTTCTTTTACCTTCTAGCAATTAAGTGTGCAACAGCCAAGCGGTATCCATCTAGCCCAAACCCCATCAAGGTCCCTACACACACCTCGCTCAGGAGGGTGATGTGTCGGTGAGGCTCCCGTGTAGCAAGGTTGCTAATATGCACCTCTACCACAGGACACTCTATCGCACGCACCGTATCCTGTAGAGCATAGGAGTAGTGTGAGAGGGCACCAGCATTGAGAATCATCCCACTAGAGTAGGGGGCTTGGCTCTGCATATAATCAATTAAGTCTCCCTCGTGATTGCTTTGGAAGTAGACCAATTCCCATGCCGGAAATAGATCCCTCAAGCGTTCGAGGTATTCATCAAATGGGGTGCTCCCATATATCTCTGGCTCCCTTGTCCCCAGCATATTGAGGTTGGGACCGTTTATGATATGTATCTGTCTGCTTTCCATGCTATCGCTTCCTTTGTCTATTGCAAAGATAATCAATTTATTCGTGGCGGAAAATAGCGGATCGTACTATCTGCATAGATGCTTCCCTTACGCCAAGATGACCAAATTAATGTAGAAAAAGGATGGGATCGCTACAAAGAGAAGACTATCAATCCGATCCAAGATGCCCCCATGCCCAGGGAGAATGTTGCCCGAGTCCTTTACTCCATAAGAGCGCTTCAAGAAACTCTCAAAGAGGTCACCGAAATTGCCAAAGAAAACAATCAACACCGCCAGCGTAATCCAGTTGGACATAGTTGCTACCTCAGGGAAAAGGGAGTGAAACCCAATAGCCCCAAGAATGGCTACCACGCCACCACCGATAGCACCCTCCCAACTCTTATTAGGGGATACACGGCGGAATAGCTTGTGCCGACCCAGTAGCGAGCCGATGAGATAAGCTCCAGTATCATTGAGCCAAATGGTTACCATAATGGGCAGTAGCCAAAAGGTGTCGGGGAAAGCAAAGTCGCTGCCTAATCGCTCAGCCACACCATATCGGCTTCCCATGGTTAGTACCAGTAGACCAAGTGGTAGAGCTGTATAAAGGTGGGCAAAGAAAGCGTGCCCCAACTCAACTGAGGGCTGCCGTTGAAGCCTATAGATCTCTCCAATCAGATAGAATAGTAGGTAGCAAAAGTAAGGGAGTAGTACTAGGAGTGTCCTTTGCCAATCCCCCGAATAGTCAACCAGTGTATAGGCGGCTAAGATAGGAAGACCAGCCACCATACCATGAACAATTCTTAGGAAAAGGGCATAGAGATTGGCCCCAGTCATCAATTGATATTCGTATGAACCTAGCATGGCGAAAAGGGCTAATACCCAGGCCATTAAATCGATCCGATTGGTCAGTATGCAACCTAAAATGATACCGACATAGACAGCTCCTGTAACCGCTCGTGAGGCTAATGATTTAAGTTTCGACATACAGATATTTTGCTAATTCCACTTGAAGTCAACAATAAGTGGATTGTGATCACTATACAATTTATATTTTGGAATACTACTTCCAATCGCTTTAATTTCCCCCTCATAAAAGAGGTGGTCAATGCGGAAAGGCATAAGCCGTTCGTTGAATGAGACAGAAAGTCCTAGCCCAGTTTCGCTATAGGCATCTCTCATCCGGCTCCTTAGCTGACTGTAGGTATAGCTCATGGGCGTATCGTTGAGGTCCCCTACAACAATTGTCGCCTGAGGCTGATACTTATTCTGTAGCTTTTCCACATCCTTTCGCACCTTACTTGCCACGCTAGCCCGTTGGTTCAGTCTAGGACCCAATCGACGCTTCACCTTGATAAATTGCTGAGGTAGATCCCTTATGCTAAAGTCTTTAATATAACCTTTGTATTCCTCTACTTCCGAACTATTAAGGCTATAAGACTCTAGATGGTTATTGACCAATAGTAGAGTGCAACCCTCCTTTAATTCAATGAGGTACCCGCACGATCCATTGTGTGACGATTCATACTCAATATCCTCTACAGCCTTGATTGGAAACTTTGACAGGATGGCTTGTGTCTTGTGAACGTGTCGGTAGGGGTAGCTACTGAAAAGGCTCCTCAGCTTCCCATCTGTTGGGAATTGGTCGGGGTATAGATTTGCCTCTTGGAGAGCTAGAATGTCGGGGTCGTAGCTTTTAATTAGTTGAGGTGCTAAGAGTGTTCCCGCTTCGTCTCTGCCCAGAAAACTCTGTACGTTGTAGCTCATCACCCTGAGGTCATACTCCTTCTTTAGACCCTTACCAAAATGAATGGGGAAGTAACTAAATATATAGCCTATTGATAGGATGAATAGCAATGTATAGCAGCCGAAGTAGAGCCACTTACGACGGAGTAGATAAAAGAGCCAAAGAAGCAACAGTCCAGCTAACAATAGGGGGTAAGCAAGATTAAGAAAGGCTGGGATCTGTGTCTTAAGTGGCGAAATAAAGGGAGAGAGCACCGCCAGAATGTAGAGTGCAATAAAGAGTAGGTTTGGAATCAACTCAATAGCACGAAATGTGGTATTGAGCAGACGAATAGTCCTATCCTTACGCATCCTCTTCATATTACTTGAGCTGCTCCTGCTCCTCCCTCGTGAGTGAATGATAGCCAGAAACCCTCGTCTTTTCCACGAGTAATTCGGCAGATGGTGTCTCCCCTAAATGCTTCTTCCGCTCAGAGAAAATAACCCATAGAGTTCCCACAATATAGCCCATCAGATGTACCCCTTGAGTCACCTGCCCTAGCTTTCTTTGCGTTGCGAAGTCAAAGACGAGCACAAATAACATTGCATAGAGTAGCCACGCTCTTTTTTGGCGAACCGACTTATAGAGCACTAGTGGCACAAGGGCGGCAATGCCAGCAGAAGCACCTACCAATACGCCATCGCCTATGAGCAGAAAGAGCAAGCCCCCTGAGAGAATGCCGCAAAGAAATAGGCCCAGTACCGTACGGTTACTAATGCCACAACCCACAGAAAAGAGTAGTAGCATCAAGAGCATCCCCACATTGATTACTATATGACGCCAATAGGTATGCACAAAGCCGTAGGTCACTAGGCTCCACGGCTGGCTGAGAAAGGTACCCCCATCACTAGGAAGTACTAGCCTGCTGATAGCCCCGTTCCCCCACGATATCACTACCCAATAGAGCAGAAGTATCGGGATAAGCAGTGCAAATCGTCTATTAGTAAAAGTCTTGCCAGCCATCATCGAGTTGTCGTGCTCTAGCTCTCTTTTCCCAAAGTTTGATTAGAATAAATCCGAAGAGCATCCCCCCTAGGTGGGCAAAGTGAGCTACTCCATCTGCCGAGCCTGTCACTCCCAAGAAGAGCTCCATCACACCGTAGCCGATTACCAGCCATTTTGCCTTGATAGGAATAGGGATAAACATAATGAAGAGAGGCACATTTGGAAACATCATGCCGAAGCCGAGCAAAATGCCATATACCGCACCACTGGCCCCTATCGTAAGCAGCTGCTCAAGGAGGTAGGGTGGGTATCCCGCAAAGCTAAAGCTCCACACCAGCTCCTGCATCAGCCCTGCACCAATACCTGTAATGAGGTAGAAGAGGAGAAATCGCCAACTGCCCCACAACCGCTCCAACGTATTGCCAAACATCCAAAGGGCAAACATATTGAAGAATATGTGACCCAGTCCTGGGGCGTGTAAAAACATATAGGTGACCAGCTGCCAAATCCTAAAGGAGTCAGACCCAATATAGTGCAGACCCATATTCCAGGTGAGGTCATACCCTATCCTTGGTAAAGCAGACTGTGCTAGCCAGCATATCACATTGATGATGATGAGGTTTTTCGTAACATCCGAAACCCTATCTCGTAACTCTATTCTCATCCTATTTATCCTCTATTTGCGTGCTTACTACTTCACAAAGATACTCTTTTTTCTCGTTCTTTCCTATCTCTCTACTGCACGGGGGCCTCCTCTTCCCTATAGTAGTAGACCCCTCCAGTCAGCGGAAGTACTTCTAGTTGAGTTGATAGATCATACTCACTTACTTTGATACCGATGAGCTGACCCCGCTTCAAGACACTCCATGGGATAGTTGCTTCCTCTTTAGTTGTAACAAGAAAGGGGGCTTCTACCCCATTTGGCACCTCTCCATCGTGTGAAAGATAGAGCGCAAATAATTGTCCCTTACTACTTCCATGCCACGCCACATGTAGCCCATTAGGCCGTCCCTCAATCTGTAGTTCCTGGCCATCGAGCCAGTCCATCCATACTCCTCTATCGAGGGGCAACTGTGCTCTTTTATCCCAAAATTCTCTCAATGGTGTAGACAAACCAATGCCATGCGAGATGGCGTGCTCTGCTCTGAAAAGAGCCACCCCAGCAATATTGGAGAGACTATCAAGATAATTGATCTGATCCATCACCTCATTCTTGGGCCAATTACCCTCTCGCTCCAATACCATATAGGGTGCCAAGCCCACTACTAGCGGCACATTGAGTAGCTTTTGCCACTCCTTCACAAAAGGGTAAAAGCGTTCGCCACGAGAGTACATCATCGGCACCACGAAGTCGATAATACTATCACGGCACCAAGCCACTGGGTCTTGCCAAGCCTCATTCATGGCGGTCCAACCACTATACTTCAGCCCTGGCACATTGTCGTAAGTGCCAATCACCGATGCACTCAGTAGCACGTCAGGGTGTCCCTCCTTAGTCGCTTTATGAAGAGCCTTCACCAGTTGCGTAATATTGTCCCGACGCCACTCGTCTAGGCTCTTGCCTCCGCCACTCTTTCGATACTCATCGGCATCGGGAAATTGCTTTGCTCTATCGGGGTAGCGAATATAGTCGAGGTGTATGCCTGCTAGAGAGTAGCGATCAAGTAGTTCCCGAATGAGACTGCTGAGTAACTCAGCAGTACTTGCCTTAGCTGGGTCTAGATACCAGCCCCGTTTATACCTCGCCATCTCATTGCGGTACTTTTTGGGAAAGCTCCACGACGGCATGCTATTCACCTGCTTGTCATTGCCCATGGGCGTCACTGCCACCCACGCATGCACCACCATTCCTCGTTTGTGGCACTCTTTGATGGCAAAGTCAAGGGGATCGTAGCTCAGTTGGTAGCTACTACTTACAGGCACAAAGTCGCCACTCATCGGCTCAATCTTTGAGGGGTAAATGACCCGCCCTCTACTACGCACCTGCAGAAATACGGTATTGATGCCCAGTTTTTGAAGCTGGTCTAGCATCCGTACCAATTCTGCCTGCTGCTGTCTCTCTCCTGATACGCTAGTGGCGGGGCGGGAAGGCCAGTCAAGACCGTAGTTTGTGGTAAGCCACACCGCTCTCATTTCATACTTTCTGCCTACCTCTGATGCCCACAATGATGATGTGGAGAACCAGAGGAAACCCACAAGGAGTAGAGCGACTATTTGTCTCTGCCTACTCACAGATTGCAACTTGCTCACCCTCTATTATCCTTCGAATGAGATGTGGTCAATCAAGCGTACTTCACCGCAGTAGACTGTGATACAGCCAGTAGTATTGCCGTTCCAGGCCTTAGCCTCCTCCAGAGTGTCGCTGTTGACGATGCTAAAGTACTCCACCCGAAGGAGCGGGTCTGCATTTATCTGTTTCACCACAGCCGCATGTACCTCTGCCACACTCTTGCCAGATTCCTTCAGTCGCTTTCCCTCTTGCAACGCCTCGTAGATCTTAGGGGCTGCCGCACGCTCCTCCTCAGAGAGTCGGCGGTTGCGGGAACTCATCGCTAGACCATCACTCTCACGAATAACCGGGCAAGAGATAATCTCAATATCCGCCAAGTCGGGGCATAGAGCACACATTCTCTTGATGACCGCAATCTGCTGAAAGTCTTTCAAGCCAAAGTAGGCTCTATTGGGTCGAACCAAGCGGAAGAGTTTGCTCACTACCCATACCACGCCACGGAAGTGGCCAGGTCGGTGTGCACCCTCCATCACCTCTCCTACACGTCCGAGGTCTAGGTTAGGTGCCTCCTCTCCTTCCTCATACATATCCTCGGCAGTTGGAGTAAAGACAATATCTACACCCACCTCGCCCAGTAGTTTCAGATCCTCCGCCATATCGTGCGGATAGGTCTTCAGGTCGTTGGGGTCATTAAATTGCGTGGGGTTCAAGAAAAGACTCACCACCGTTAGTTCGCATTCACGCAAACTACGCTCCACGAGGCTCATATGTCCCTCATGTAGTCCGCCCATAGTAGGTACAAAGCCCACCAGTTTCTCCCCTCTTATCTCATTTAGCTGAGCTACTAGCTCCGCTTTAGTCATTGCTATCTTCATAAGTCAATACAATTACCATTCTCCATATTCCCCTAACTAATACTATTCTACACAAAAGTAAAGATAATTTATGACACTCATCACAAAGAGTGGGCAAAAACGACTGTTCCCACCTTGCTACAGAGACTTTACCAAATTAGATGGCTATATTTCTCTGGAATATCTCTTGGAAGCTCTCTATAAGGTCCTCCTTAGCTTGCTTCATAGAGATTTCGTGCTGAGCCTCAATAGAAAGATTGGTAACCCCTCTATCCGTAAATCCGCAGGGGTTAATCACATTAAAGGCTTGAGGTGGTGTGCTAACGTTAAAGGCGATGCCGTGCATGGTAACAAACCTGCTAGCTTGGATCCCGATGGCGCATAGTTTGCGTGGCCGTTGAGAAGGATCTACCCAAACACCAGAAGCCCCATGCATCCGCTCCCCTTTTACACCATACTTAGCAGCCACATTAATGGCCACCTCTTCAAGTAACTCAACATAGCGACGCAGTCCTATCCCTAGCTCCTCGAGATCAAATATAGGATAAATTGTCCACTGTCCAGGCCCATGGTAGGTGACATCCCCTCCTCGCTCTATCTGGTAGCATTCTATTCCTTGGGCGTGAAGGCGCTCAGGAGAGAGTAGGATATTATGCGGGTCGGCATGCTTACCAAGTGTGAGCACAGGGTGATGTTGATTGAAAATCAGATGGTGCTGCACTGGTAGGTGTTGTCGCTTTGCTTCAAGGGCTTTCTGGAAGAGATCCTTTTGCTGAGCAAGTGAGTCTTGGTAACTAATGAGCTGACCTGTGGGGCTATTGTCAATGAGTTGAATATCCATAGTAATATATAGTTATCTGTTTGGAAAGAGCTTTGCCTTATTGCAGAGCTCTCTACCAGCACAGTAGTTGCAGCTATTCTTTCGGTTGTTGGGAATAAATTCATCATCTGTTTCGGCGATACGACGAAGGGCTTCATTCAATTGCTCTTTGAATCCTGTCTCAATCAGACTAAAGCTATCAATTGTCTCATTTTTAGTCTTGTCAATATTGTGTACAAACCAGCCCTGATCGGCATCGCGTACTTTGATGAGCATAGGAGCGATATCCTTGACCGCTTTCTTTCCATAAGCCTCTAGATACATCACGCAGTAGGTGAGAAGCTGTATGGCAGCCCTATCAATGTTGCTGTTTTCGGGGTCAAAACTTCTTTCGAGGTTAAACTCTAGTTTATCGCTACCAGTCTTGTAATCTACCAGTCTTATTTTGCCCTGCTTGATATCAATACGGTCGATGGTGCCACGTAGATGGATGCATTCTCCATTTTGTCCGTAAGAATACAGTGTGGATATGGTCTGTTCCCCTCCGCAGTAGGTAAAAGGGGCGTTTTTGTTGATGTCCAGTTGAATGGTATTTTGGACGTCTTGAAAGATGAGGTCTTTGTACATCTCAAAATAACCATTGAATTGGGTTTCATCTGTCTGATAGGCTTTGTAGTAAGCTTCTCGGACGGCATTGGTGATAAGATCGGGTTTGTCAAGAATACCCTTTAGATGTTCTTTGGTCACCACGGTTCCATTAAAGCCATTATACAGTATCTCAAGGGCTTTGTGGGTAATGGTTCCGACATCATTTTTTTCTAGTACATCGGTGAGCTCGTCTGGGTCCCGTAGTCCAAGAATGTTTTGGTAGTAAAACTTTCGGGGGCAGGTGAGGTAGTTGATGAGAGCACTCGGGGAGAGCCCATACTTGGATTGCGGCTCTTTACTAGTCAACTGGGCTCTATATGCTTGGATCTTCTGAAGGTCGGGCTGTAGCTCTTTAGAAGGTATGGGAGAAAGTGGAAAGTAAGCATTGTATCGCTTGGCTGGCACTCCGTAAATATGAGTGAGAAGTGTAAGGTAACGAGAGGGCTCTCCGCTAGCTCTTGCCGTTTTACGAGAATCATAGAGGGCGTACAGTCGCTCACTTCGCCCAATCATGTGGAAAAAGTTGTAAGCACGGATAGCATCTTGCCATTTGTAGGTGGGGAGTCCTTTCTCATACCGTATGTTCTGAGGAATGAGTCCATATTTCCGGCTTTTGGCTGGTAAGAGCCCTTCGCCTGCATCCATCACGATGATATTCTCAAAGTCTATGGAGCGTGCCTCCAATATTCCCATCACTTGTACCCCTTCAAGAGGTTCGCCTGAGAATGGAATTCGAGCTTGAGAAATAGTGGTATGAATAAGGTCGTGTAGGAGGGGTAGGGTGAGCTGATTTCGTGCCGCTTCGTGGGCCGTAACAAATCTGTCGAGCGAACCTTTGATCTCCAGGAGTAGCTCTTCTACCACGGTAAGAGCCATTTTGATGGTAGCATCATCGTAAAACTTCTCTTGAAGGTGTGTGAGTAGCGTGAGCGTATTATGTAATAGGTCACCTTGCTCGGATCTGTCAAGGTTGAAAAGCAGGCGTAGGTCTTGGTGCTGCTCTATTTCAATCGCCTGAGAGAGCTCCTCCTCTGTGAAGTAGAGCTTCTTAGAGGTTTTAGGGTTGAGTAGCTTGGTGGTATCAAAAGTGCCCTGATCTAGCTCCAGCCCGAAGAGATCAATTAATTCCTCCCGCCGCCAAATAGGCATCTCGTTCTTTCGACGTCCATAGGCTAATCTCTGGAGATTCAGGAGGTGTAGTAGCTTGGCGATAATCGGAAGGTACTTGATGGGAAAGCCCATAGTGATATTGAGCTTGAGGGGAGCTTTCCCAACTTCACTATCCTGTAAGTTGGAAAGGAGATTGGTGAGCTGGCTTTCATCTGGAAGGATAATGGCGGTATTGGGGTCGCGTAGGTTGATCAGCTCATCGGTCTGTAGTTGTGGGATAATCTTTTGAGCAATATAATTTGCTTGACCTAGTTTGGAGGGGATAGAGATAATATGTAGCTGTGGCTGGTGTCGTGAGTTTTTATCTCTCGTATAAGCCAGCTTATCATCTGTAGGCTCAGGGAAAAGGCTATCTCTTACTTTTCTGTTTTTACCTGTAAACTTCTGCTGTACGAGGTAGCTATCATAATCCCAATAAAAAAGGGTCTCGCTATTTTCCTTGAAGTGCTTGAGTATCCTTTGCTCGCTTTGTGAAAGCGCATTGAGTCCGATAAATACATTGACCTTGGACTCTTTGAATAGCTTTAACTCCCCATTCTCTAGTCTTTGGGTAATGTCACGCATAAGCATGCCATTATAGACCAGCCTCTCGTCTTGGAGGGTTTTCTTGAACTGGGTGTAGATTTCAGGGACGTACTGCCAAAAAGCCGTATATCCCTTGTCTAGGTTTTTCTCGAAGTTAGGTGCATATTTTTTTAGAGCGTCAATCTGATCTTGGTTCAGTAGATCCTTGGCTGGTATCGTGAGCTCATCGAGTAAATCCATATTCTCAAATATCGATAACGCATCGGCAAGATGATTGTCGATATCATTGAAGTCAGCCAAGAGTTGCTTCCCTATTTCGTAAAAGTTCTCAAAGCTATATTCACTCTCTTTGTATACTAGCTTATAACTGGTGTAGAGGTGGTAGATGAGTAGCAACTCATTATTGACATTCTCCTCCGGAAGATGGACTGCCCGCCTCAAAAAAGCGCCTAGAGTCGTTACCTCAGGAAGTAGTAGCAACTCGTCTCCTGCCACTTGCCTGAGATAGTGGAGAAAGAAATGACCGGATCTTTTGTTGGGAAAGAAGAAACGGTACTTATAGAGCTGCTTGCCTTCGATCCGAAAGAAATGCTGTGCTAGTCCCCTGAGGTATGAAGTGTGGCTCATAGTGATGCTACAAAACTTTTATGGTGTGGAAATGCCAGCTTTCTAATCAATTAGAAGGGCTTACCCTCTTTACGCTGTATGATAGTAGCTTCGAGCTTAGTATTCTGTGGGGTGATAGCAAACTTAACTGCTGAAGGGGGCACCAAGTGGGTAAGACTAATGGTGGCTCCTCCTGCATCTTGGCTCGCTTTCGTTAGCTCTACAGGAAGGATATAGACCTCTAGGTCTTTATTTGGTTCCTCTTTGATATGCTTGATAATAGCAGAGCCAATATTGCCGAAGTGATAGGTGCTGGAACCCCTTACGACCATCTCGCCGATAAATGAGGTGTAGGCAGCTCCAAGTGAGTTTTCAGTTAACTCCTTTTCAAAAAACGTCTTGGTACTATCTACTGGTAGCATGAGAAGGGTTTCGGGAATGCCATATTTTGTGGCAGTAGCCGCTGAGGCGGTAGTCCCTTGCAGGGTATATGTGACTGCATTGAGTGTTCGGGAGTAGCCTGCTGGCGCCTCTTTTAGCTCCTTGGCAATCGCGCGAGTGGGGAGTGTGGCTTTTATCCAAAGGCCTGCTGGTGCCTTGATAGTAGCAAATCCTTGATCCTCAAGTAGCTGATCCACTCTGAAATTGGCAAAGCGCGAGAGCTGTGGTACCTCTGAGGTGTGTATCAATCTCTGTGCAAATGGCTTGATCTCTTTCTTCTTTTTCTTGGTTTTGGTATCCTCTACCTCAACCTCCTTGGAGTACCAAAAGGCTAGCTCAGTACTGGTGACTCTTATGACACTTCCTTGCCCCGCCGTAGTGTGGAGGTATAGGCCAGGGAACCACTTGTCAAAAGCGGCCTGATTGGCAAAGACGGGGTCTCCAGCTTTGGAGCGTGTGAAGAACTCCTCCCCTAGTTCCTTGGGGAGTGCAATGGAAAGTATATAGTTCCCTTTTCCGGAATTGTCTTTTATCCTCTGTGAGCCTCTGCCTGCCCAGTAGGAAAGGGAGCCGAGCTCTTCTCCCACATACTCCTTTACCTCTGTGATAGAGTATTTATTATGCTTCAGTGGTTGCTTAACTCGGTTGGCAGTCACGGTCATGCTGGAGATAGTATCACCAGCAAATCCGTCGTAGTAGATGTAGAGCCTTACGGAGTCAATGCCAGTGATGACTGACTCGTCTTTGAATCTAAATCCGCTAGGAATGCGAAACTGGGTTAGATATTCTGTCTCAATGCCACCGAATTCTTCGCTGGACATCCGACCTAGGTAGCCCAATGCACTACCTACATAGATATCATTATTCCCAGCTTCGGTACCTGCTGGTACGGTGCGAAGTGTGAGTGCAAAGTCTTTGCTTATGGGCTCTCCCTTAAGATATTCAGGGAGCAAATCCAATCCAGTGGCGTGTTGATCATTTTCACAACCCACTAGGAGTATTGCTAGCACTACTCCTACACTTAGCCAACCTTTTATAGTTCTATTCATATATTTGCTCTATATATTGATAGCCTTTTATACAGCTATCCTACCGAATTTTATTATTGGAAAAACATCTTTTTTTGTTGTCTCTATTCTTCACTCTCCTCTTCCTCAGCACCGATGATGCTATTGTAGAAGTCGGCCACCGACTCTATAAGTTGGTCGTCGCTTTGGAAGTCTAGCACACTTTTGCCCGAGCCCTCTATTGCAGCAATGAGCTCCTCTGAACTATTGGTTTTGGAGTAGATGATGCCATCCACATACTGTAAGATGAGCTCTACGAGTGCCTCTCGATTAAGTGCCTGCCCATCCAGAAGTGGGTGCTTGATCTGGTCATACGCCAGTACCTCGGTGAGTTGTTCATCAAACGGATACTCTGGAGCTGTATCGTAAGCAGAGTAGACGATCTTGGCACGTGAGAGGGCTGGGTCATCCTTGAGTAGTGTCCTCAAATAAAGGGGGGCTAATCCGGTGAACCAACCGTGACAGTGGATCACATCGGGTACCCATCTTAGTTTCTTTACGGTCTCAAAGACTCCACGGATAAAGAATACGGCACGCTCTACATTATCCTCGTAGTAGGTGCCTTTTTCATCTGTGAATACCCCTTTTCTACCAAAGAAATCCTCATTATCAATAAAGTAGACCTGCATACGCTGTGGCATCAGGCTCGCTACTTTCACCACTAGCTGGTGTACTTTGTCATTGACAGTAAGATTGACACCCGATAGACGGATCACCTCATGAAGTTGGTGGCGACGTTCGTTGATCACTCCATAATTGGGCATAAATGTACGGATATCATTGCCTCTACCCATGATGCCCAAAGGGATAAGTTTTGAATCCTTACCTACCTTACTATCCTCTAGGTAGGGATAGATTTCTTGTGCTAAGTATAGCACCTTCTTCCTTGCCTGTCGCCGTTTCCTTATCATTCTTTTTCTCCTTTGTTTTTAATATATATCTGCCAATTCCCTCGCTAAATAACTTGGCAAACAGCCGTCTTAATAGGCTATCCATCCCCCATTAAACTCCCCAAAGTTACTCATTTTTCAGCACATAGGCAAAAGTCGCTATTTATCGTATGGAGGCAATTTCATGTTGTCGTTGCTCTGTTTGCTACTAATTCTTGTGAGCTACTCCTTCATCGTTGGGCAACTCTTCCAATCTCATGTTTTAGAGGTTAATTGTCCAAGAGATAAGAAAGGAAAAGTTTAGTTGCAACTAAGCAAATGACGAGATGCAACTAAGCAATCGGTGAGTTGCAACTAAGCATTTGCTGAGATGCAACTAATTTGGGGCTAATTTATACGACTGGATATCATCTTGTTATAAAATGACTCTTGGCATTGGCTAACTCCTTCGTTTGATATTCTCAATGATTGAGAATGTTGCACGAAGTGCCATTCTCGCACATTTGAATCAAAAGCGCTGAGACTTTGAACGAAGAATGAGATGCAAGGCCTGAGGGTGAGGGCAAGGTGCCGTAGGGCACCAAGGCCCCATCTGGGCGCTGGGAGCGTACTCACGTACGTGACCGAGCCCGAATCCCGAAAGCAACGGGTAGTATCCCAAAAAGTGTGTAAGGCAGAATGCCTCTTTGAACTGCAAAAGTACTTATTTTTTTCGCTTTGCTTCCCATAAACAACAAAGATTGACCAAGAAAGAATTAAGGCAAGGCTGTCGTAGCGTAGCGGAGACACCGCCTTGCCGTATTCTTTTTGGTTGCTAGCTTTGTGTTGGGAAGTAAAGCGCATCTCGTTCTCTTTCTGAATGTTATAGCTTCTTCAGACCCCCTCTCAGATCACCTATTCTCTTCCCTAAATAGGAGGAATTGAGAGCGATGCTCCCTACTAGATGGAGTGCAGAATCAACACTTGGAAAGGCGCATTTATAGGTTGCTCCCTTCTTTATTTGTCGATTAAAGCGCTCTATCCAGTTGGTACTATGAATATACCGTCTCACTACAACGTCATATTTCAGGTAGGTAAAGTAATAATGGATCCTTTCTCCATCAGCTATTTTTGAGAGGAATGGATAGTGCTCGTACCACTCTTTCGCAAACTTTGCAAAGTCCTTAACGCCGTCTTCGACAGTACGTTTGGGGTCGTTTTTACGAAACACTTCGCTCAGTTTGGAACTAATAGCTCTCTTGTCTTTTGGACGAACTCTATTGCAAATCTCCCTCTGAAGATGAACGTTACAGAGCTGCACCTCCACTCCAGAGAAATGACACTCAGCCACCTCTTCAATATTGTTTAACCCATCGGAGACAATAAGGCCAACTTTCTCTAGTCCGCGAGACTTTAAGTCTTCAAAGAAAGCATTCCAAATACCACTTCCTTCTGTGGGATTGTTGTACACTCCAACGATGTCTCTACGACCGTCAGCATCCAAGCTCATCACGACGAAGAACGCCTCCTTGCTAACACTATCTCCTCGCCTTACTGGAAGGTATGTTGCGTCAATCATAAGTGCTTCCAGCTCACTCGGAAGTGCTCTTCTACGCCATTCCAGAACAGCCTCCTGGGTGGAGAGAGCAAGACGATTAACCTGGCTCGTGCTATAACTTTTACCATACAAGCGCTCAAAAACACCTGAGATGTCCTTCATCGTATTGCCACAGCTATAGAGATAGCTCGCAACCTCTCCC
>QWCK01001292.1_pt1 | contig 37782 bp, 27 predicted proteins | sample 1972571 | NCBI WGS metagenome assembly QWCK01 (sample SAMN09866710, study PRJNA288562) | Human gut metagenome isolate term2_stool, whole genome shotgun sequencing... | isolation source: gut | host: Homo sapiens | place: USA: California | reverse complement strand
TACCCAACAAGTTATTAAAGTTGGTACAAAACCGGCTGAAAATAATAAAGACTACTCAAAAGAAGTAGGTGTAAAGGTTGAATATGTATATGATTCAAGTCTAAAGATGGGTGTCTTCAAAGACGGTGGATTAACACCTGGTAAGGTTGAGACAAAGATTGTCAACAAATACGATCCAAAAACAGGGAAAATAACAACTACTGAAGAGGAAGAAGTTGTTACAGAAGCAGTTCAAAAGATTATTGTAGGTACACAAGACTTTACTGGAAAATATCCATATGAAAGCACAACAAAAATTCCATTTAAAGTCGTAGTTAAGGAAGATCCAAATCTTCCTAAAGGACAAAGTCGTGTAGAACAAGAAGGAAAGGCTGGGTCCAAGACAACTTACTACGAAATAGCTATTAAAAATGGAGAAAAAGTCGGTGATCCTGTTAAAATTAGGGAAGTTGAAAATGATCAACCTCTAGATCACATTATCTATGTCGGCACTGCAGTTGCAAAAAGTTCAACAGTAGAGTCTGTGGAAAAAGAAATTCCTTACGAAACTAAGATAATTTATGACGATACACTTGATGCCGGAAGCCAAGTTGTAGATAACGAAGGTGTAGTTGGTAAGGAAAAAGTAACAGTCACAACTAATATAACTGATGGTAATGGAGAAACTTCTAAAACAACTGAAACAATTACTGAAAAAGAAGACAGAGTTGTAAGAATTGGTACTAAAGCAGTTGAAAAAGTTGTTGAAAAGCCATTTAACACTGAATATCAATATGATGAAAATCTTGAAGCTGGTAAGACTGAAGAAGTGACTCCAGGCAAGAATGGAAAAGTAACCATTACAACATCTTATGATAAAGATCAAAAGAAACTAGTAACTTCTGAAACAGAAGAGAAAGCTACTAATAGAGTAGTAAAAGTTGGTGGCAAGACTAACGGAACTATTGAGTTATTAAATAAGGTTGCCTTTGAAGTTGAAGTTATAGAAGATCCTACTATGGATGCTGGAACATTTAAAACCGTTCAAGAAGGCGTTGATGGAGAAAAGAAAACTACTTTAACAATTGTAAACAGCAAAGAAGTTAAAGATAGTAAGTCAGAAGAAATAACTAAAGAACCTGTTAATAAGATTATTAAGGTAGGCACAAAACCAAACGACAAAATGTGCCCAATTCCAGATAAACCTGTCACTCCAACACCAAATCCAAACCCAGGAATACCTGGTACAGATAATCCATCCAATCCAGGCGAAACTCCAAGCGAACCAGATGAGCCAACAACTCCAGGCGAAACTCCTGATAACCCAGCTCAACCAGGAGAAGAAACACCAGGCGAGCCAGGTAAGGAAAGCCCAAGTAAACCAGGTGAAGAAAAACCAAATGAATCTGGTAAACCAGGAGAGAATCCAGGCGAGCCAAACAAGGAAAATCCACATTCACCAGATACTTCAAAGGAAAATCCTAAGGAGAATGAAAATAAAATAGAGGAAGAAAATAAAGACAACATCTCTGATGAGATGTCTGATAAGAATAATGACAAGGTTAACCATACAAGCTCTGATGAATTGTCTAAAAAATTTAAAGATAAGTCAACTAATCCAAAGACTGGTATAGGCTCAATTGCCCCAATCTTTACAAGTATGGGACTATCAATAGAGGGACTTCTTGCAACAAAGAAAAAGAAAAAAGAAGATAAATAAAATCTGATTTAATAGATAAAAGAGAGAGCAAAAATGCTCTCTTTTTTTATCTAATATTAACTTAATTTTTGTTTTTATATTAAAAATAAAATGATAGCTAATTCAAAAAAACCAAGCTTTTCACCTAAGATTTTAAAAATCTTAAATACAAAAAAACTTGGTTTTATGTCAAAATAATATTCTAGAAATTATTTACCCACAAGATTTACCAGTAAATCAAAAAGTGATTTGATTGCTTTTTCGTGGGTCCTCTCATAACCGTGGCTTGCAGCAACTCCACATCCAACTAGGGCGTGTCTGTAGTCGTAGTCGCTTGCCACAGCGGCTGAGGCGTCTGATCCGTAGAATGGGTAGATGTCGAGTCCGTAGTCTAGGTTAAGATCCTTGGCTATGGCAACTAGGTCGTTTGTGAGGTCGTAGTTGTATGGGCCAGAGGAGTCTTTGGCGCAGATTGATAATTTTAGTTCATCGCAAGTAAGATCATCGTGAACTACTCCCATGTCTACTGCTACCATATCTCTTATGCCAGCTGGGTGGCCTGCGCTTGCGCCGTGGCCTACTTCTTCATAGATGGTAAACATCATGTAGAGTGGACGGTTTATTTTTATATTTTTATCCTTGATTTCTTTGGCAAGGGCAAGAAGAATGCCTGCAGAAGCCTTATCATCAAGGTGGCGACTTTTGACAAAGCCATTGTCTATCCTAAATCTTGGGTCAAGGGAGATAAAATCGCCATTTTCTATACCGAGTTTTTCTGTTTCTTCTTTAGAATGGGTTATGGCGTCTATTACTACTTCCATTGTTTCATCGTTTCTTTTTGCCTCTCTTGGGGCGTCTGATCCGTGAACAGCAGGGTTATTTAGTCTCACAACGCCTGTGTATTCCTTGCCAGATCTGGTGTGGATTTTGACGTTTTCAAATTCGACAAAATTGAGTGGGAAACCTCCAAGAGTTGTAACTCTAAGAGCTCCATTTGCCTTAATTGACCTAACCATGAGTCCTAGGGTGTCGACGTGAGCTGAGAGCAAAAGTCCATTTTCGCCTTCTATTTCGTTTATAGGCACAACTACATTGCCTTTGTTATTTTGATAAGGTTTGTAGCCTAATTTAGTAAATTCGTCCATCAAATATTTTTCAGCAAGCTTGGTGTAACCTGTTGGAGATGGGGTGTTTACGAGTTCTTTTATATATCCAGTGATTGTAGAAATTTCCATTTTTTTCTCCCTTTCTTATAGTATAATATCAATAATAATATTATATTATAAGTAAGGAATTTATAAAGGAAAACGAAAATGAAAAAATATATTTTTAAGGAAAAATTCTTTAAAATTACAGATAAATATTGGATAAAGGACGGAGAGGGCCGAGACAGTTTCTATCTTGACCAAGACTTTACTTTTATGGGATACAGGGCAGCAGTTTTTAGCCCTGATAGGGAGAGACTCTTTACAATTAATAAGAAAATTATCTCTCTTTTGCCAAAGTTTTATGTGGACTTTGAAGACGGGGCTCAGATGGTTATAAACAAGAGATTTACCATCCTTAGAAAGACTATCGATGTGGATACAGATTTTGGGACAATTAACCTAAAGGGCTCTGTATGGGACTATAATTTTGTAATAACCCTTGATGGCGAAAAGATTGGTGAAGTATCTAGGAAATTTATTTCCTTAACCGACCATTATGTTCTTACTGTTTTTGACGAAAAATACACCCTTGCTATGATTGCCCTAGTAATTTGTCTAAACAAGATCCACGACGACGAGGAAAGCGTAGTAAATGCTGGAGGAGGAGAGTAGGATGCCACAATTAATTTTAGTCCTAGCAGGACTTTTTGCCTTGGCAGGACTTTATAATTTATATTTATTCGGACAAATAAAAGACAGAGTGAAATTTACAAGGGCAGATCTCGCAGTTCTAGGAATGATAATGGTAATGTTTATAGTTTATAATTGGGTCTTTAAACCTAATCTGATAAATGTCCTTGCCATTGCCCTTTCCATGATATTTTGGAACTACACAGGCACAATTACCAGGGGCTTTAATGATGAGTATGTCTTTACCAACAAGCTAAATCCTTTCTTCAACAAAAAAGCGCCTTTATCAGAAATAAAATCAGTAACCCTATCAAGGGCAAATAAAAATCTACTTCTGATGGTATATTTAAAAACCGCCAACAGCCAGGATAATATGAATTTTGCCTTTGCCAAGGAAAAGGACCTAGTAAGACTATTAAAAAATCAAAAAGTCAATCTGATAAACTAGGGGTAATGTTAAAAAAAGGCTTAAGTGGGTATATTAATATTAACCATGATAGTCGTAATAAAAGCATGGTTTTAACCAAAAAAAGACGAGCCTACCCGCTCGTCTTTTTCAGTGTTAAAAAACCTCCCAGCCAAGGGAGGTTAAAATTTTATTTATACATATCAAGTTTTTCTAGAAGTTCGTCAATTTCATCTACAATTTGTCCGATAAAATCAATAGCATCTTCTATTGGTTTGGTTGTTGTCATATCAACACCAGCTGCCTTGGCAAGGTCTATTGGACCCATAGATCCGCCTAGTTTTAGGACTTCAAGCCACTGTTTTCTGTCTTCTTCTGTGCCGTGAACTATTTTTCCTGAGATGGCTGTACCTATTGTAAGTCCTGCTTGGTAGGTGAAGGAATATAGACCCATGTAGTAGTGAGGTTGTCTCATCCATGTTAACTCTGCTCCTTCGTTTAGTTTTACAGAATCGCCCCAGAATTCTTCTAGTTTTTCTTTAAAGATTGTGTTAAAGTCTTCTGCTGTTAGACTTTCACCTTTTTCTACTCGTTTGTAGACTTCTCTTTGGAAGGCCGCTTCTAGGTAGTGGGTTACAAAGTTGTGGTAGTAGGTTTTTCCTATCATAGTTGATAGGACCCAAAGTCTTTCCCTATCGTCCTTGGCATTTTTTAGTAGATATCTTTCCATAGTGATTTCGTTGGCTGTGGATGGAGATTCTACAAAATACATAGACATATCGCATGATAGAGCGTTTTGGTTGGCGTTTGAAAGGATTCCTTGACCTGCGTGGCCTAGCTCGTGGGCAAGGGTCATAACTTGGCTCATAGAATTATTGTAAGTAGTCATGATAAATGGATGGGATGGGTAAGGAGATGCACAGAAAGCGCCTGTTCTCTTGCCGATATTTTGGGAATAGTCTATCCACCTATCAGCGAAAGCCTTTTTCATATAGCCGATATATTCTTCACCAAGTGGAGAAAGGCCGTCAACTATATAATCTCTAGCTTCTTCGATTGATACCTTTGGCTCATATTCTGGATCGATGGCAAGTTTTAAATCTGCATAGGTCATCTCATCTAGGCCATAGTGGTTTTTGATAATTGTTGCATATTTTCTCATAATTGGAGCAAGTTTTTCCATAATTATGTCAATATGATTTTCGTAAATATCAAAATCTACGTCTTGGCGGGCTAATAAATAATGAAATACCGATTCATAGCCACGGATGTCTGCTAATATTTTTTCATTTTGGATAAGGTTGTTATAAACTGAGGCGTCTGCGTTTTGATAAGCAGCAAGGACCTTATGATAGTCAGCGAAGGCTTTTCTTCTTAATTCTGTGTCAGTTTCACCTTCGAGGTATTCTTCAAAAGTATTGTGGTTTAGAGTGACTTCCTCGCCATTATGGTCGATATTTTGGAAACTCATATCTCCATATCTCATATCGTTGTAATTTGTGTATGGAGCGTCAAAGGTAGGTGATAGGGCAGCAAGGACTGCTTCTGTCTTTTCATCTAATAGATATTTCGCTTTATCTTTTACTCTTTTTAGGTAATAAGCGTATTCTGGGTGCGCTTTGATTGTTTCATCTAAGATCTTTTCATCAACCTTAACTAAAGCTGAGTCATAGAAAGAAAGTTTAGCAAAAATCTTAGAAACTTCGCTTCCAAACTTAGCATCTCTTTTAGCCATGTGCTCATCTGTAGCATCAGTTTCCTTAGAAATACCAGAAAAAGTTCCAAGGCCATCAGTTAAAGAAATAATATCTGAATAAGCCTCTAGAGAAGCGTAAACATCTTCGCTAGTTTTGATATTAGAATATTTTTCTTTGAAATCATCTGCCATTTGTGCTAAATTTTCAATATCAGCATAGAAAGCCTCATCAGATGCATAAAGGTCTTCAATAGCCCAAGTTTCCTTTGGGTCAACTTCATTTCTTTTTTTCATAGATTATCTCCTATTCTTAAATAAACGTTTAACTATTTATTATTATATCACTTTGGGGATTTTATCCTAGATAAATTATAGTTTTTTCTTATCCGAGATAAGTTATCTATCTTTTATGTGATGATTTTATTTACTATTGAATCTTCGTAATTTTATCTTTTACATTATTATTCTACTTACAGTTGAATCTTCGTTTAAAGGGGAGGCCCGAGGGACCTTCCGCAGGGTCCCTCACCCGCCTCCCCTTAAACCCCTCTCGGCTGCAGCCCCGAGCGGCTCCTTAGCGGAGTGCGGTTAGAGAAGCTTGCTTTTCGCAAGCTTTTTTGGGTAGAGGGGATGTCTTTGTATTAGTTTTACGTATATCTTCACTACCATTCTAATCATCAAAGCCCTAAAAATCGCAAACTCGCTAACGCTCAAACAAGCGATTTTCTTAACGGGCTTCTTGATTAGAATTTAGTCCTAGGTAGATTAGAGAATTGGTCTCGGAGTACATACAGTTACCAGGCTCGTTTGGCTTTCGCCAAACATTGCTAAATTAGATTTATCTTTCTTATACGAAGAGTTTAAAAACTTAAGACCAAGAATTTTTGTAAATGAAGGAGGCGTATAAAAATTTGATTGTTTGAGGCTTTAGCCGAGTTATCAAATTTTAGCCGACTGAATGTCAAAAAGTTTGGAGTTAGTTCAACTAAAACAAGGGCACCTCTATATTAACAGTTTGCCGATAGGCAAACTCATTGTCCCACGAGAGTGGTCGCCCGGAGGGGGTAGCCGAAAGGGGTCTGGGGAGTCGAGTTGGGGAACGTGCGAAACGTTCCCCTGGGACTCCCCAGTTACGAAGATTCAATTGTAAATAAAATAATTCATTACAATGTAAAAAAATATAACTTATCTAGGATAAGAAAAGTTCTATATTGGGGCTCCCCCTTTAAACGGAGAGGTCGTGTAAATGACCTAAATATTTTTAAAGAATAAAATATTATTTATAAATGAAGTAGATTGATGACTCAATCTCGGATTGAAAGGTTAAAACTGGTATAATATATCATAAGATTATCTTATTTAAAGGGAGGATTTTATGCAAAAAAGAATTGAAAATTTTGCCAGGCTTGCTGTTGAGTTTGGTGTTAATGTGCAAAATGGGGAGGATGTTTTAATTTCTTCTCCTGTTGAGTCGCCTGAGCTTGCTCGTCTTATGACTAAGGCGGCTTATGAAAAAGGGGCTCGTAAGGTGTCTATAAATTGGGTTGACGATGCCCTTACAAGATTAGCTTATGAATATGAAAGTCAGGAGACCTTAAACGAAGTGCCTGATTGGGTTGTGGAGAAGTCTCGTTATCAAATAGCTGAGAAGAGATCTAATAGGATTTCTATAGTGTCTGATGATCCAGATTTATTAAAGGGGCTTGATGAAACAAAGATTTCTGAAGCTGTTAAAGCAAGGTCTCTAAAGATGAAGGACTTTGTAAAATACACCATGAATGATATTGTATCTTGGCTAGTAATTTCAGTTCCTTCTATCAAATGGGCAGAAAAAGTATTTCCAGAACTTAAAGGAGAGGCTGCTTGCGATAGGCTTTGGGAAGTGATCCTTGATGTGTGCAGAGTTAGCGAATCATGGGAAGAAACAAAGAAAAATTGGGAAGAACATATAAAGACTCTAGACGATAAGGCAGAGTTTTTAAACAGCCACCAATTTGACTATGTTCACTACAAATCAGACAATGGCACAGATTTAAAGGTGAAATTACCAAAAAACCACATCTGGATGTCCGCTGGCTCTAAAAACGAAAAGGGCGATAGGTTTATTCCGAATATGCCAACAGAAGAAGTTTTCACAGCGCCTCAATATGACGGAGTGGACGGCAAGCTTGTTGCAACTAAGCCACTTGTTTATAATGGTGTGGTTATAAATCATTTTGAATTTACCTTCAAGGATGGGGTGGTTATAGATTTTGATGCCAAGGAAGGAAAGGACACCTTAAAGAAGATGTTAGAATCTGACGAGGGCTCAAAGAACCTAGGCGAGATTGCCCTAGTGCCTTACGATAGCCCGATCTCAAACTCAAACATCCTATTTTATAACACTCTCTTTGACGAAAATGCCTCCTGCCACTTTGCCCTAGGCAAGGCTTATCCAACCTGTGTTGAAGGCGGAGCTGACCTTGATGATAGCGAGGTTAATTCAGTAGGTATAAATGACTCCCTAATACACGAAGACTTCATGGTAGGTGATAAGGACCTAGAAATAACTGGTTACAAAGATGAAAAATCTTACCCAATCTTTAAGGATGGCAATTGGGCATTTTAATAAAAAACGAATAAATTTTAAAAATAGGACCTAGTTGGTCCTATTTTTTTGAATAATTATGAAAACGATTAATTAAACATTAATATACATTGAATCTTAAAGAATATTAGCATTGAAATTGTTTTCACAATTTGATATTATTGACTTAAGGAGGATGGCAAGTTATGAGTTTTTGTTTTAGGAAAGATCAAGAAAAATACCAAGAATTTTTAGAATTTTTGGAAGATAACAAGGACAAGAAGGGTGCTATAATGCCAATTTTGCAAAAGGCTCAGGAAGTATTTTCCTATATACCAGAAGAAATAGTTGACCTTATGGCCCTAAGAATGGGGGTGCATTCCTCAGAAATCTACGGAGTGGCAAGTTTTTATTCTCAATTTTCCTTTGTACCAAAGGGAGAGCATGAGATTTGTGTTTGCCTGGGTACAGCTTGCTATGTTAAGGGATCAGATAAGGTTTTAGCAAGTCTTGAAGAGGTACTTGGCATAAGGGTAGGAGAAACTACTGCAGATGGCAAGATAAGTCTGGCTGAAGCTAGGTGCATTGGTGAATGTGGTATTGCGCCAGTTGTAAGTATTGACTCATCTAGAAACATTGGCAATACCAATAAGAGTATGGTTGCTGACATTATCAAGGAAGCTAGGGAGGATTAATATGAAATCGAAGCTTGAAAGCATGAAAAAACAAGGCTTTGATAGGTTAGTTAAAAGACTTGATCCAGAAAAATATTACATAGATGGTGAAGACATCAGGCTTAAGGGAGACTTTTATGAAAATCAAACCAGGCTTGTTTTAAGAAATTGTGGCATAATTGATCCTAGCTCAATAGAAGAATACATAGGCCGTGACGGATATTTTGCCTTAGAAAAGGCAATTTATGAAATGTCTAGAGAAGAAATAATAAAGGTTGTTACTGACTCTGGCCTAAGAGGTAGAGGTGGGGCAGGTTTTCCGGCTGGAATAAAATGGGAAACTGCTTATAAGCAAGATACAGACACCAAATACATAATTTGTAACGCTGATGAGGGTGATCCAGGAGCCTTTATGGATAGGTCAGTCCTAGAATATGACCCTCACGCAGTCCTAGAAGCTATGGCAATTTGTGCGAGAGCAGTTGGAGCAGGTCAGGGGTTCATCTATGTTAGGGCAGAATATCCTAAGGCCGTCAAATCCTTAAGGCGTGCTATAAAAGATGCTAAAGAAAATAATCTTTTGGGAGAAAATATCTTAGACTCTGACTTTTCTTTTGACATAGACCTAAGGCTTGGAGCTGGCGCCTTTGTTTGTGGCGAAGGTACAGCCCTTATGGAATCAATCGAGGGCAAGCGTGGCCAGCCAAGAAATAAGGAATTTAGGACCACAGTTAAGGGACTTTGGGGCAAACCTACGGTAATTAATAACGTAGAAACTCTGGCTAATGTGGCTCAAATCATCCTAAAAGGAGCAGATTATTTTAGGTCTTACGGCACCGAAAAATCACCGGGAACTAAGGTCTTTGCTCTAGTTGGTAAGGTTAAAAAATCTGGACTTGTGGAAGTGCCAATGGGCACTCCTATAAATACCATTGTCTACGATATAGGTTGTGGCATCCAGAATGACAAGGAGGCTAAGGCTGTCCAGACTGGTGGACCATCAGGTGGATGTATACCTAAATCGCTTTTTGATACTGGATGTGATTTTGAATCACTAAAGAAAATTGGTTCTATAATGGGATCTGGCGGTATGGTTGTCATGGACGAAGACGACTGCATGGTAGATGTGGCGAGGTTTTTCCTAGAATTTTCTGTGGATGAATCTTGTGGCAAGTGTACACCTTGTAGGATAGGCAATAAAAGGCTTCTTGAAATGCTTGATTTGATCGTATCTGGCAAGGCAAGCGAGGAGACTCTTTATAAACTAAAGGAACTTTCAGAAATAGTCTCTGAAACTAGTCTTTGTGGCCTAGGCCAAGCCTCTCCAAATCCTATTCTTTCAACTATGAACTATTTTTATGATGAATACCTAGCCCATGTTGGCGATAATAAGACTTGTCCTGCAAAAAGATGTAAAGACTTATTAAAATACGCCATAACTGATAGGTGTATTGGTTGTACTAAGTGTGCTAAAAACTGTCCTGTAGGGGCAATCTCTGGCAAGGCCAGGGAAGTTCATTTTATAAACCAAGAAGCTTGCATAAAATGTGGCACTTGTAAAGAAAATTGCCCGGTTGACGCCATAGTTTTAGGTTAGGAGGAGATATGATTAAATTAAAAATTAATGATATAGAAATAGAAGTTAGAGAAAAAACAACGATTTTAACTGCGGCCAAAGCGTTAAATATAAAGATTCCTACCCTTTGTCATATGGACTTATCCGGAATTAACTTTGTAAATAAACTTGCATCTTGTAGGGTTTGCTTGGTAGAAGATATCAAAAAAAGCAAATTGATTCCAGCTTGTGCTACCTTCGTCAAGGATGGGATGGAAATTAGAACAGATAGCCAAAGGGTAATCAGAGCAAGGAGGGCTGTTGTTGAATTAATTCTGTCAGACCATCCTACTGACTGTCTTAAGTGTGCAAAAAACCTCGATTGCCAGCTTCAAAAGCTTGCAGCAGATTTAAATATTAGAGAAATTAAATATCCGGGTGAAAAAAGAAATCTTCCAATTGATAATTCTTCCTATTCTCTTGTAAGAAATCCAAATAAGTGTATTCTTTGCAGGCGTTGTGAGACCATGTGCAATGAAGTACAAACTGTAGGAGCTCTTGCAGAAATAGGCCGCGGCTTTATGACCCATGTTGGATCAACCTTTAACAGGCCAATGTTTGAGACAACCTGCACCTTCTGTGGTCAGTGCTTAGCAGTCTGCCCAACAGGAGCTTTGACAGAAAAATCCAATGTCTCAGAACTTTGGAAGATCCTACACAGGAAAAACCACGATGACATAGTTGTTGTTCAAGTGGCCCCAGCTGTGAGGGTGGCTTTGGGAGAAGAATTTGGCTTAGAACCAGGCACTTCTGTCACTGGACAGATGGTCACAGCCCTTAAGAATTTAGGCTTTGATAAGGTTTTTGATACAAACTTTGCGGCAGATCTCACAATTATGGAAGAAGCAAACGAATTTATAGAAAGACTTGGGGAAGGTAGACCAATACTTACTTCTTGTTGCCCAGGTTGGGTAAATTTCATGGAGCACCAATTTTCTGACCTAATTGATATACCATCAACCTGCAAATCCCCACACGAAATGTTTGGAGCCATTGCAAAGTCCTATTATGCAGAAAAAATTGGTATGGATCCGTCAAAAATAACAGTTGTTTCAGTCATGCCTTGCATAGCCAAAAAATATGAGGCAAAAAGGGATGAACTTAACGAAGAAGGTATTTCTGACGTAGATATAGTAATAACAACCAGAGAGCTTGCTTCAATGATAAAAGAAGCAGGTCTTGACCTAACAAACTTAGAAAAATCCGACTTTGATAACCCAATGGGTGAATCAACAGGCGGCGGCACAATTTTTGGCGCAAGTGGCGGTGTAATAGAGGCTACAATCAGGACTGCCTACGACACCCTTACAGGAGAAAGTCTAGAAAAGGTGGAATATGAGGAATTAAGAGGCCTTAAGGGAGTCAAAAAGGCAAGTGTAAATATTAATGGTAAGGAAATTCACATTGGAGTTGTAAATGGTCTTGGTAATACTAGGAAAATCCTAGAAAAAATCCGCTCAGGTGAAGAAAATCTAGATGCTATAGAAGTAATGGCTTGCCCTGGCGGCTGTGTAGGTGGAGGAGGCCAACCTTATCACAAGGGAGACCTTAGTATATTAAAGAAAAGAGCCGAAGGCCTTTATTCAATAGATGAGAGAAAAACCTACAGAAAATCCTACGAAAATCCATCAATTAAAAAACTTTACGAGGAATATTTAGGAGAAGTAGGTGGCGAGCGTGCCCACGAATTACTCCACACCTCCTACAAGGCAAGACCAAAATACTAAATTTAATAAAATAATGGGCTATTACAAATTGTTAATAACTATCGTCCCATCATTATAGAGTTTTCTATTAAAATTTACCTCTTTGAGTCGGCTGACCACTTCGAGTACGCAAGCTCAAGGAGGTAAAATTTCAATAGGAAAAATCCCGTCAGATTATTGAGGATCTATGATGATATTGGGACTATTTTTTTTGCGCCAGCTTTTTTGTTAGAAAATTTAAATCAATATTAGTATTAATATAAAAAATAGTAAAAAATAGCAAAGTATTACTAAATGTGCAATTTCCTAAAAATAACGTATATTAAAAAGGTATTACTTTTTTAAGGTGGATTTTATGCTTAAAATATACAAAATTTTTTATAATTTATAAAGGAGGACTTATGTCTAAGAATAAAAAATCGGGAGGGGTACTGGCTTCGATTGAAAGAGTCGGAAATAGCTTACCTCATCCTGCAATAATCTTTGTCATAATGATAGCAATTCTTGCTGTGATTGCACAAATATGTGCATCAGCAGGTGTTTCTGTATCATACTATGACGCCAAGGCAGAAGCGGATACAACCATTGAGGCCATCAGCCTCTTAAATGCGGAAGGTATTCGCTACATGTTTTCATCTCTTGTTGATAATTTCACATCCTTTGCACCTCTTGGTGTAGTTTTAGTTGCTATGCTGGGTGTAGGTGTGGCTGAAGATGCTGGATTTTTTGATGCTGGCCTTAAGAAGTTGCTTTCAAATGTGCCACCAGTTATACTTACAGGAGCAGTTGTCTTTACAGGAATCATATCCAATATCGCATCTGATGCAGGCTATGTAGTAGTAGTACCACTTGGAGCTATGATCTTTGCCGCAGCAGGGAAACATCCAATAGCAGGTCTTGCAGCAGCCTTTGCTGGTGTATCAGGTGGTTTTTCTGCCAACCTAATCTTTGGACCAACAGATGTGCTTTTAGGTGGAATCACCAACGAAGCCCTAAGAGCTGCAAATATTGATTACACAGTAAAGGCTCCAGGAAACTGGTATTTCTTAATTGTATCTACCTTCATTTTGACTATAGTAGCAACAGTTGTTACAGAAAAGGTAGTTATACCAAACCTAGGTGAATACAAGGGATCTTATGTTCACGAAGATAAGCCGCTTACAGACCTTGAGAAAAAGGGACTGAAAAATTCAATGATAGCATTTTTAATCTTTGCTGTCGTAATGGCAATCCTAATGGTACCAAAAAATGCGATTTTAAGAGAAGCGAACGCTGATGGAAAGATGACCCTAGATAAGTTTATGGGCCCTGGACTAATAGCAGCTATCCTACTAATGTTCCTAATACCAGGCTATGTATTTGGTAGGACAACAGGTAAGTTTAAGGACTCAAGTGACCTAATTGGAGCTATGACTAAGTCCATGGAATCAATGAGCGGATTTTTGGTATTAGCCTTCTTCGCCGCCCAATTCGTATCATTTTTCGCCTATACCAACCTTGGAACCATCCTATCTGTAAAAGGAGCAGAGTTTTTAGAATCGATAAAACTAACAGGAATACCTTTAGTAATCCTATTTATCATCCTATCAGCTTTTATTAACTTATTTATAGGATCAGCTTCAGCTAAATGGGCAATCATGGCACCAATCTTTGTGCCAATGTTTATGAACATGGGATTATCCCCAGAACTAAGCCAAATGGCTTACAGGATAGCAGACTCATCAACAAACATCATAAGCCCACTAATGAACTATTTTGCAATGATAGTAATCTTCATGCAAAAATACGACAAAGACAGAGGACTAGGAACCCTAATCTCAACCATGCTACCATATTCGATAGCATTCTTAATCTTCTGGACTCTACTATTAGTAGTGTGGATGATATTTAAAATTCCACTAGGACCAGGAGTGGCACTATTTGTTTAAAATCTATCCGAGATAGAATATCATTTTAAATAATCATTTTATTTACAATTGAATCTTCGTAAAAAGGGGACCCCAGGGGAACGTTTCGCACGTTCCCCCATCGGGTCCCCTTTAAAACCCCTTCCGTTACCCCCTCCGGGCGACCCGTCTCGGGGGATAAGGAGTTTGCCTTTGGCAAACGTGTTGGTACAGAGGTTCCGTTGTTTGAGTTGGACTAACTTCTAACTTTTTTGACATTCAGTCGGCTAAAAATCTCAATCTCGTCTGACTTGAATTTTTAATTATTAGATTGGTTCACAGCATATACAACATTTCTACTCATAGGTGGCTGTCAGTGAGATTTTCTTAACACCTCCTTCATTTACAAAAATACTAAGTCTTAGTAATTTTATTTACTTCGTTCGAAAAGTAATACCTTTTTAGCAATGTTTGGCGAAGCCAAACGAGCCTTGCAAAATCTGAAACATCGAAACTAATTCTCCTATCTATCGGGCAAAGATTTCTAATAGAAAGCCCCGTTAAGAAAACTGATTGTTTGAGGCGGAGCCGAGTTATCAGTTTTTAGTGGCTTGATTATTAGAAATCTGTAGGGAGATACGTAATCTTATACAAAGTGATTCTTTCTACATAAAAAAGCTTGCGATAAGCAAGCTTCATAATCCGCACTCCGCTTAAGGAGCCGCTCGGGGGTGTAACGGTGAGGGGGTGCAAGGGGGAGCCCGATGAGGGACCCTGCGGAAGGTCCCTTGGGGCTCCCCCTTGGAACGAAGATTCAATAGTAAATAAAATTATTATATAAAAGTTAAATAACTTATCTAGGATGAGAAAAAATAATAACTTATCTTGGATAAGTCTTATCTACCTCCTCCTCCCCCTCCACCAAAGGATCCTCCGCCTCCTCCAACAGAGGTTTGTCCACCAAATCCTCCATTAGAAAATCCAGTTGCATTTGCGTAGGACTCGTTGATTGATTTTGAATAGGTGGATGCGTTGGTGTAAAAGTAAGGGTGGTAGATGAAGTAGTTTTGGTCGTAGTAGTTTTCATCTAAAAAGGTCTTGAAGTTTTCATCAATGTTTAGAAGGATGGAATAGATTAAATAGTCTTTCCAATATTTGATCTCTTCTGGACTTTTTGTGCCGCAGTCAGCATAGTCTCTTAAATATGATTTAAAGCCTAAGATATTTTCATAAAGAGCAATACCCTTATCTGTTATTTTTAACTCTGTCCCAGTTTTTTTGCTTCTTAAAAATGTCTTTTCGTATTCGTAGTCTTCAATATAGCCGTCTTTTTTTAAGGCTTCTATAGATTTATCTTCGAGGTCGTCGTAGATATTTGAAAGGTCATCTTTATTGTCTTTTAAATATTTTGAAAAGTCATGGTTGGTTAGTCTTTCGCCATGTTTTCTAAGGCTTGCCTTATAGACCATATCAAAAATATTTTCTTCTATAGGGCCCATATTTTCTGGCCTTGAACTGATTTTTATGGCTTTGCTATCAAAAAGACCTATTTCTGAATCGCCTAGGTCTATATGGCCGTCCATGGCCCATTTTAAGATAAAGGCATTCATGTAGGCTGCCCCAAGGTCCCCTCCTATGATTGAGATTTGTTTTATTAGGTAGGCTAAATCTTCTATATGGCCGTCGTATGGAAGTCCTCTGTAATACTTATCTTTAAAATCTTTTGGATGTGGTAGGTCTTTGGCGTTGTCTAGGGCTTTTTTGTCAAAGCTTAGTGCTCCTAATCTAATTAATGAAAATATTATGATAAGACCCACTCCTATTCCTGCTCCTATCAAGGCCTTGGCCCATTTTGGCATAGGAATTTTGTAGGCCATACCTTCGTTTTCTTCCCACTTAGATCCCTTAACTGCCTTGTTGGCATAGTCAGCAAAGGATTTATCTTCCTTGTAGGATGTGGCAAAGGTTCCCTTAGGAAATTTCACCATGACTGTGGTGTAAGAAACGTCTCCTGTTGATTCTAGGATGATTTCTCCATTTTCCTCGTGGATTATCCCTTTTAGGCCAAAGCCCCAAAATTTGATGTCGGTAAATGGCTTAAAGCCTTTAATTTTTATATTTACCTTTTCTGGATCTGGGTCAAAATTATCTCCGACAAAGGTAAAAAATACCATATCTGAGTCATTTAGACCGATTGCTAGGGGATTTATGTTGTAAGTTAGCTTGTAGGTGTTGTCAGAATAATTTGATATGCCCCAACAAAGCTCTACCTCATCATCGCCCCTAGTTATGACGCCTTTCTTGTAGGCTTTTTCCTCAAAGTCTAGGTCGGTGTCCCAAGGGTCTTTATTTTCAAAATTTTTGCCAAAGGCTTGGAGATTAAAGTCTTCGATTTTTAAACCTCTGAGGTTATTTATTGTCTTGTATCTTTCTGTATAGTCTTCGTTGGTTTCGTTTATTTTCCAAACTTCTTCTATATGACCGATGCCTTTTTCATCGATATTTGCCTCTATAGATATCTCTCTAAATTCATCTGCAAAAGAATCTTTTGGGATAAAAATCCCCATGATAATTGCAAGGGTAAGTAATAATTTTTTCATAAATCCTCCTTTTAAAATATTATACAAGAAAAAACCTCCTAGCCATAATTTTTGGTGTAAGATTAACATTATAATTATCTTTGACCTTGCATATATTGGTGGTAAGATTTCTCTACAGGTATGATATACCCATAGGAGTTATTATGAATAGAAGTTTTATAAACAAAATTTACGATAAGATTAGCCTTAACCCACCCTTGGTTTTAAGTTTGGGTTTTGCTATCCTTATTACAATAGGAGGTGTGCTTCTTTCCCTACCATTTTTCACCAATAGTGGAGAGGCGACAGACCTTATTGATTCAATGTTTGTGGCAGCGAGTGCTTCTTGCGTAACAGGGCTTACTCCTGTTAATACCCTAGAGCATTGGAATACTTACGGCCACGTCCTTATTATTATCCTAATCCAAATTGGAGGACTTGGGGTAATGAGTTTGGCATCAATTATTCCCCTAATCTTAGGCAAGAAAATCGGCATGAAGTCTAGGCAAATTTTAAAAGAACAGCTAAATGTCGAAAGTCTCGAGGGGATGATTGTCCTTTTTAAATACGTTTTGGTTTTTACCTTTGGCACAGAAATCTTAGGGGCAATCCTACTTTCCTTTAGGTTTATCCCTATATATGGTGCTGGCAAAGGAGTATGGGTAGCTATTTTCCATTCAATTTCTGCCTTTTGTAATGCGGGCTTTGATATTTTGGGAGATTCGCTATATCCTTTAAGAAGCGACCTTTTGGTTAACCTCACCCTTTCAGCCCTAGTAATTGTGGGAGGTCTGGGCTTTGTAGTTACAAATGAGCTTTTTAGGAGGAGGTCTTTTAAGAATATCTCCACCCATTCCAAGCTTGTTCTTATGGTTAGTGGCATATTACTTGCCCTTGGTACAATCATGTTTCTACTTTTGGAAGGAGGAGATGGAGTTCTCCAACACGAAGGTGTGAAGGGGTCTATCTTAGAGTCGTTTTTCCAATCGGTTGTAGCAAGAACTGCAGGATTTTATTCGGTAAATTTAGCAAATATCAAAGATTCTACTGCCCTAATGCTTATGGGACTGATGTTTGTGGGAGGCTCTCCAGGATCAACTGCAGGTGGAATTAAAACCACTACCCTAGGCGTCCTCTTTTTGTCAACTCACGCGGTTACTAGGGGAGAAAGAGAACCAGTTGTTTTTGGTAGACATATCGGCACAGAAATCATAAGGAAGGCTCTAGCAATCTTTTTGGTTTCTATAACTATTATCCTTTCTGTAAGTTTTATCCTTACTATTACAGAAAGTGCACCCCTTGTAGATATTTTATACGAAACAGTATCAGCCCTAGCAACAGTAGGAGCATCCAAGGGAATTACCCCAGATTTAACAGATATAGGAAAGGTTTTAATCACTTTCTGTATGTATCTAGGTAGGCTCGGACCAATGACTATGGCCTTTGCCTTTGGTATGAAGGATAAGAAGAGTTTAATTAGATATCCAGAAAGTTTTATAAGTATAGGTTAAGGAGAAATTATGAATAATAAGAATGTATTAGTACTAGGGCTTGGCAGGTTTGGCGCAGCGCTTGCCAAAAAATTGTTTGAAAAGGGCGTAGAAGTTATGGCTGTTGATAGGGATTATACCAAGGTTCAAAGAATGGCAGACCAGGTAACCTACGCCGCCCAAGCTGACATGACAGATGAAGAAGCTATGAAAGATTTGGGGATTAAAAACTTTGATATAGCTGTAATTGCAACAGGCTCTAATATCGAGGCTTCAATCGAGGCTACCTTGTTATGCAAGGATGCAGGAATAACCACCGTTATTGCCAAGGCTACTACAGCCACCCACGAGAGAATCTTAGAAAAAATAGGGGCTGACAAGATTATTTTCCCAGAACTAGACAGTGGAGAAAGACTAGCCAGGGTGATTTCTGGATCAAATCTATTAGAATTTATAGAATTTTCTAATGAATTTTCTCTAGCAGAAGTGAGAGTCCACAAGGCTTGGGTCGGCAAAGACCTGATGGATCTAGATTTTAGGAATAAATACAAGCTAAATGTAGTAGCCTATGAAAGAAGCGGACAAACAATAGTTAACCCAGGGCCACACACAAAAATTGAGCAAAATGACCTAATTGTAATCCTCGGAAATAAGGAAGATGTGGAGAAAGTTTCTAACGAAGAAGGTTAGGAAAACGACAGGAAAAAATAAAAACATTCAAAAATACAAGAAAAGAAAATTTTCTGAAATAGTTTGCATAAGTTAAAATTTATGTTATAATATAAACAGCTATCAAATAGCTAGGTTTTTCATTATTAATTCCTTATAGTTTTCCCTTATGAAAACTAGGACTAACTTATTCTTTTCTATTGGGAAAGGGCCCTCGGGGTCCTTTTTCTTATGGCGAATATTATAAAGGACAAAAATTGTTAGGAAAATTGCCAGAAATTTATTTATAAAATAAATTTTTAACAAAAATCGATTTTATGATATAATATAATAAATAGAGTAGAGGTTAATATGAACGTATTAGTAATCGATGCCCAGGGCGGAGGTCTTGGAAGAGAGATTGTCGGATCTATAAGAGAAAAGCACAAAGATTTGGATATCACTTGTGTGGGGACAAATTCCCATGCGACTAGCGCCATGCTAAAGGCAGGGGCGAGCCGAGCAGCCACAGGAGAAAATGCGATAATAGTTAACAGCCAAATGGCAGATATAATCATAGGTCCTATTGGTATCCTACTTACAAATTCTATGTGTGGAGAGATCACAAGTAAGATGGCTGAAGCCGTTTCTGTATCAAAAGCGAAAAGAATTTTGATTCCTTTTCTCCACGATGACAATGTAATTGTAGGAGTTAATGATTATTCTATGAAAAAATTAATAAGTCTAGCTCTAACAGAGCTTGAAAAAAATATATAGGTTTTGCCGGGAAATTCACTGTAGTGGATTTTGCCTACAGAAGTAGGTCTATTAGAGGGAAAATCTTGTTTTGTAATTTATACTAGGAAGGTATAGAAAACCCCAAGGGTTATTTCTATGCCCTTTTTTATTTGAAAATTAAGAGGGGAAACTTGTAAGAATGTTGCAAAATTAATTAAAGGAGAAAATATGAAAATTGAAGTTAAAAAAATATTTGGTCTTATGGCCCTAGTCCTAGCCCTAACTGCTTGTTCTAGTGGGTCTGGTGAGAAAAAAGAAACTAAGGAAGAAGTTAAGACAGAAAGTAAGGAAGAGGCAAAAACTGAGGGGAGATCTAAAGACGAACTTGTCTTGGGCATTGGTTTTGAACCAGAAAAAGGATTTAACCCTATTTTTGAATCTTCTCATTCAAACTCTATGGTCTTTCACTCAGCTCTTTTAAAGCGTGATGTCAACCTTCACATAGAAAATGACTTAGCAGATTCTTATGAAATTTCAGAAGATAAAAAAATTTATACAGTAAAACTTAAAGACAATCTTAAATTTGCTGACGGAAGCCCTTTAACAGCTAAAGACGTTGCCTTTACCTATAATACAGCCAAGGGAGAGGCAGCAGCAGGGATAAACCTTGAGAGATTTAAGGAAGCTAAGGTCATTGATGATAAAACTGTAGAGTTAGACCTTGAAAGACCCGATATTTCCTTTACATCAACTCTTGCCTCCCTAGGTATAGTTTCTAAAGACTATTACACAGATGATTACGGCCAAAAACCTCTTTCAAGCGGTCCTTTTGAGCTTGTAGAGTGGAAAAAAGGCCAGGAAATGATTGTAAAACCAAATGAAAATTACCATGGCGAAAAATCACCATTTAAGAAAATCACCTTCCTATTCTTTAAGGATGACGACCAGGCACTTGCAAGTGCGAGCGAAGGAATTTGTGACCTTATAAGAATTCCTTATACAGCCAAGGATATGCAAATCGAAGGCTTCCACCCTATGAGTGTCAAAACAATTGACAACAGAGGCATTTCCCTACCATATGTTCCAAATGAGGGCAAGGTTACAGGAGATGACACAATCGCTCCAGGATCTCCTATTGGTAATGATGTAACAAGCGATATAGCCATTAGAAAAGCTTTAAATATCGCTATGGACAGGGACGAAATTATAAAAGATGTCCTAAATGGTGAAGCTAGAAAGGCTACATCGATCGCAGATGGACTTCCTTGGTATAACGAAGAAACATCAGAAATTGCCGATGGAGACATCGAAGGAGCTAAGAAAATCCTTGATGATGCTGGTTGGAAAGAAGGCGCTGATGGTATCCGTGAAAAGGATGGCCTAAAGGCTAAGTTTGACCTCTACTATGCTTACCAAGATAGGGAAAATCTAGCTGTTTATTTTGCTGAAAAAGCTCGCCAAATCGGTATAAAAATTGAAACAAAGTTTGGTGACTGGGATTATGTAATGCCACACATGTATGACCAAGCAGTCTTATTTGGTTGGGGCGGCTATGATCCACTTGATATGTACTATTCTTATTCAACTAAGTATCAAGGCTATGATTTTTATAACACAAACTACTACTCAAATCCAAAGGTAGATGAGTATTTTGATAAGGGCTTGTCAGCTGACAACCTAGATGATTTCTATGACTATTTCAAGAAAGCCCAATGGGATGGGGAAACAGGATTTTCTCACCTAGGTGATTGTCCATGGGTATGGCTTGTAAATGAAAACCACGTTTACATGGTAAGAGACGGTCTAGAAATCGGCCAAAGTAAGATAGAACCACACAGCTCTCGCTTTACAATTTTAGATTCAATATCAAATTGGAAGTGGGAATAGATGGCTAAGAGGATTGTAAAAGAACTATTTCTTTTCCTTATCTTAATCCTCGCTGTAAGTTTTATATCCTTTCTTCTCCTGGACTTATCGCCTATAGACCCTGTCGCAAGCTTTGCGAGGGCGAAGTCTATAGGTCTAAGCCCAGATGCAAAACAAGAATTAATTAGACAATGGGGGCTTGATCAGCCCCTTATGTCTAGGTATTTTTCTTGGATAAGACATCTTTTTAGGGGCGATTTGGGTATTTCAAACATTTACGGCAGGTTAGTTACAGACATAATTAGAGAAGGTTTTTCAAGATCAATCTTACTAATGGCCATAGCCTGGACCTTCCAGGGTATAATCGGTATCGGTCTTGGAATAATAGCTGGAGCAAATGCTGGCAAGGTTAAGGATAAAATCATCAAAGCCTATGCCATTATTTTTGCGTCTACACCTAGTTTTTGGGTGGGGATTTTATTAATTATTATATTTTCTTTGAAATTAAAAATTTTTCCCTCATCCATGGGCTCACCTGTTGGCGTTTTAAAAGCGGATATAACTTTTTCTGACACACTAAAACACTTGGTTCTTCCAGCCCTTACTTTGATTTTGGTCGGAGTTTCAAACCTAATTCTACATACAAGATCTAAGGTGATTGATATTTTAAATTCTGACTATGTCCTCTATGCCAAAGCTAGGGGGATAAAGAAAAGTCAGATTTTAAATAAATTCGCCTTTAAAAACCTGATTTTACCTGGACTTAGCCTCTTGTTTACGTCATTTTCTGAGCTTTTCTCAGGAACAGTTTTGGTTGAAAATGTATTTAACTATCCAGGCATTGGAGCTCTGACTGTAGAAGCAGGTCTTAGGGGCGATGCTCCACTGCTTTTAGGTTTAGTCTTATTTTCATCAATTTTTGTATATCTTGGAAATAGGATTTGCGACCTTTTATATTTGCTAATTGACCCGAGATTAAGGGGGCAAGATGAAATTAGAAAATAATATATATACCAAAAATCTCGCCAAGTCCCACTCTCAAAGGGTGGAGGATGTCGGATTTAGCCTTAGAAAAAAGACTATCTTAGTTATATTTATCTCCCTAATCTTTTTGGCCTTTATCTTTATCAGAGGATCTCAGATTAGTGATGAGACTTTGGCGGCAGATTTTGCCAATAAATTAAAATCGCCAAGCCTTGACCACATCTTTGGGACAGATGCCAACGGGAGGGATATGGCTCTAAGGACTATAAAGGGTCTTGCCAATTCTCTTTATATCGGAGTAATCGGCAGCCTTTCTTCGCTTCTAATAGCGTCGATTTTTTCCCTTATCTTAAGTATAGGCAATAAGAGGATTGATAAAATGGTAAATTTCATTATAGATGTATTTTTATCCATTCCCCACATGATGCTTTTGATACTAATATCAGTAGCCACAGGCAGAGGCGCTAGGGGAGTCATCCTTGGTATTGCCTTAACCCACTGGACTAGCCTAACAAGACTGCTTAGGGGAGAGATTTTGGAGATAAAAAACGAAAATTATATAAAAATATCCAGGGCTTTGGGTAAGTCAAAGATTTTTATCTTTATCCACCACATCCTCCCTCACATAGCAGGGCAGATGATTGTGGGCCTTATCCTTTTATTTCCTCACGCAATTTTGCACGAGTCAGCCATAAGTTTCCTTGGTTTTGGTCTATCTTTATCGACTCCATCTATTGGAATAATTTTGTCAGAGTCAATGAAATATCTCATCCAAGGGCATTGGTACCTGGCATTTTTCCCAGGACTCTTGTTGTGCCTTGTAGTTTATGTGATTAACGTCCTAGGCGAAAATTTGGGTAGACTCATTGACCCATATTCTTATCACAGGTGATTTTATGAATATACTAGAAATTAAAAATTTGAATATTTCCTTCTACCAATATCAAAAAGGTCTTAAAAGACGCAGGCTCGATGTGGTAAGAGATTTGGACCTTGAATTAAAACAAGGCGAAATTATGGCGATTTTTGGAGCGTCAGGCTCTGGCAAGAGTCTTCTTGCCCACGCTATTTTAGGCTTACTTCCATACAATGGATTTTATGAGGGAGAAGTTTACTATAAGGGGAAAAAATTGGATGAAGAGCTCCTTCAAAAAGTGAGAGGTAGGGAAATCTTTTTTATTCCCCAGACAATAAATTCCCTTAATCCCTTATTAAAAACAGGCAAACAAGCTAGGATGACCCTTAAAAGAAGCGATTATAAGAGACAAGAGGAAGTCTATGAGTCTTTTGGCCTAGAAAAAGGAGTAAACAGGATGTATCCTTTTGAATTATCCGGAGGGATGGCAAGGAGAGTTCTTGTTGCAGATGCGATGCTTTCTTCTGCAGAGCTAATAATTGCCGATGAGCCAACTCCAGGAATGGATAAAAAGGCGACTGATGAGATTATTTCGTATTTTAAAGAGTTAAAAGCTTCCGGTAAGACCTCCTTAATTATTAGTCACGATATTAATATGGCCCTTGCTGTAGCAGATAGGATTGCTGTTTTCTATGACGGTAGGATAATCGAAGTTTCATCTGTGGAGGCCTTCAAAAATGGAGGCAGTATGCTAAAAAACCCATATTCTAGGATGCTTATTAAGGCTCTTCCTGAAAATGGTCTTACTCTTTTGACTAAGGAAGAGGTGGAAAAGTTATGCTAAAGGTAGAAAATCTAAATTTTTCCTATGATGGAAAAAATGAAATTTTAAAAAATGTTAGCCTTGAAGTAAAGCCTGGAGAAGTCTTGGGCCTTATGGCACCATCGGGTTTTGGTAAATCAACTCTAGGAAAATTAATGGCAGGCTATATAAAGGCACCAAGAGGAACTGTTACAGTTGATGGTCTTGATATAAATGATCTTAGGGGGTTTTTGCCAGTGCAAATGGTCCACCAAGCACCAGAAAAAAACGTCAATATTAGGTGGAAGGTGGAAAAAATCCTAAATGAGGGCCGGGACGTAGACTCTGATGTGAAGGAGAAATTTGGCATAGAGAATTCTTTTCTTAATAAATTTCCAACAGAATTATCTGGAGGAGAGCTCCAAAGGATTTGTATAGCGAGAGTCTTATCAAAAGATACCAAGTACCTTATAGCAGATGAGGTTACAACTATGCTAGATTCCATAAGCCAGGCTCAAATCTGCCACCTTTTGATCCACTTTGCCAAAAAACATGGTCTGGGAATCCTCTTTATATCCCACAATAAGGCCCTAGTTGATAAAGCAGCCGATAGGGTAGTCGACCTTACAGAGATTAATAAAATTTAGCAAAGAAAAAATCGTCCTTATCATTTGAAAAATAAAATGGTGGGCGATTTTTATTTATTTTTCTATTTGTCTAGGTCTGCCTTATGGTCTGCTCTAAATTCTGATGGGGTCACGCCGACGTGTTTTATAAAATTTCTTAAAAGAGTTTTTGGTGAATTGTAGCCAACTGCTATGGCTATGTCGGTTATTGGATCATCAGTATTTACAAGTAGGTCGCAGGCTGCGTGGACTCTTACCTGGTGGAGGTAGGAGTAGAAGTTTTGCTCCATAAAGTAAACAAAAATCTTGTTTATATTTCTGGATGTGAGGTTAAAAAGCTTGGCAACCTCCATTATCTCAATATCTTGGGCATAGTTTTCATTTATATAGTCGATTAGTTTTAGATCTTCAGGTTTAAAGGTGAAAGTCGCATCGCCTTCTATAAGTTGGTTGAGTTTCCTAAAGTCCTTGGTGCCTATTGATTGCTTCTCTTGAAAGACTTTTGAAAGTTGGGCGGGATCAGAATAATGAACTGCCTTTGCAATCTCCTTAAGGGTCATATCGGTGTGAATTAACAAAAATTTTGCCTTATAGATTCTAATCTCATGAAGGATATCAAGAAAGCCAAGACCTGTCACATCCTTTATATACTGGCTTATGGCAGATTCTGACATAAGGAAAATTTTCGATAGGACTTCAAGACTAATATCCTTAGATGAATTTAAAAACATATACATAAAGATGTTTTCTTTTTTGGCGGATATTGATTCGCCAAAGGTGGCATCATCACATACATATCTTATGTATAAAATCAAAAGTTCGGTAATCTTGCATAAAAGATAGACTGTTGAGAATTTTTTCTTGGTGTGGATTATGAGGTTTAGCGAGTGAACGCCAACTTCCTTTCTTATATCCTCAAAAATCCTCTCGATTTTCTCGTTTGCCTCTAGGTCGTAAAGGGCAGATTCGCTGTTATATAGACATTTTATAAGGTCTAGATCCTCCTTGTTAAGGTTCATCTGACTTTTCATATAAAGGTTAACTAGGTTGAAATTATAAACTAATAAATAATAGGAAATTTTACTTTCTACTTCTATAATTTCAGAAGTTTGCCAAGGAAGGATGGAAATAACTGTATCCGGAGCCATCTTGTAGACCTTATCCTGGATTTTAATCTTGCCTTCTCCTTCGAGTATATATAAAAACCTGCTGTGCTTATGCATAAGAGGTAGGGTTTTGCCGTTGTCTGATTGGATGTCGAAACTTATGAGGTTGGATTCGGTTAGAGATGATGAAAACGAATCCTGTAGTGTAACATATTTTTTGCCCATAAAAAACAATCCTCCTACTTATATATTATTTTTTCTGAAGATTATTTCAAGAATTTTTTTAACTTTTTTATAATATCTATACAAAAAACGTTTGCTTTTTGTCAAAAATGCCAAAATTTGACGCAAAATTCATAGATTTTCGCCGATTTTAAATTATCGACAAAAAATAAAACGGAATATGTCCGACTTGCTTTTAGAATATATGATACTATATAAGTGTGAAATCGTTACGATATTTTGTTAGTAACAGAAAATAATAAAGGAGAGATTATTATGGCAAAAAATTTCAGAGGAAAATCATTTTTAAAATTACTTGATTTTTCATCAGCAGACATCAGATACTTATTAGACCTATCTAAAAACTTCAAGGATATGAAAAGAGCAGGTATTCCTCACAAATATCTAGAAGGCAAAAACATTGCTATCATATTCGAAAAAACATCAACAAGAACAAGATGTTCATTTGAAGTAGCAGGTTACGACCTTGGTATGGGCGTTACTTACCTAGATCCAACAGGATCTCAAATCGGTCACAAAGAATCTGTAGCTGATACTGCTAGAGTTCTTGGAAGAATGTATGACGGAATCGAATTTAGAGGATTTAAACAAGAACACGTAGAAGAACTTGCTAAATACTCAGGTGTTCCAGTATGGAACGGTCTAACAGACCAATGGCACCCAACACAAATGCTAGCTGACATGCTAACAATTGAAGAACATTTTGGTTACCTAAAAGGACTAAAATTTGTTTATTTTGGTGATGCTAGAAACAACATGGCAAACTCTCTAATGGTAGTTTGCGCTAAACTTGGTGTTGACTTTGTAGCATGTGCTCCAAAAGAATTGTTCCCAGAAGAAGAACTAGTTAAAGAATGTGAAAAAATCGCAGCAGAAAACTTCTCAACAGTTACTCTAACAGAAGACGTAGAAGCAGCAAGCAAAGACGCTAACGTTATCTACACAGACGTTTGGGTATCAATGGGTGAACCAGAAGAAGAATGGGAAAAGAGAATTAAGATTCTTAAACCATACCAAGTTACAAAAGAAGTTATGGCAAATGCAGACAAAGAAGCCATCTTCCTACACTGCCTACCATCATTCCACGACAAAGAAACAAAAGTTGGACAAGAAATATTTGAAAAATATGGTCTTGAGTCAATAGAAGTAACAGACGAAGTATTCGAAAGCGCACAATCATTAGTATTTGAAGAAGCAGAAAACAGAATGCATACAATCAAAGCAGTTATGTATGCAACACTTTGCTAGTTTCATAAACTAGACTATTAAAAAAAACAAGGATGGGGCTGGTGGGAGGAAATAACTTTAGATTCTTAAATAACTTTATTAGTCTAAAGCGAACCTTCCCAGATCCGGCTCCATATAATAAAAAGGAATTATTATGCAAGCAATATTAGACAGTATATCAAAACTTACAGGTTGGTTCTGGGGATGGCCTATCCTAATCGTATTATTAGGTGGAGGTCTATTAATCTCAATCAGAATGGGATTTATCCAAATAAGATACCTACCTTTCATACTTAAGCAAACGTTTGGAAAGATGTTTAAATCAGATGTAGGTGGTGAAGGTTCAGTATCACCATTCCAAGCAGCATCAGCAGCCCTTGCTTCATCAATAGGGGCCGCAAATATCGTAGTTGCTCCATCAATTATCTTTACAGCCGGTCCTGGTTCTATATTCTGGATGTGGATAGCAGCTATTATCGGACAAGGAACAAAATTTGCAGAAATCGTACTAGGTATTAAATACCGTGAGAAAAATGAAGACGGTGAATTCGTAGGAGGACCTGCTTATACATTTAAAAAAGGTATAGGCGGCACAGCTGGTAAAATAATGGGCTTTTTAGTATCATTTTTCTTCATGCTTGAAATTCTACCATCTATCACCCTACAAACTATCTCAGCAGTAGGCCCACTTGAACAATTAGGTCTAAGCCGTTTAGTAGGTGCTATTGTAATTACTATCTTAGTAGTATTAGTAGCTTACGGTGGTATCAAGAGAATTGCACAAGTTACAGAAAAAATGGTACCATTCATGGCAGCCCTTTATATAATCATGGGTCTTGTTGTTATAATCATGCACGCAGATCAAATTCCAGCAGCATTCAGAGCAATCTTTGTTGGTGCATTTAACCCAAAAGCAGTAGGCGGCGGTATAGCAGGTGCAGGTATTTCAGCACTTATAAAAGCCGGTGCAGCAAGAGGTTGCTACTCTAACGAAGCTGGTATGGGTTCAGCTCCATACGCACACGCAACAGCAGTTACAGACCATCCATGCCGTCAAGGTATGTGGGGTGTATTTGAAGTAATCGCAGATACAGTTATAGTTTGTACAATCTCTGCCCTAGTAGTACTTACAACAGGTCTATGGCAAAACCCAGACATGAAAGATATCGGTGTTGAAAGAGCATTTAACACAGCTTTCGGTCAAATCGGTACAGCAGTTATCGCTATTTCCCTATTCCTATTTGTACTTTCTACAATCGTAGTAATAGTATTCTACGCAGAAAAACAAGGTGAATACTTATTTGGTACTACAGTAGGTAAAATAGTAAGATTTATAGCATGTGCTATGATTCTTCTTGGTGGATTTGTATCATTTGATAACGCAGGCGTATTCCTTGATGCAACTCTAGGACTTGTAGTATTTACAAACATGGTCGGAATGATTATGCTAAGTGGTGAAATTAGAGAACTTGTAGACGACTTCTTCAAGAATCCTAAATATTACCCAGGAGCAAAAGAAAAATAAAATTAAGCTTTGGTTTAATTAACAGGTGTATAAAACTAAAAATGTCCGAATTTTTCGGATATTTTTAGTTAAAGCATTTAAAAGAAATTTATTAATAAATTCTTGTTAAGGATGATTAAATGGAAGAATTAGAAGAAATAAAAGAAGAACTGAAAATGGATAAAACCATAAAGAAAGATGTTGGCTCTGAAGTATTTATATTCCTAGCTCTCTTCCTAGGCCTATTTATCTATATGGGATCTATTATGGGCGGCACAAATATGTTCAAGACTATGATGCTCACATCATATGATCTTTTGATGAATGTCTGCCTTTATTTGATGGGTGTTGCAGTTATAGCAGGTGGTATATCTGCTATATTTTCAGAATTTGGTGTTATAGCCCTAATTAACAAACTGGTTTCCAGGATAATGAAGCCAATCTACGACCTACCAGGCGCTTCTTCTCTAGGAATTCTAAATTGTTTTATGTCTGATAACCCAGCCATACTAACACTGGCAGCTGACGATAACTTTAGAAAATATTTCAAGAAATATCAAATGCCAGCCCTTACAAACCTCGGGACATCTTTTGGTATGGGACTTATCACAATCACATCTATGATGGCCCTACCAGTTGATAATGCCCTTAAGGGAGCACTTACAGGACTGCTTGGAGCTGTAGTAGGCTCTATAATATCCGTAAGACTAATGATTAGTAAGACCAAAAAATATTATGGTACAGAAGAAATGGTAGAAACAAAAGGCTCATCCCAAGTTCCTGATGGTTACAGAAAAGTCAGAGAAGGAACTGCAGGAGCTAGATTTATCCAAGCCCTATTAGACGGGGGCAAGGTCGGAGTAGATATGGGTGTTGCCATAATCCCAGGTGTTTGTCTAATATGTACCCTAGTAGTTATGTTAACAAATGGACCAGGAGCAGCAGGCTACACTGGAGAAGCCAACCAAGGGATAGGAATTCTTCCTTTATTAGGAGAAAAAATTTCCTTTATTATAAAACCGCTTTTTGGTCTTAATTCTCACGAGGCTATAGCTGTCCCAATAACAGCCCTAGGATCAGCAGGAGCTGCCATTGGTATGGTAAATGATATGGCAGGTAGGGGCATAGTAACAGCAAACGACATAGCAGTATTTACATCTATTTGTATGTGCTGGTCAGGCTACCTATCAACCCACGTAGCCATGATGGATGCTCTAGAGACAAAAGAAATGACAGGAAATGCAATATTGTGCCATACTATAGGAGGACTAGGAGCAGGAGTTGCTGCTCACCTAATATATATGGTGATAGGATAGGTAAATATGGACATAGGTAAGTATTCACAAGCTGCAGTGGAAATTATTAAAGAAGCTAACAAGGTTGCCATTAGAAAAAATAATGTAGAGGTATCTGACCTACACATCTTTTATTCAATTTTAACCTTAGAAGAAAAATTAATAAGAACCTATTTTAAAGAGCTAAAGGTAATTTACCAGGATATATTGGATGATACAGAAAACGCCTTGACCAAATTAAGGTCAGCTAAGGGCGTTACATCCTTATACACTTCTAGATCATACCAAAGAGCACTTTTGATAGCAGAAGAAATTTCTAGAAACCAGTTTGAAGAAAAAATCAAAATTGAACACTTGATTTTAGCTCTCTTAAGAGAAGCCGACATGCCAACAGCAAAACTTGCTAAAACCCACGGCCTAACTTATGAGAACTTTAACGAACTTGTAGCAAAGAAATTTAACGAATACCTACTTAAAGGCGTTGACCAAGAAACCATCATAAAGCTTGAAAAATATGGCACAGTCCTCACCAAGGAAGCTATAGAAGGAAGGCTTGACCCGGTTATTGGCAGAGAAGAAGAAACTAGAAACGCCATAAGGATCCTATCAAGAAGGATAAAAAACAATCCGGTTTTAATCGGAGATGCAGGTGTCGGCAAAACTGCCATTGTAGAAGGCATTGTTCAAAGGATAGTGGCAGGCGATGTGCCAGATGACCTAAAAAATAAAATAATATTTTCCCTAGATATGACCTCTCTTGTAGCAGGAGCCAAATATAGGGGAGATTTTGAAGAAAGACTTAAGAGAATTCTTGAAATTATCAAGGATTCCAATGGTAGGATAATTCTTTTTATAGATGAAATCCATAACATAATTGGAGCAGGATCTGCAAGTGGGACTATGGATACAGCCAATATTTTAAAACCAATGCTAGCCCGCGGTGAGATTTTAACTATAGGTGCAACTACCATTGAGGAATACAGGAAATTTATCGAAGTAGATAAGGCTTTAGATAGGCGTTTTCAAAAAATCCTAATAGAAGAGCCAAGTGTAGAAACCTCCATTGCCATCATGAGGGGGATAAAATCAAAGTATGAAAACCACCACATGATTAAGATAACAGACCCTGCTATTACAGAAGCGGTTAAATTATCTAAAAGGTTTCTTACTGAAAGAAAGCTTCCAGATGTGGCAATAGACGTCATCGACGAGGCGTGTGCCCAAGTTAAGATGGCAAGAGATCAAAGACCAGAGGAACTTGATAGTCTCCACAGACAAATTGTCCAGCTTGAGATGGAAAATATCGCCCTAAAAAATGAAAAAGACAGCCTATCCACCCACAGGTCTAAGAAAAAAGAAGAAGAAATCAAAAGGCTTGAAGAAAAACTTGCCGAAAAAACTGATTTATACAATAAAGAAAAAGAAAGACAAGAAAGTCTTGTAAAGCTTGAAAGAGAAATCGACATAATTGGCCTTGAAATAGAAGAAGCCAAGGATAAGAGAGACTTTGAAAATCTTGACAAGTACGTAAGTCTTAAAGAAAAAGTCACAGACAAATTAAAGAAAATCGAAGATCAAGGAGAATATTACCCACTAAAGACAAAGGTCGGTGTATCTGAAGTTAAGGATATAATTTCCAAACTAAGTGGAATGCCAAAATCCAAGCTTCAATACGACAAACTCGATTCTATCAAAAACGTAAGAGAAAAACTTAAGGAAGAATTCGTAGGCGCAGACGATATGATTGATAAGATAATAAATACCTACATCATATCAGAAGGCGGACTCTTTGAGAGAAATAAGCCAATCCTAAGTTTTATTGTTTCAGGACCTTCATCTTCGGGTAAATCATATATAGCGGGACTTTTAGCTGACTATCTCTATGAGGGAGATAAGTCCCTACTTACTTTCGATATGAGTGAATTTACTGACAAATCATCAATTACCAAACTAATTGGTGCGCCTCCTGGCTATGTAGGCTACGAATTCGGAGGAGTATTGACCCAGGCTTTAAGGACTAGACCTTATTCTGTGTTAGTATTTGAAAATATTGAAAATGCACATTTTGAGGTACAAAACCTAGTCTTACAAATCATCCAAGACGGCACTATAAAGGACAATAAGGGAAGAAGTATCAACCTTAAAAATGCAATAGTAGTTTTAACTATGAATATAGACGAAGACGCTGATTACGATTCTTATATCAAGGAAAACTTAGACGTGGACTTTGGTAAGTACGTTGATTACGTCTTCAAACTCAACCGTCTTGAAGATGACAAACTAGATAAGCTTATAGCTCTAAACTTCAAAGAGCTAGAGAAAAATCTTTCTGAAAAGCAAATAGATTTAAGCTATGAAGATGGATTTTTTGAAAGGTTTGGCGATTATGCCAAGGAAGAAGGCCTTGATGCCAGAAGCCTAAAGAAGATTATAGAACAGGATGTTTACTTTTTGATTTGCGAGAAAAATCTCGAAAATGAAATAGAAGCTTTCTCAAAACTAACTTTGGATTTCGATGATGAAAATAATTTCACTGTCGTATTGAAAGAAAATAAAAATAAGGAGTAGAAGAATGGAATTTAAAGTACCAGAATTTGTTACACCAGACTTTTCAGAAGAAAAGTTCAAGAATGCTAAAGATATTACCCTACAAGAAGTAGAAAAAGACGGTGTTGCACCAGATGATTTCTACCTAACTCGTCACATGCCTACATTCTACAGAGTAGATGGCGAATGGCAACTACCAGAACATACATCTATTAACTGCGTTGCAGTCCTAAAAGATGGCAAAATTGAAATAGTTGAAATAAGAGACCTTAAAAAAGGCGACAAAGTTGTAGTAAGTGAAGACGGCAAAATCGAAGATGGAATCTTTGTATATAACGATGCTTTCCCAAAAGATATATATTCTAAACCAGGTAAGGCTGTAGAAACATCATTCTCAAAAGACTATGACTACCTATTTGAGCTTTTACAACACGAAAGAGACTCAGAAGATGGTTATATAGTATGGGTACTAGGTCCATCAGTAGTATTTGACTACGATACAAGAAAAGCCCTAAACCAACTAGCAGAAAATGGCTATATTAACTGCCTACTAGGTGGAAATGCTATGGCAACTCACGACCTTGAAGGTGGATTCTTAAATACAGCTCTAGGTCAAAATATCTACACCCAAGAAAACCAACCAATGGGTCACTATAACCACCTTGACCTATTAAACGAAGTTAGAACAACTGGTTCAATCAAAGAATTTATCGCAAGCGGTAATGTAAAAGATGGTATCATCAAAACCCTATCAGACATGGACGTACCATTTGTCCTATCAGGATCAATCAGAGATGACGGTCCACTTCCAGAAGTAATAGGAGATGAAGACAAAGCCCTATCTGAAACAAAGAAAGAACTAGACAAGGCAACAGTAATTATTTGTATAGCAACCATGCTCCACTCTCTATCAGTAGCAAACATGGCAAGCAGCTATAGAGTTAGAAAAGACGGAAAAATCTCACCAGTTTACCTATACTGTGTAGACGTAACAGAAAACGTAGTTCACAAGGTAGGAGCAGCTAGAGAAAATCTTGCCTATGTACCAATGGTAACAAACGTACAAGATTTCGTAGTAAACTGTGAAAAAGCTCTAATCAGCCCACAATCTAAGGCTTTTGCAAGAGAAATGGAAATTCCTGAAATGGAATATGTTGAAAATGATAAAAAGTCTGACAAAAACGAAGGAGAGATACAATAATGAAATTCGAAATGCCAAAATACCATCACCCAGATTTTGAAAAAGATTTTCTTAAAAATGCACCAAATGCAACCCTAGAAGAAGTAAAAGAAGACGGACTAAGCCCAAGAAATTACCACGCTCTTTCAGTTTATCCTGAATACTTCAAAATAAACGACAAATGGGTACTAGCGGCAGAATCTAGAATGGATACCGTATGCGTAGCAAACGACACACCAGGTGAAGAAAGCGTAAATATAGTTGAATTTAGAAACCTTAAAAAAGGTGACAAGGTAGTAATCGGCCGTACAGAAGATGCCTCAGAAGGAATCTACGTATGGACCCAAGGCTTCCTAGCAGCAGACGATCATAGAGATACATTCGCATTTAGATCAGGCCGTTCTAGAGAAACAGCTTTCTCAATAGACTACGATAATCTTTATGAAGTATTAAAATACGAAAAAGAACACAATGGCTATGTAACTCTAATCGTAGGAGCAGCACTCTCTTTAGACAGAGACTCAAGAAACGCTCTAGAAAGACTAGTAAGAAATGGTTATGTAAATGCTATCTTCTGTGGTACAGAAACAGCAGCCTTCGACCTAGAAAAGGGAATCTTCGGCACAACTTGGGGCCAAGAAGAATTTGAAAAAGAACAAAACACAACCAAAAACTTATACAAAACAATAAACCTAGCTAGAAAATACGGCTCAACCAAAGCCTTAGTAGAAAGTGGCAAGGTAAAAGACGGCTTCATGAAAGCATGTGTGGAAATGGACGTGCCAGTAGTAATAGCAGGTACAATCCGTGACCGTTTAGGACTTCCTGAAACAATCAACAACGTATACGAAGCACAAAACGAGATGAGAAAACACGCTAGAAAGACATCTACAATCATCATGATGAGTGCTATCCTATACACAATCGCAACAGGAAACATGACCCCATCTTACAATGTATTTGATGGCGTAGTAAGACCTGTTTATATGTACACAATAGATATCCAAGAATTCGCAGTAAACAAACTATCAGACAGAGGAACAGTAACAGCTGTTTCAATGGTAACAAACGTTCAAGACTTCATCAGAAATGTAGACAGAGCCTTAAACGATTAATAAATAATTATTATCAAGGAGAAGCAATGAAGAAAATAGTACTTGCCCTAGGTGGAAACGCTCTAGGAAACAGCCCAGAAGAGCAAAAAAAAGCAGTAGCAGTAACTGCTAAATCAATAGTAGACTTAGTAGCAGAAGGCAACCAAGTAATAATATCACACGGAAACGGCCCACAAGTAGGAATGATAAACCTAGCAATGGACACAGCAAGCAAATCAGAAGCAAAAACAGCTGAAATGCCATTTGCAGAATGTGGAGCCATGAGCCAAGGCTACATCGGCTACCACCTACAAAATGCTATCGAAAATGAGCTAGCAAAAAGAGAAATGGATCAAACCGTAGTATCTTTAGTAACTCAAGTTCTAGTAGATGAGAAAGATCCTGCCTTCCAAAATCCAACTAAACCAATAGGTTCATTCTATTCTAAAGAAGAGGCAGAAAAACAAGAAGCCAAAGGCTTTACCTTTAAAGAAGACGCAGGCAGAGGCTACAGAAGAGTAGTACCTAGTCCAAAACCAATCGACATAATAGAGAAAAAAGCAGTCGAAAAACTCTACAACGACGGATGTATCGTAGTAGCAGCAGGTGGTGGCGGCATCCCTGTAATCAAAGAAGACGGCAAACTAATCGGAGTAGATGCGGTAATAGACAAAGACTTCACATCTGCAAAAGTTGCTGAGCTTGTAGGAGCAGATATCCTAGTTATCTTAACAGCAGTAGAAAAAGTAGCCATCCACTTTGGAGAAGAAAACCAAGAATGGTTAGGCCACTTATCAGTAGAAGAAGCTGAAAAATACCTAGCAGACGGAGAATTTGCAGAAGGATCAATGAAGCCAAAAGTCGAAGCAGCCCTATCATTTGTAAAATCAAAAGAAGGCTCAAAGGCACTAATCACATCCCTAGAAAAAGCTCTAGATGGTCTAAAGGGCGAGACAGGAACCTATATTGGTTAGAAAAAGCATTGCTTTAAATCTTAAAACTTAATAAGATTTTAAAAGTAAAGGCGGGCAAAAAAGCCCGTCTTTTTCATGTAAAAATATACTTTATATGTTTCAGATTAAATAAAAGTAGGTCATAAGATGTAATCAAAAGTTATTGGGAAACAATTTATCCTAGTTAATACGATAAAAAGCCCCTCGCCCTAAAGATAAATATTTTTTTATGTTAATTAGAAAAAGTGATATAATAAATATAAGAAAACTTAAACTTTTGGGAATTAAAGGAGATATTATGGATACTAAATACGATAAAAAAAGAAATCTATATTGCCTAATAAGTTTGCTTGTAATTGTTGCAACAATATTATTTATCTTCCTTGGGGAAGACTTTGGTCTTGGATATGATTTTGAAAATACTTTTTTAAATCCTGTACTTTTGCCATTAAGTTTGTCCTTGTGGTTATTTATTATAGGTGTCTTCCTAAGAAAAAAATTCGACAATTTGATTTTGCTCTTCGTAGTAATATTTGCAGCAGTACACGTTGTATATATTGTCATTGGAATTGGTTTTGACAAGACTATTATGGACTTTTTAAAAGAGTATTTAATGTTTATAAGCTTTGGCCTTATAAGTCTATAAGATTGACCCCAGTCGGGGTCTTTTTTTGTAGATATTTCTAAAAATATCTTGGTTACCTATAGTAAATGTTACCTATACCTATACAAGTATTCTTTAATACCTATCCTCAAAAATGTGGGGACTGTATCTTCAAAAATATGGGTACAGTATCAACAAAATTGTGGATAGCCCTATCCACAAAAATGATGAATAGAATAATACAAGATATAATAATAAGATATGAATAAGAAGATATAATATATTGTCTTCTCACTCCATAAGTATATATTTTGATCTCATAGTTTTATAGGCAACAAAAACTCGGGCGGCTTGCCCGAGTTTGTAGTCAGATATATTTGCGCAAATATTATTTAGGGATAAAATCCCAGCGACTTAGTTAATTACTCTTAGTCGTTTTTCTTTCTAGCTGCTACGATACCAGCCATTGAGATAGCAAGTGTGCCAGCTACAGCTGATAGACCGATAACACCTGTCTTAGGGTTAGCATCTTTAGCCTTAGCAGGTTTAGCTGCTTTATTAGGAGCCATAGCTTCTTCTTTTTCTTTTTTAGCTTCTTTTTCTACTTCTTTTTCAGCTGGTTTTTCGATTTCTTTTTCAGTTTCTTTTTCTACTGGAACTTCAACATAATCATATCCACCAATGATGTAGTCATCAGTTGTTCCTGGTGTTGGAGTTGGGATTGGTTCAGCTGGTGTAAGTGGAGTTGGATTTACATCTGGTTTCTTTCCTTCAGATTTCTTATCTTCTAGTGCTTTCTCAGCTTTCTTTACTTCATCTGCTGCCTTCTCAGCTGCTGTTTGAGCAGCTGTTGCCTTAGCTTTAGCATCTTGAGCTGCTTTATCAGCTTTTTTAGCTTCTTCTTCAGCTTCTGTTGCCTTATTTTTTGCTTCCTCAGCTGCTGTTTTAGCGGTTTCAGCATCTTTTTCAGCGGCGGTAACTTTATCTTGTGCTTCTTTAATAGCATTTTCGTCTTTTTGATCTTCAGGCTTATCTTGTTCTGCTTTTAAGGCCTTATTTGCTTCTTTAAGTGCTTTATCAGCTTCATCGGCTTTTTGTTTAGCTGCTTCAGCTTCTTCTTTAGCTTTAGTTTCTGCGGCTTTAGCTTTTTCAGCTTCTTCTTTAGCTTTAGTTTCTGCAGCTTTTGCTTCTTCAAGTGCTTTATCAGCTTCTTTTTGTTTTTCTTTTGCTGCTTCAACTTCTTTTGCTAAATCTTCTTCAGATTTTTCTTTATCAGCTGGTTTTTCACCTTCGCCTGGTTTTTCACCTTCGCCTGGTTTTTCACCTTCGCCTGGTTTTTCACCTTCGCCTGGTTTTTCACCTTCGCCTGGTTTTT
>QWCK01001287.1_pt1 | contig 37883 bp, 40 predicted proteins | sample 1972571 | NCBI WGS metagenome assembly QWCK01 (sample SAMN09866710, study PRJNA288562) | Human gut metagenome isolate term2_stool, whole genome shotgun sequencing... | isolation source: gut | host: Homo sapiens | place: USA: California | reverse complement strand
CTTGACTTATAAGTCACTTTGTGCTCTTTGCAGTAGTTCATTATCTCTACTACTTCTTCTCGTGTCATCATAACTTTGCTTTTTGGACGTAAAGTTAATGACGGAAGTTTGAGGAAAAAATACGTGGTTTACCGAATGCTTACCTTTTTATCATCTTGCATTCACATATTTATATGAGGATAACAAAATATAGTTATCTATAATTTTAGAACTCTCCAAATACCAATTTGAGCCAAAAGTTTCACCTATGAAACTGATACCTTTACCAAGCATAACAGGAATAGTGTAAAGGGTCAGACTATCCAGCAGTCCCGCTTGAATAAGTGTAGTCAAAAGTTTACCACCACCGACTAACAACATATCATTATCACTTTTCATTTCATGTACTTTCCGAAGTGGAGTATCTATAAGAAATTCCACTCCACAATCCGGTGTAACGTTTGCATCGTGGTGGGAAACTACAAAAGTACGTTTACTTTTATATAACCATCCACCCCAATGCTCAAATAAATAGGTATAAGTATTAGCTCCCATCAGCAAGCAAGTAGCCGCTTCGTATTCTTTTCCAATAAGCGATTTTACATTTGAAGTAATCCAGTCCAGTTCATTGTCCGATGTTGCGATAAAACCATCGAGAGACACAGCGATATGCGCTTTAATTTGTTTCATATTGTTAGGCATTAAACAGTTTATATTTTTACGGGTGACCCGTTTATAATCTTTATTCAAACTGTCCGCTAGTATCTCAAAAAAGAAGCGTGAACTCACACTGCTCCACTACGAGGTACTGGCATACCTAAATGACGAAACAGGCAAGCCCACGCTATGTTAAAACATAGCATAGACATTGCGCTGAAAATCTCGTCATTTTGAAAAGTGCCAGTTTTCGTAGTGAGATATTCGGCGAACGAATATGATATATATAAAGGCAACATCACAGGTTACTGTTCAATCGCCATTATCTTCTATGTAACTTTTGCAAAGTTAGCCAAATCCCTGAAAACTCCTATATACAAAACAAGAAATCCTGCCTTATCTTACGACAAAACAGGATTGAAAGTCATTAGAAAAGAAAAAATTAATCGGTTTTCTCCCGGATTAACTTGTGTACGTCCGTTGCACGGTAATAACATCTGCCATCCAGCATAAGGAAAGGGAGTATTCCCTTTTTCCGATAACGGGTCAGTGTTCGGGGGGCTACTTTTAGCAGCAGGCACAAGTCCTGATTATCCAGCAGTTCTTCGCCATCCAAACAGTTACGACCTTTTATAACTTTGTCTATCTTCTTGTCCTGCATATCGAACCTGTCCATGATACGTTCCATCCATGCGGTAAAATCATCTTTATCTATATACATAAGGCTGTCTGATTAAATTAAACCAATCATAAAATAACTTTGGTTGGACGGGTCTTTGATGATAATGTCCCGTTCCCGCATAAAGCGGATATAGCTTTTGGCGGTGCGTTCTTTCACGTCCAAAATCTGTTGTATCTGCTCGCACAGGTCTATATAGGTTATATGTTCCTGCCTGCCGAACACGTCACGGGCAACCCCGACCAGTTCCTTTTCCTTTCGTTTTTCTTTTTCCTCTCGTGGCTTTTCTCCTTTATAAAGATGCATCCCGGCTGCTTTATCCCATGCGAACAGCATCAAAGGAACGTCCAACGGGCTACCATCCCTTACTTTCAGGGCTTTTACAACCAACTGCGTAGGTTCATTGTCTTTTTCGATGGAAAGAATTGTAGCCGCTTTACGCTGTAATTCGCTACCCAAGTGTCCCCGTAGTTTTAATCCGTTCGGTACGAAATGCAGCACGCAGAGAATACATGTATTATAAATTCCTGCCAGTCGGTATAGTTCATCTATCACTGCCACACTTTCCACTTCATCATTGGCACTCTTTACAAGGTCGGCGATGCCGTCAATAACTACCAACTGGATGCCGCCATACTGGTAATAGAATTTATCCATACTTTGTACGATAGCGTGCAAGCGTTCTTTACGGGACATACCCGTTAGGCAGAATGCTTTCAGTTCTTCCGGTTTGTTCGATTGCTTGGCACGTGTCAGCAGGTTACTTACATTTTTGAACAGTTGTACTTCGGACTGTTCCGTATCATAGAGTAATACCGCTTTGTGTTTACTGTTGGCGGCTATCTGTATGCCGAGCGTATCTATTTCCTTATCCGGTTGGCAGATACAGCCCGCTAACATGGCAGCTATATAATTACTCTTTCCTGTTCCCTCGCCGCCTGTAATACCAAACAGGTTTCCTTGTGTCCCTAATGGAACATCTCCGGCAGAAATTATTACCTGCGCTTTTGCCGGGGGATTATTGAAGTCTATTTCGCACGATTTGAGCATAATCAATGTATCACTATATAGGTTATCTAAAAATTCGATAAACAATTTCAGGAAATCTTCACGGGTATTTCCTGCCTTAAAATAATCGGAAATATCTTTTTCCTCTTTTGTTCCAGGAAGCGGTAGAAGTAACCGTCTTATTCCAAATTCTTCCAACTGCTTTTCCTGTTTGCGTGCGCTTTCCTTTCCCGTCTTGTCAGTATCATATAATAAGATGATATGCTTAAAACGGAACGTCAATTTATAAATCAGCGTAGGCGGGATAGTCACCGTTTCACTGTTGAAGCAGATAGCATGAAAACCATGTGCCGCCAATGACATGACATCCTTTTCTCCGCCTGTGATAAACAGTGTATCACCCTTTGCGGGTAGCTGCTCTAATCCGAAACAATAGTTTTCCCCGAAATTGCCACCATAGAGGAAACGGGCTTTCGAGAACGGACGGTACAGTTTTATGTACCGTTTGTTCTTATACCCGTACATCGGTTCTGTTACGGATGAAGTATAAGTGAACGGTGTTCCATCCGCTGTTACGCTCTGAAAGTCCCGTAAGGAACACACCTTATAAAATTCCAATACTTCCGGTGTAATACCATACTGCTGCCAGTACATCAATTCGGCAAGCGGGAATTTCTGTTCCCTGAACTGGTAGGGTTTGCTTTCCTTTTCAGGTGTTTCTTCCGACATATCATTTATTATATGGGAAGAAGTACGGGTAACTGGTATCGGATTACCTGTTACCAGTCCCAATCCCAAATCCCGGTCTATGGTTTCCAGTATTTCCACAAAATCCATTGAGTTGTTGCAGTCCAGCCCTTTAAGTTGCCCCACGAAAAAGAAACAATCACCGCTATAACTGTCGTTGCCGAAATCTTTCATCTTATAGATACCACTTCGGCGGTCGAAATAGATGTTACAGGACGCTTTGTTATCCTCATAAAGCGGGTTTAAGAAATTGCGTCCTATCCGCCAATTACCGGATATGTAATGCTTGAACACGGATAACCCATTATTTGTCCTTTCTAATATTTCTTCTTTCCTTAACATATAGCTGGTGGTTGGTTATCAGGTCATTAATACTGTCCTTATCTCGTTTAATCAGGCGTTCTTCCAATAATCGTTTTATTTCTCCAATCTTGTAGAAATAATGTCCCTTGATATTGGAATAAGTGACTGTCCCGGCTGCCCGCAAGCGTTGTAATGTCCGGTCACTGATTTTTAGAAATGTGCAGACCTCGTAACTATCCACCCAAATTTCATCCTCATTGGTACTTTCCGCTTCTGTGTGATTAAATATATAATCGGCAATAGCGGTAATCTTGTTGTCTAATTCCTTATAGGCTTTTGACTCAAATGTTATTATCTCCATTTCGCTAACTAATTGATTTGCTGCAAATATGGCGGGTTTCAAAAGATAAAAATTACAAGGTATAACCAAGTTGGTGAATATTTATTTTTCTCTTTTTCAGTAGCAAAAGCAGGGTGTTATTACCCGAAAATGCCACATTTCATATCTAAATCGTATAAAAACAAAAACTACCAAGTTGGTAATTACTTGGTAGTTTTTATGTGGACTAAATATCTTTATTACAGTTCGTCCGATTCCATTCGCTTTAACAGTTGTTCGATTACTGATGTAAAAAAGGCAGTTCGATTTTTCTTTCTGCTTTTGAGAGTTAGATATGTTCGATAATAATCCCCTAAATCTATATCAAAAGCTGCTTCAATGAAAGCCATGATTTCTTTTATTGTCACATTTCCATTATTGAGTGTTGCAATAGCAACAAGTCCATATCCAAACTCTACTGCATCTGATTTAGAGCCAGTCCATTTCAGATTAAAGTCAGAAAGTGCCGCTCGTATTTTAGATATTTGCATTTTCCTGTCTAACAATTGTAATTGTCTATTGAGATATATTCGTAGCATTTCATTCGACAAAATTTTAGCTACTTTGTAATCATATCCAGTAGAAAAGGCTGGGTCTTTATCTAAAAATGCGCTATCAACACACAATCTGAAATTCGCTTTATATCGAACAAAGTAATAAGAATCTAAGTGGGTTGCTTTCGAACGATAATATTGGTAGAAATCAAGATTTTGGTCAAAGAAATATTTCAAATTATCCAATTGGCAATGAAGATACTCTCGTTGTACATCATCACTGCCAATCGGACGTTTCATCTCAATTCTTGTTATTTTGTAAAAGTATAAATACCGACTAAGAATGTCTGGCTTTATATCTTTAAAGAAATGAATTTCTTCTTCTTCGTTCTGAAATTCATATTTTACAGTCATGCTCCGCAAGTTATCGAATAAAGGTCGTATGACATCTATCATATGCAAAGCATCCTCCACGCAGACATTTTCATCAATGCCAAGCAACTCCATTTCTTCATTTATTCGATGCAATATTTCATTGATATAATCTTGCATGATTGAATTTCGTTATAATCAGAAATTTGCATTTCGGGGTGTACGTGGAAACGGAATAACATCCCGAATGTTTGTCATGCCTGTAATAAACAGCATCAACCGTTCAAAACCCAATCCAAAGCCTGAATGGGGAACAGTGCCAAATTTGCGTGATTCAAGATACCACCACAGTTTTTCGGTATTCATATTCAATTCTTTCATTCGCTGCAATAATTTTGTATAATCGGCTTCCCGTTCAGAACCTCCTATGATTTCCCCTATTTTCGGAAATAATACATCCATTGCACGAACTGTTTTCCCATCTTCATTTTGTTTCATATAGAATGCTTTTATCTCTTTAGGATAATCTGTAACAATCACAGGGCGGCGAAAATATTCTTCCACCAAATGACGTTCATGTTCAGCACATAAATCAATTCCCGGTTTTACAGGGTAATCAAACTGACGCCCGGATTCTTGTAAAATCTCTATAGCTTTAGAATAAGGCAAACGCATAAATTCATTATTTGCAACGAAATGTAATTTATCCATTAAACCATTATCTACGTTGTCATTTAAAAAAGCTAAATCACTTTCGTAATTTTCAAGTGCATAACGGATTAGATATTTCAAAAAGTCCTCTGCCAAATCCATATTGTCGTTAATATCATTAAAGGCAACTTCCGGTTCAATCATCCAAAATTCGGAAAGATGACGGAATGTATTTGAATTTTCTGCCCTAAAGGTCGGGCTAAAGGTGTAAATTGCCCCCAATGCTAACGCACCAAGCTCGCCCTCTAATTGTCCCGAAACTGTTAAATTGGCTGGGGAACCGAAAAAATCATCTTTTAACTCCGTTTTGACTTCAAAGAGTTCTCCTGCTCCCTCACTATCCGATGTTGTTATTATAGGAGTATTGAAATAGAAGAATCCTCTTTCATTGAAATAACGATGTATGGCAAAAGCCATATTATGGCGCATACGAAATATTGCACCAAAAGTATTTGTACGTAAGCGTAAATGAGCTATTTCCCGTAAGTATTCTAAAGAATGTTCCTTTTTCTGTAAGGGGTATTCCTGTGGGTCTGCTATTCCATATACTTCGATATTTCCGGCTATTACTTCTACTTGTTGTTTACCTCCGGCAGACCGGATAAATTTGCCCTTTATACCGATTGCACTTCCTGTAGTAATAGTCTTTAGCATATTCTTTTCAAACTTTACATGTTCAATCACAATTTGAAGATTGTGTACAGTAGAGCCATCATTTAAAGCAATAAAGCTTATATTTTTACTCTGCCGATGCGTACGAACCCAACCTCTCACATAGACATCAATTCCATAAATATCTGATTTTAATAAATCTACGATTCTTATTTTCATAACATTATTCTTTTATGCAATATCTCTAATACTTATAATAAGAGCATTATTAGACGTAAACTTGTCATTAAGAAATAAATCATAATTCAATTCAACACGAATGCGGTCATCATATATTTTAAGCTGATAAAGCAATGTCCTAACTTTTATATTAATATCTCCATCAGCAGTGATATAATCCGATTCCGTTAATTCCCCATTTAGGAAAGACATTTCAGTAAAAATCGACCCTGTACGATATAAATTAGCTTTTTCCGGGTTGATTATCAGTCGGTTTTCAACAACATGTCCTCCTGCACATAATTCTCGGTATAAAACAGAATGACTACTACCGGAACGTAAATAGTTTCCAATGGCATTAGTTACTATTTTATCCGTATAGTCGTCATACCGTTGAATATTTTGAACGATTATTCTAACATCCTTTTTCATAAATGAGGCAAGTTCTCACGGTATTGCCGCAAATAAGATTCATCTTGATTATGGATTTGTTGTTCCAAAAAATGAACCATCTTTTGCTTATCTGTTTTTAAGTTACCACGGACTTGGATTAAGTTAGAAGCTCCATCAGTAGCAAACCTTGCATTTACCGTCAAGCTTTGAATCAGTGTTTTTAGCTCCTGCAATTTTTCAATCTCTGTTTCCTCTTTCCAATTTCCTGCTTGAATTTCTTGAAATAGCTGAGAGGTTGGATAGATGGTTAGCATGGAAGCATCTATGATTTGTGGGTGAAGTTGGTTGAAGATTTCCGCAGTTGCCTTTGCGCCAATTTCCCCTCTCCCTGAACCGGAAATACCTGTCAAGTAAAAGAAATTATAATTCATATCCACCTCTTCTAACTTTTTGCATTGTTCAATAATATCTTTAGACAAATATCCCTTTTTCATAAAAACAAGTGCTTCATCATCTCCCGTTTCAATTCCAAACGTAATTCCATCATAACCGAGGTCTTTCAACTCTTGCAAGTCTTTGACGGATTTCTGGCTAACATCAGTTATTCTTGCAAAACAACCGATGCTCTGACAGTTTGGAAAATATTCATGTACCATCTTCGCCAATGTTTTGAGCTTATCCACACTAAGTACAAAAGGATTAGCCCCTGTAAAGAATACTCTGTCTACATCTTTATAGTAGTGATTAGCTTCTTTCAAATCTGATTTAACTTCTTCGAACGGTGACATTCGAAACTTGAAAGGCAAGTCTTCATAAAGAGTACAGAACTTGCATGAATGATGAGTACATCCTGCTGTAACTTGAATTAAAAGGGAGTATGCCTCATAAGGCGGTCTCCAAATAGTTCCTGTGTAATGCATAATTATTTCTCCTTTTATTTATGTAAACAATGACCAAAAACAGTAGAATATCAACTGTTATTTAGTTTCTTTTTCGATGGCAAAGTTATAAATATACTTAGTATAAAAAAAGAAGTTGCTTAAACGTTAGACAGTTACAAAGGGGTAACTATTTTTGCGTATCAGATAGTTACGTGCGAAAAAAAAATAAAAAAAGATGGGAATGGTATATTTATAGGGCGATGTAGAGAAAATTTATAAAAAGCACCCGGTGTCCCTCCGAGTGCTTCAACCACAAAAATTTCAATTATAAATCTATCTATAATGAAACTTTCTGTGGCAAATATAACGATTTCCATCTTATTTCTTCGGTTTGCCTTTTTTTTCAGGGAACACGAAAGTAACATTGAACTGCTCGTCAAAGGCAAGTGAAGCGTCAAAGACTTTACCGTCCCTGTTCTTGAATCCTTTGATTAGCCCGGTTTTCCCGGTAGTCACCAGTTCGGTAATCTGTTTGTCCGTCAGTTGTTTGTCGCTCTTATTGCGGAAGATAGTAACGGAACAATCCACATTGGAACACTTGGCGACTTTCGGATAGAAAAGGATGCGCCCCCTCTTGCATTTGGGGCAAATGCAACCACTACCCGAAGCGAAAGAAAGCTGAACGTCCAAAAGTTCAGCCGTGATTTGCCTTGCATATACTTCGATGTCTTTACGGAACGTATCGGGGTTCATTTCGCCGCTTTCTATTTTAGCAAGTGTGTTTTCCCACATTCCCGTCATTTCAACGTCTGCTATCTTCTTGTCCCGGATGATGTTGTAAACGGCAAGCCCCTTTTCGGTCGGGACAAGGTTCTTTTTCTCCCGGACAATGTACTGGCGGGAAAACAGCGTTTCGATGAGGGCTGCCCGTGTTGCGGGCGTGCCGATACCCGTACCTTTCATGCTGGCTTTCAGGTCTGCGTTTTCCAGTTCCTTACCTGCCGTTTCCATTGAAGAAAGCAGACTGCTTTCCGTGTGTAACGGCTTGGGCTTGATCTGTTTCTCTAACAGTTCAATGCCGGAAAGCGGTAAACTATCTCCGTCCTGCATGACTGGCAAAGTGGCGTTATCTTCTCCGTCCTCTTTTTCGCCGAATACGGCACGCCATCCGGCGGATTTGATTACAGACCCTTTGACCGTGAAAAGTGACCCTGCACATTCCAGCGTTACACTGGTAACATCTTTGACGCATTTTTCAGAAAAGGCTTCCAACATCCGTCCGGCTATCAGTTCGTAAACTGCCTGTTCGTCTGTTTCCAGTTTACCGGGCAGGTTTTCCGTTACTATCAGGGCGTGGTGGTCTGTTACCTTGCCATCGTTCACGGAACGGGAATTTAAGGCTTTGCCTTTCATTCCGGCAGCATACCCGCCAAAACGGGTGTACTGTTCCAAATTGACAAGACGTTCCGGGATTTCCTCGAACACGTCCTGTGAGATATAACGGCTTCCGGTTCGGGGGTAGCTGATTAGTTTACCCTCGTATAACTTTTGTGCGATGGATAGGGTTTTGTCTGCGGAAAAATTCAGTTTCGTATTCGCTTCTTTTTGAAGTGAAGTCAAGTCATAGAGCAAGGGCGGTTCTTGGTTCACTTCCTTACGTTCTACGGTTTTCACCTGTACCGTTTCCGCTTCCTTTATCCTTTGCAGCGTGTCGATGGCGGGCTGCTGCTTATCGTACTTTTCTGTGGATAATGCCGTAAAAGTTACATTGTCCTTAGTTGTCTGTAATTTCAGTTGCCAATACTTTTGCGGGACAAAGTTCTTGTTCTCTAAAAAGCGGGTACATATCATTGCCAACGTGGGCGACTGTACCCGTCCCAAAGAAAAAATGCCTTGTCCGGCTGCCACGCTTAAAGCCTGTGTACCATTTATGCCAATTAAATAATCCGCTTCGCTGCGTGCCTGTGCCGAAAGGAAAAGGTTATCATACAGGCTGCCGTCTTTCAGGTTTTGCAGTTCCTCACGGATTGCCTTGTCCGTAAGGCTGCTTATCCATAGGCGGACAAACGGCTTGCCACATCCGATATACTGGTAGATGTAACGAAAGATTAACTCGCCTTCTCGACCTGCATCAGTGGCGCAAATTATCTTGTCTGCCCGGCTGAATAGTTCCTTTATTACCTTTAGCTGTTTCAATGCGCCGGGGTCTGCCTTGTACCCCTTTTCCGCTTTCACTTGTCGGGGTATAAGTTGAAAACTATCCGGGATAATAGGCAAGCTTTCCCGGCGGAAACTCTGTATGCCGTAGGCTTCCGGCATTGCCAAACCTACAAGATGCCCGAAAGCCCATGTAACGAGATACCCGTTACCCGAAAGGTAGCCATCCTGTTTTTCATTCGCTCCTAAAATGTGGGCAATGTCCCTTGCCACGCTTGGTTTTTCTCCGATTACTGCAATCATTCTAATTTCGATTTTAATTATTCTATTTCTTTTTGTCTTAGGATTTTCCGGTCATAGTAGATGTGATAGCCATCAATATAAAATTGTCGGTTCTGCTCGTCTATGGCTTTCCAGTCTGTTTTGTAACAGGCGAAAATGAACAGGGCGAAACTGACAACCGGGATAAGGATGAATACTGCTATCATCTTTTGCGTCCCCTGCTTTGTTTGGGTTTGTCCGTCTGCTCCTGCTTCTCCTTTTTATCCTGCTTGGTCTTTTGTTTTTCAGTGGGCTCGTCCTGACCCTTTTTCAAGGGTTCTTTCACTTTCTTGGTGGCTTCGTTGGTCTTGCCCTCCGAATTGACCGCTACCTGCGTGCGGTTCTTGCTTGCCGGAGTAATTTCTTTTATGGCGGAACGGTCAAAACTGGGGTTGTCACTGTAAAAGCCTAACTTCTTCTTATCATGGTTCACCTGAATATAAGCATCGTATTCGACCCCCCCGCTTGTCTTTCAGCCCGGCAACAAAGATGGTCTTGTCATTGACTAAATCCTGCTGTTGCTGACGGGATAGCTCTATTCCTGAAATGCTCTTGGGTATGGTTACACCGTCACTGGTGACAAGGCTGTTCTGCTGCGTCTGTTTCTGCCCTTGCTCCTGTGACTGTTTGGCATTGGGATAGATAAATTCCAGACTTTTCTTGTCGGCATTGACCTGAACGGTTGCAGAAAAGGGTTTTTTACGGTTGGAAATCATATTTTCAAGGAATACCCCTTTTCCCTCCCGTAAGGCTTGCTGCTGTTCCTTACTAAGTTTGACACCCTTTATTTCATCCGGTATTTGGACGCTGCTTGCACGCATGGAAACCAGTTCGTTTGTTACCTTATCCACGCTGACGAAAGAGGGTATCATTTCTCCCGTGATATAGTTTTTCAGGTTTACTATGCGTCCCATGTTTCCCGTTTCAAGAAGATTGGCTTTATCCTCTTTGGAAAATTCATGTCCGAAGAACGGGCGTTCAAGTTCCGGCTTTTGTCGGATGCCGTGTATCGCCAAAACTACATTCCCGTCTTTGTCGTGCCGGAAAGATAAACGTGCATCCAGTTTCATAATGGCTGAATTGTAGTTTCCGGCAATGGTGAACGCTCCGGGCGACTTATACCCCCTTAACATGGGTTCTAAAGCCTTTGCCTTTTCAAGCTGTTCTTTGGATAGTCCGAAGTTTTTCAGGGCTTCCCAATCCACCTTGTCGGGGTCGATGTAATATTTGCTTTTGTCGGGTTGCTGCGGTGCTTGTGCCGTTGCTCCCGCTTCTTTGGCTGGCTGCTGCTCTTTCTTGGCTTCCTGCTTTACGGTTTCAGGAGTCACCCGGTAACGCTCTATGCCCGCTTCATTTTCAGGTGTAGGGTTGTTGAAGTTCTCCCTGATTATCGGCTCAATTTTGGGAAGTTCCAACTTCGGGATTTTGAAGAAGTTGAAGCGGGTCGGGTTCTTCAACTGGTTCATCATGTTGGAAAAGAAGTTGGAAAAAAAATCGCCGTGACGGTCGAATTTCAGTAGTTCGCTGTTGTTCTCCGGCGGTACGGTTTGAAGTTCCCCGTTTTCATCCACGCCTTTTACTGCGCTGATTGTCTTTTTCTCCTTATCCAGTACAAGAAGAATATCCATCATCTGTTCGTCAGTGGTAGACTGGTTGGCTGTGTTTACATCCATAATGTTTTGAATTTTAGTGAGTAAATAAAATTTTCGGAAGTAAAAGTACGGATGAAATAGAGTATATTTAAGGATTTGGGAACGGGTGGCTTCATTAGTCCTCGTTTGGCTTCATTTGTCTTCACTGAATGAAGAAAGGTCGGAAAGGACAGTTTCGTTGTTTTTAAGGGGCTTTTTATTACTTTTTTGTAGCAAATTTACTTTGTAATATTTGTCTAAATCAAATATAATCATGATATTTGCAAAAAACATCAATAATCAAACTAATGACGCAAATAAATAGACTAAAGGTAGTGCTTGTAGAACAGAGCCGAACAGGGAAATGGTTAGCAGAAACATTAGGCAAGAATGAAGCAACTATTTCTCGATGGTGTACTAATGAATCACAACCATCACTTGAAATGTTAGTGGAAATTGCCAAAGTCCTAAATATAGATGTTAAGGATTTGCTTTTTTCAACAAAAAGACAATAAAAAAGTCAAAATTACAAGAATGAATAAATGGCTTAAAAATAATGTACTACCCATGGGATGGGTTAAAATTTCTCTTAGAGATATTTTAACATTAGAGTATGGAAAAAGTCTAATTGCGTTAGATAGAGAAAATGGATTTTATAAAGTTTGGGGTTCTAATGGCATTGTTGGTACTCATAACAATTTTTTAGTTGAAGGTCCTGTAATTATTGTTGGTAGAAAAGGCTCAGTTGGAACAGTAAATTACTCTGCAGAGAATTGTTGGCCAATTGATACAACGTATTATATAAACTCAATCAAATCTCTTTCTCCTCAATTTGTATTCTACCTACTCCAACATTTAAATTTACCAGGTTTAGATAAATCAACAACTATACCAGGCCTTAACCGGGAAAGTGTATATTCCCAGAATATATTACTACCACCATTAAACGAACAATATCGGATAGTTGAAAAAATAGAAGAATTATTCAGTGAAATAGAAAATGTCGAAACAAATATATATGATATAAAACAACGTCTTGATTTCTATTGGCAAACTATATTACACTATGCTTTTTGTGGCCACTTATCACACGAGTGGCAAGTTGGAGAAATAGTAAATAATAACTCTGAATCCTTTAATTCAATTTATGAAATACCACCAACGTGGAAATGGGTGGAGTTAGATACATATGCTAATTTTATTGGTGCAGGTTCAACTCCGAAAGGAGGCAGAAGCATTTATATTCACAGTGGAATTCCATTCATTCGCAGTCAAAATGTTTTACATTATTCTTTAAACTTAGATGATGTCGTTTATATCACTGATGAAATAAATGAAAAAATGTCACGGACACAAACTCAAATAAATGATGTTTTGCTCAATATTACAGGTGCTTCAATTGGTCGATGTACTTATATCCCAGACAGTCTTGAACAAGCAAATGTAAATCAGCATGTTTGCATTATACGGACAAAGCCTAATCTTTTGTACAAATATTTATCTCTGTATCTTAATTCACCTGCGATTCAACATTTAATCAAAAAATGGAGTTCAGGAGCTACCCGTGAAGCATTAACCATTAGTCAAATTAAGAGTATTCCTCTTCCAGTGTGTTCGTTGGAAGAACAAGAATTTATTGTTTCGGAATTAGAATCTCAACATACTATTTTAGAGCATATCAAAAAAACGTTAGAAAAGAAAATTGACCAAATTCAGATGTTAAAACAATCAGTTTTAAATAAAGCATTTACAGGTAGGCTTGTGTCTCAAAATTCAAATGATGAATCTGCATTTGAACTATTAAAGAAAATCAAAGCGGAACGGCTTGAATTTGCAGAAAGCAAACCAAAAGAGAAGAAAGTAAAAAAAAATAAAGAAAAAATGGAACGAACAAAGTCAGTTCTTGAACTATTGAAAGAAGCTCAAAAGCCTGTCCCTGCAAAAGAGCTTTGGCAACAGTCTAAACATTGGGAAAGTATTGATGATTTTTATACAGAACTAAAATCAATAAGCGATTCTCTTGAGCAAATCAAGTCAAAAACAGAAATTTTATTGTCGTTGAAAAAATGAGAATACATAAAGTTTACATAGAAAAATTCAAGAATCTCCAACAGTTTGAGATAAGTCTGAACTCAAATGAGATGAATACTGTCTTATTAGGACAAAATGCGACTGGTAAATCTAACTTTATTGAAGCACTTGTTCTTATTTTTAAGTATCTTGATTTAGAGAAAGAGCCACCCAAAGAGATAAATTTAAAATATGAGATCGAATACGAATGTCGAGGTAAAAAAATATTTGTGGACTATTTAAATGGAAAATATGGTTTTAATATTGGTAGCCGGCATGTCATTGATGGAGAAGAAGTTTGGCTTACAGAAACAAAAGGTTTATCCAAAACAGAATTTTTCCGCAAAAAGAATGAATATTTGCCTAAATATGTATTCACTTACTATTCGGGAATTAGCAATCGTTTAAAAGATCATTTTGATGAGCATCAAAAAAAATTTTATGATAAAATTATTGATGTCGATACGACAAAAGATAATGTTGACGAATTACGCCGTTTATTTTATGTTCAGTTAGTTCATTCGTATTTTGTACTTATGGCTTTCTTCACATATGAAACAAATGAAACCAAACAATTTCTTCAAAAGTACTTATTTATTGAAGATTTGGAATCTATCTTATTTAAGTTCCAACGGCCATATTTTGCTGCTAATAAGAGATTTCAAAATTTATTTATGTGGGGAGCAAAAGGTTTGGTTCGAGAGTTTCTAGACAAACTATGGGAATTGTCATTAGCACCGATTGATATTGAGGAACCATATAAAGAATCGTTCCGCGATAAAGGGAATAAAAAGAGAGAATTCCTTTACTTATTCATCCAAGATAAAGATAAGCTACAAACACTCGCAAAGTTTTATCGAGGTGGAAATACAGAGTTATTTAAAGCATTAGAAAGCACATATATATCTGATTTAATCTATGAAGTTAAGGTTCGCATAAAAAAGCGAAATGTAGATGGTAATATTACATTTAAGGAATTAAGCGAAGGTGAACAACAACTTCTAACAGTATTAGGTTTATTAAGATTCACAAGAGACGAAGAAACCCTTATTTTATTAGATGAACCTGATACACATCTTAATCCACTTTGGAAATGGGAATATTTGGATTTATTGAAAGCAGTGGTAAAAAAAGATACTAATACAGATAATGAAGATGATACTACCCAAGTGATTTTGAACACTCATGACCCCTTAGTTATTGGGAGCATGGACAAAAATCAAGTGCGCATATTCAAAAGGGATTCTGAAACTGGTAAAATTACAGCTGAACAACCCGACATTAGTCCTAAAGGTCTTGGTGTAGCAGGTATTTTGACAAGTGAATTATTTGGATTGCCAACTATTTTAGATAAAGAAACTCAAGAAAAATTAAACAGGAAGCGTTTTTTACAAGGGAAATTGATTCGTAACGACATAACAGAAAAAGAGATCAAAGAATATAATATTCTCCGTAAAGAAATGGAAGAACTTGGTTATTATGAACAGATAGAAGATGCAATGTTCAGAGACTATATTGCTGAAATGTCTAAATTTGAAATTTTTCAAAAAGTTGAATTCACAGACGATGAACAAAAATTTCTTCAACAAGAAAGCAAAAGGGTTATTGAGCAAATCTTAAAAAAGAACAATAAAATATGAGATTTATTCCTATAGACAATTTGCCAGCTGAATATGATAATATCAATGGTGTTGGTAGTTTTGCATTATGGTTGGCAGAAGCAGAATCTCATCTAAATAATATTAGAAATTTAGCGCCTGCAGAAAGAGGAGCATATTGGTCTAAACATTCCATTTGGACAAAGTTATATTCTACGTTATCTGCAATGTCAGGTAATAAGTGTTGGTATTCTGAAGCTCCAGAAAATTCAGGAGAGTGGGAAATAGATCATTTTAGACCTAAAGCTCAGTCCAAGCAAGAAAATAAAATTATTATTAGAGATGATGGTTATTGGTGGTTATCTTACCATTGGAAGAATTTTAGATTGGCAGGTTCTTTAGTGAACAAATTGCGTAAAGATAGATTTACGAATAATAATGAAGTGTTTGGTAAAGGAAATTTTTTCCCTTTAGAAAATGGTTCTCCTATTGCGCAAATAGGTGATTTGTATTGTACTTGTGAACGGCCTATGTTGCTTGATCCAACAAAAGTAAGAGATTGTTCCTTGTTAACTTTTGATGAAAGTGGAGAATCATTCCCACGTTATTCGTTAGGAGAAGATTTTATAAAGCATGAAAGAGCAAAAATATCTATCAATTATTATGGGCTTAATCATACACCGATCAAAAGAGGAAGAGCTATGATTTGGCAAAAGTGCGAACGATTAATCGATGAAACAAATAATTTTTTATCTGTATATATTAACCAACCTCAAGACATGGAATCGAAGATAAGTTCTTGTTATTCAGCATTGGTCGAACTCACAGATAAAAATGCACCTTATTCAATGGTTGCAAGAAATTTTTTAACAATAAAGGCTAAACAATATGGTTGGCTGGAAGAAATAATTACAGTAATGGGATAAGATTATATATGGAAACAAATCAATTAGTAGATAAAATATGGAGATTTTGTGATACTCTTCGTGATGATGGTGTTACTTATGGTGATTATTTGGAACAAATAACATATCTTTTGTTCCTTAAAATGGCAGATGAATATTCATCCGGCAAAGAATCAAAAAATTACAATATCCCCAAAGGTTGTGAATGGAGTATATTAAAGAAATATGATGTTAGTGTAATCTCATATGAGTACCAAAATATATTAGATGCTCTTGCGAATACAGGAGGCATGATAAAAAAGATTTTCACCAATGCTCAAAATAAAATCAGTGATGCAAAAAAATTAAAGAAGCTGATTGAATTTATTGATGAGGAATCTTGGGTATCAGAATCGACAGATGTAAAAGGAGATATATACGAAGCATTACTTCAAAAAAATGCAGAAAATAGTGGTGCGGGACAATATTTTACTCCACGTTCTGTAATCAAGACAATGGTAGAATGTGTCTGTCCTCGATTAGATCAAACTATAGCTGACCCTTCTTGCGGAACCGGTGGTTTTTTCTTAGGTGCATTAGAATATATACATAAAACGAATAAAAATATATCATTAAAAGATGCAGATAATTTAAAATTTCGCACTTTTCATGGATGGGAGATTGTGGATGAAACAGCTCGTTTATGTTTGATGAATTTGTTCTTACATGGAATAGGAGATTTGATTAATACTCCAGAAATAGAGGTTGTAGATAGTCTGAAAGAAGAACCTCAAAAAAAATTCAATATTGTGTTAGCCAATCCACCATTCGGCAAAAGTAGTAGTGACATTCCCACTAATGACATAAAAAAAACAGAAAAAGATAGTCATTATTATTATCGAAGTGATTTTTGGACAACAACAAGTAATAAGCAGTTAAGTTTTCTGCAACACATTGTATCTATGCTGGATAATAATGGGATAGCAGCTGTTGTATTGCCTGATAATGTTCTGTTTGAAGGTGGTGCTGGAGAAGTTATAAGGAAAGAATTATTGGAAAAAGTGAATTTACATACAATTCTTCGGTTACCTACAGGTATTTTTTATGCAAATGGAGTAAAGGCGAATGTTTTATTCTTTCAAAAAGGCTCTAAAACGCAAGAAATATGGTACTACGATTACCGGACAAATGTAAATCGAACACTAAAGAAAAAGCCATTAAGATTTGAAGATTTGGAAGAATTTATTTCACTTTATCTTGCATCTAATAGAAAAGAAACGTGGAGTGAATATAACCCTGATGGCCGTTGGAGGAAATTTTCAGTTAATGAAATAATTTCACGAGAAAAAATAAATTTGGATATATTTTGGCTCAAGGATGAAAACTATATTGATTTAAATAATTTACCTGAACCTGAAGAAATAATTGATAAAATCTATCAAGATCTGGAAAGTGTGTTGCGAAGTATCCAAACTATTAAAGATAGCTTATTAGAAAGAACAGACTAAAATCAGAGGTTGTCTACAGAATATATTTAAGACAGTACCGTTCTGCTTAGTCCAGATAAACTTCTAATCTAAAACTAACTACCCTCATCTGCAATAAAAATAGCCCTATCATTACCTCAAAATGGAGTTTGATAGGACTATTTTATGTTTATCTCTTACAATCCTTAATTTTCTGGGTACTTAGTTTAGTTTTGACACACCTTTTAAATAACAAAAACGAGATCAGTAATGAATCTTGTTAAGAATAATATTTTTCTCCGTTTATTATTCCTCACCGTCTTTAATCAAATGGCATAAATCCGGGGTATGTTTTATCCGTTCCATTTCGTCCGTGACAATCTGCTGGACTTCCTGCTTGACCCGGTTGTAATTTGCCTGTATTTCTTCCTGCATCCGGTCGTTCCCGTCCCCGTCCCTGAAATCTATAATTTGGGGCAGCTTCTTATATTGGGCTGTTTCCCGCTTCACTTTCTCGTTATCCACTACAATTTCCGCATGGAATATCTTCTGCTCGATACGTTCATCGAAGTTGTCGCTGACTGCACCCACGAACATACCCTGCGTTAAGTTGGAAATTTTGCTGGGTGGTATCAGGCTATCCATCTGCGTACTGATAGAGGTTAATTTGTCGTTCCGGTTGATAGTCATGCTTTGCCGTTTTTGAAGAACCTTTCCGAAACGGTCAGAAAGCGTTTTTGCCGTTTCGGAAACCACCTGACCGGAAAAAATATTACCAACTGTATTTTCGATTACTTTGCTTTCCTTGTCCCCATAATCCCGGCGTAACTGGCTGAAATCCTGAAAGCCCAAACAGACCGCCACCTTGTTGCTTCGTGCCGTTGCTATCAGGTTATCCAGTCCCCGAAAATAGATGGTCGGCAGTTCGTCAATGATTACGGAACTTTTGAGTTGGTGCTTCTTGTTTATCAGCTTTACGATACGGGAATTATACAAACCCAAAGCACAGGAATAGATATTTTGGCGGTCGGGATTGTTGCCTACTACCAAAATTTTAGGTTCTTCCGGATTGTTTATATCCAGTGAAAAATCGTCCCCTGTCATTACCCAATATAAAGCCGGGCTTATCATACGTGAAAGCGGAATTTTAGCACTTGCAAGTTGCCCTTGAAGCTGGTCTTGCGCATTGGATTCCCATGCGTCCATGAACGGTGAAAGGTAGTTTTCCAGTTCGGGATAACTGGTTAAAATTGTAAACGTATCGGCATATTTCTTGTTCAGAAATTCAATGGCGTGCGGGAATGTACAATACTTTCCACCCTGATAGATTTTCAAAAACCAAATGATAGAAGCGAGCAGGATAATCGGGCTTTCCACAAAGAAATCTCCCTGCTTGGTTATCCAACTGCGGTTAAGGTTTAACATGATGGTATAACTGGCTTCGTATGCGTCCGATATGTCCGTCATAAATGCCGGATTTATCGGGTTGCATCGGTGACTTTTACGTGGGTCGTCAAAGTTAATCATGTAGAATTTAGGTTTTACCTTATACCCGTCTAAATGGTTGATTAGGTGATTGTAAGCTATCTCCGAAAGGTCAGGAAATTTGTAGTCATAAATATAAACAGCAAAGCCTTTTTCGATTTGCTGTTTGATGTAGTTATTGACTATCGCATACGACTTTCCCGAACCGGGCGTACCTAATACCATGCTTGCCCTGAACGGGTTTACAACGTTTATCCAGCCATCGTTCCACTTCTTTTTATAGTAGAACCGTGTTGGCAGATTGATGGAATACTCGTTTTCTATCAGGCGTGTTTCCTGTGCGAAACTTTCATTCTCGGTATTAAACACATCATCCATCAGGTTATTTTTCAACAGGCGGGAAATCCATACTCCGGCAGCCAATAATGAAAGATACCCGGCTGTCATGGTAAAGATATACAATGCCGTGTTTGCCGCCAGTGGCAACGGCAGAACCAATAACCACCAGTTCAGGAAAAACAGGATAAAACCGATTGTCAGGAACATATAAATCTTGTTCCATGTGATTTTTTCCTCTTTCACTCCCTTTGTACCCAAACAGGAAAGCGCAAGGAATACCACTGAAAAAAGTTTGGTGTACAGGATATTGGAGAACAGCCCGGCGGTACGCTGGAAGTTCAGCAGGATTTTATCGACTACCCCGATATTGATACCCCACTGCCGGAACGACTGGTAACAAAACCAGTAAATGTTTATCACTACAAATAAAATACTGATTGCCCGCATAAAGTCCATGACCTTTGCAAGTCCTCTTAAATCATCTTCATTCTGCATAATTGAAATTTTTATAGTTATTAAATACGTCTTTGTTTCTTCTTTTTTTTCTTCTTGGGTGGTGGAATTTGGCTGTTGTCGGGTGGTGTATCGTCCCCACCGGATAACAGGCTGAACAGTCCCGCAATGGTTTTGCCTGTATTTTCAATGTGTCCGGTCGGGTTATATTCCGGCGTGTGTTCCTGCATTTCCTGTTTGCTGTTTCCCGTCAAAGTACGGGAGCCAGTCAACAAGTCGTTGAACACATTGGCGGAAAAGTCCTTTCCCAACCGTGACCCGTTCAGGACGGTACGACTTTCATGGTCGATGAACGTTACACCGTATATCCTGCCTGTATCGTTCTGACGGAAAAGTACATCTATACCTTTCGCTTTCAGGTCTGCAATCAACTGTTCCCGGTTGCGGGCGGATTTCATCACTATGCTGACCGTCCGGCGGGTACGCTCTTTCAGGTTCTTATCTTGAATGTCCTTTGTGGATTTCTTGATATGTCGCTGGATGGCTTCGTAACCTACCGACTTTCCCAAAGAGGAAGATTTGAACGGGTTTCCCTGTTTCTCTCCCTTGTCATTGGTTGCCGAATAGACAATGCCGTTATAGGGTTTGCCGTTCACTTCCCCTTTCACTTCCTCCGCCTGTACATTATATATAGATAGCAGGGCTTTGTATTCCATAAAACTTTGAAAACGGTAACTGCTGGCAAGGGCTTTCACCGTATTGGATAACTGGTGCTTTACGTCCCCTGCCCGGTAGTCCACCTTTTTAAGTTCGGGGCGGTCGGCAGCCTGTTTCTTCTCTGCCGGATGCAGCCCGTACTTCTGTTCCAGTTCACGGGTGATTTGTTTGCTGCGGATATGCTCGAACTTGTCATTTATCTTTTTGCCCGTTTCATCCACCCGGATGGAAACGATATGGATATGATGCCTTGCAATATCTTCGTGCTTGTAAACCATATACGGCTGGTTGCCGTACCCCAACTTATCCATATACTCTTTGGCAATATCCGCCAACTGGCTATCGGAAAGTACATCATCCGGGTGCGGGTTCAGGGAGATATGGATAATCGGTTTTTCCGTTTTCAGGTCTGCGGGCAGGTGCATATCGAAGCATTCCATACAACGCCGGATGCTGAAATTTCCGTCCTCACTTTCAAACATACGGTTGCTTAAAAGTACCTTTCCCTGCTCTTCATCCACCTTGTTTTGATTGTAGGAAAGCGCACCGAACAGAGAACTGCCTACGCTTATCTTTGCAACCATCTTGTTTCAAACTCACGGGTCAGTTCAATAATTTGGCGGTTCAGGTCGGCAAGCTCCATCGTTGCCTTTTCCAGTTTATAGAGAAAAGCGAGAGCTTTCTTCTCGGAAAAATTGGCATTAAGAGCCTTTACCACCTGATTATAATTCACGGCAATACCCCTGAACTGGGAATATAAAGCGGTCATCCGGGTATAATATTCGACTGCCGCCTTGTCTATTTTAATCACTTTGAACGGCTCGCCGAAGATGCGGGCGGTGATAAAGTGCGCTTTGGTGCGCATACCCGACTGGTCGAACAACGCCAAGAAACGGGCGTGGTCTGTCGCATTGAAGCTGACGAAATACCGAAACACTGCCGGGTCTGCTTTGGGCTTTCGTCCTGCGCCACCCGGACGGGGCGCATTTTCATTTTTCTGTTTCATGCTACATTTCTTTAAAGGGTTACGACTTCGGAGTGACCCTATCCCGGCTTCGTCCGGGCAAGGCGTTCAAAGCTGCTGAAAGAATTTCAAGCTGCTTAGAACACACCTTGCTATTTGCCAGTGCAAATAAAAATCCGCCTACGGACGGATTGGAGTTAGCGGATATTGGAACGCTCCCGGCGGCGGGGGCTTGGTTAGCCTGACCGATACCTTTCGGTTGCAAAGTAACGGGTATTAAAAATACTGTGAAATAGCGGGTTATAGGACAAATGAGGACAAACGGGGACATTTGAGGACACATCTCGAAAGGGGGTGTTTTTCTGCGTTTATTTGTCCCGGATTTAAGAAAGAAAGCAATATGGATAGATGGATATATGTAACGGAAAGCGGACGGAAAGAAAGCGGTTTTGAAAACTTGAAAACAAGATTTCAAGATTGCAATCTTTCAAGAAAGCAAGAAAACAAGCCGGATGGAATGATTGAAAGCAAACTGTCATTCAAGCGGGAAAACAAACTGCCTGCAAAGAAAACAAGCTGTCTTTGTGGAATGAATGAAAACAAAGAAGCAAGAAAGAAAACAGGCTGTCTTTGCAGAAAGAAAACAATCATTCCGGCTTTCGAGCTTTCAACATGGAACGAAAGAAAACTGTCTGTCAATCTGAACGGATGGAATGAAATAAAGATGTATCACAGTAATTCAAAATGACAATGAAGAAAGAAACCTTGTATGTGGCTTTCTCCACCCAAAAGGGCGGGGTAGGCAAAACAACGTTCACCGTCTTGGTGGCAAGTTACCTGTATTACCTGAAAGGGTATAACGTGGCGGTCGTGGATTGCGACTACCCGCAACATTCTATTTCTGCCATGCGCAAACGGGATGCCGAACAGGTGAACGGCGATGAGTATTACAAACAGCTTGCCTTTCACCAGTTCAAGACACTGGGAAAGAAAGCGTACCCAGTGCTGTGCAGTTCACCGGACGAAGCGATAAAAACGGCGGATGAATATCTTGCGTCTGCCGGGTCAGATTATGATGTGGTCTTTTTCGACCTGCCCGGAACGGTGAACAGTGAGGGTGTTATCAACTCCCTTTCAGGGGTGGACTACATTTTTACTCCCATTTCCGCCGACCGGGTGGTATTGGAAAGCAGCCTTTCCTTTGCGGTGGCTATCCATAAACTACTGGTAAAGAATGAAGCGTGCCGACTGAAAGGGCTGCACCTGTTTTGGAACATGGTAGATGGACGGGAAAAAACAGACCTGTACACCCTGTATGAACAGACCATCGGGGAACTGGAATTACCCCTTATGAAAGTATTTATCCCGGACACCAAAAGGTTTAAAAAGGAACTGGACGCACAGCGTAAAATCGTGTTCCGTTCTACGCTGTTCCCGGCGGACAAACGGCTGGTAAAGGGCAGCAACATGGAAGAACTGATAACCGAAATCGCATACCTTATAAAACTGTAACGATATGGCAAAGCAAAGCGGCGGGAAACCGCAAATTGACGAGGATTTTATGAAAGAGATTATTTCACAGGGCTTGCCCGTGAAGAAACAGGAAACGCCAACAGTGACGGTGAAAACGGAAATAGAAACACCGGATAAACCGGACGATAAAACGGGTACTGTGGAAACGGCAGATAAACCGGAAATCAAGGCAGAACCAAAGGAAGAAAAGGCGGTGAAAGAACCTGCCCGCCGGAAAAAGAACACTCCGGGCGATTACCGGGAAACCTATTTCATGCGGGTGGACTTGACCGACCGCCAGCCGTTATATGTCAGCCGTACTACCCACGAAAAGCTAATGAAGATAGTAACCGTTATCGGCGGACGCAAGGCGACCGTCAGCAGCTATGTAGAAAATATCCTGCTCCGGCATTTTGACCAGTTTCAGGACGAGATAAACGAACTGTACGAAAGCAAATTTGAAAAGCCGTTCTGATATGTTGAAATGGTTTATTATCGGAACGCTCCTGTATTACGCCATTCTCTTATGGCGATACCGGGATAGCTTGGGAACATGGTTCACGGGTGGGAAAAGAGAGCCGGAACAACCGGAAAACAAACCGACCGTGAAAGCCGGAAACGGGGATTGTCTTGTCGGTGCAAGCCGTTACCGGATGGGACAAATGAGGACAAACGGGGACATATCAGGACACCTTTCAAAAGGGGTAGATAATGCTTCTATATTTGTCCCGCAAAGCGATGAAGCGGTGGAAGAAACACCTGATAACAAACAGGTGGAAGATGAAAATACCGATACCCTACAAGCGATTGAAACCGAATTTGAAATGGAATTTGAAACGGAAAATACGGAAGAAACGGACGTTTCGGCGGATGAAATCGAAGCGGAAGAAATCGCCTGCTACATGGGTGACGGTGAACCGGAAATGGCACAGGGTATCACGCTGGGTGAGCTGGGGCAAATGGTTCAGGTCATTCAGATAAAACAAGCGTCCGAAACGGAAGAACGGCAAGCGGTTCAAACCATCTGCCGGACGGAAACAAACCTGTTTCATTCGCTGGTGGAGCAGATAAACGGGGGCAGGTCACGGGTAGCGGAACTTTTACAAAAGCATGAGATACCCGTGCCCGCCACCGTCCCGGTTGCCGGAAGTAATGAAATGGCAGACTTTGACATGAACGATTTTCTTTAATGGTAAACTTTAAATAATAAGATGATGAAACAAAGAGATTACGGTTAAACAGACCTTTCCGAACACGGGGAACTCTCCCCGCAACCACAAAAATTCAATTATTAATCACTCCGCCGGGCGGACTATCCAACCGTCCGGCAATTTAAAAATCAATGTATTTATAATGAAAAAGAAAGTTCTCTTTTCGGCAGTCGCTCTATTGGCTGCATCCGCTACGTTTGCACAAGGTAACGGCATGGCGGGTATTACAGAAGCTACCAACATGGTAACGTCCTATTTCGACCCGGCGACAAAATTAATTTACGCTATCGGTGCGGTGGTGGGCTTGATTGGCGGCGTGAAAGTGTATGGCAAGTTTAGCAGTGGTGACCCTGATACAAGCAAAACTGCTGCAAGCTGGTTCGGTGCTTGTATCTTCCTGATTGTGGCTGCCACCATCCTACGTTCATTCTTCCTCTAAAAGAACGGACTATGGCAGACTATCCGATTAACAGGGGGATAGGCAAGCCAGTTGAATTTAAAGGGTTGAAAAGCCAGTATCTTTTCATTTTTGCGGGCGGGCTGTTAGCCCTGTTCGTGCTTTTCATCATCATGTACATGGTGGGTATCAACCAGTGGGTGTGTATCATCTTCGGCGTTACTTCGGCAACGCTGCTTGTATGGCTCACATTCCGGTTAAACGAAAAGTACGGGACACACGGGTTAATGAAATTGTCCGCACGCAAAAGCCACCCTTCCCATATCATCAACCGCAAAGCCATATCCCGATTATTCCATTTAAAACAAGCATCGAAATGAGAAATATATTAAAAGCTACCACGCTGGAAAACAAGTTTCCACTGTTCACGGTGGAAAACGGGTGCATCGTTTCCAAAGATGCCGACATAACGGTAGCGTTCCGGGTGGAACTTCCCGAACTGTTCACCGTCACGGCAGCCGAGTACGAAGCGATACATTCCGCTTGGAACAAGGCGGTAAAGGTGCTGCCCGATTACAGCATCGTACACAAACAGGACTGGTTCATCAAAGAGAACTATGCGCCTGACATCCAAAAGGATGATTTGAGTTTCCTTTCCCGTTCCTTTGAACGGCATTTCAACGAACGACCGTTCTTGAATCATACCTGCTATTTGTTCCTGACGAAAACGACAAAGGAACGCAGCCGGATGCAAAGCAATTTCTCCACCCTTTGCCGGGGCTTCCTTGTCCCCAAAGAGATAAAGGACAAGGAAACCGTTACAAAGTTCCTCGAAGCGGTGGGGCAGTTTGAAAGCATTATGAACGATAGCGGTTTCATTACCCTTACCCGCCTGAACTCGGACGAAATCACCGGAACAAAGGAAACGGCGGGTATCGTGGAGAAATACTTTTCACTCTCACAGACCGACACCACCACACTGAAAGATATTTCACTGGGTGCTGACGAAATGAAGATTGGTGACAATATCCTTTGCCTGCATACCCTTTCCGATGCGGAAGACATGCCGGGCAAGGTGGGAACAGATACCCGCTATGAAAAGCTATCCACCGACCGGAGCGATTGCAGGCTTTCGTTTGCTTCTCCGGTGGGCGTGTTGCTTTCCTGTAACCACATTTATAACCAGTACATCTTTATAGACGACCATACGGAGAACCTGAAACAGTTTGAGAAGATGGCTCGCAATATGCACTCGCTTTCCAAATACAGCCGTGCCAATCAGATAAACAAGGCTTGGATAGAGGAATACTTGAACGAAGCGCATTCACAGGGGCTTATCTCCGTGCGTTGCCATTGCAATATCATGGCATGGAGTGACGACCGGGACGAACTAAAGCACATTAAAAATGATGTGGGGTCACAGCTCGCACTTATGGAGTGCAAGCCACGCCATAACACCACCGACACGCCGACCCTGTTTTGGGCGGGCATACCCGGCAATCAGGGGGACTTCCCGGCGGAAGAAAGTTTCTACACATTCATCGAACAGGCTCTTTGCCTGTTCACCGAAGAAACGAACTACAAAAGTTCGCTTTCCCCTTTTGGTATCAAGATGGTGGATAGGGTCACTGGAAAACCGCTACATATTGATATTTCAGACCTACCCATGAAAAAAGGTATCATTACCAATCGCAACAAGTTTATACTTGGGCCGAGTGGTAGCGGCAAGTCATTCTTTACCAACCACATGGTGCGCCAGTATTACGAACAAAATGCACACGTCCTGCTGGTCGATACCGGAAACAGTTACTTGGGGCTGTGTGAAATGATAAATAGGAAAACACACGGGGAAGATGGGATTTACTTTACCTATACCACTGAAAACCCGATAGCGTTTAATCCTTTCTATGTGGAAGATGGGGTGTTTGACATCGAGAAAAAGGAAAGTATCAAAACGCTTATCCTGACCCTGTGGAAACGGGATGATGAAGCACCCACACGGGCGGAAGAAGTGGCTTTGTCGAACGCTGTCAGTTCTTATATCGAACTGATTACTAAGGACAGTTCGGTTACTCCCTGCTTCAATACGTTCTACGAGTATGTGAAAACCGACTACCGAGCGCACCTGCAAGAAAAGAACGTCCGGGAAAAGGATTTCGATATTGACAATTTCCTAAATGTCCTTGAACCTTACTACAAAGGGGGCGAATATGACTACCTGCTGAACTCCGACAAGGAGCTTGATTTGCTGCATAAACGCTTCATTGTCTTTGAGTTGGATAATATCAAAGACCATAAAATTTTGTTTCCGATTACTACGATTATCATCATGGAAGTGTTCATCAATAAGATGCGTAAACTAAAGTGTATCAGGAAATTAATATTAATTGAGGAAGCGTGGAAAGCGATTGCATCAGCGAATATGGCTGATTACATTAAGTACCTCTATAAAACCGTCAGGAAGTATTTCGGCGAAGCGATTGTAGTCACACAGGAAGTGGAAGATATTATATCTTCTCCCATTGTAAAAGAGAGCATTATAAACAATTCGGATTGCAAGATACTGCTTGACCAAAGGAAATACCTTAATAAATTCGATAGCATACAGAACCTTTTGGGACTGACCGACAAAGAACGTTCACAGGTGCTTTCCATCAACCTTGCCAACCATCCCAACCGGAAATACAAGGAAGTTTGGATAGGTTTAGGAGGCACACAGTCAGCCGTTTATGCGACAGAAGTAAGTTTGGACGAATATTTTACATACACAACGGAAGAAACGGAAAAAATGGAACTTTTCGCCTTGTCCGAAAAGTTAGGCGGTAATCTCGAACTGGCTATCAAACGGCTTGCCGAAAGCAAGCGCAATCCCGAAAAATAATCAACTAACAATTTAAAAATCAATCAGTATGAAACATTTAAAATTCCTGTTTCCGGTGCTGTTATGCACCTTGTTACTGGGGCTTTCTTCCTGTAAGGAAACGAACGCCGACCGTCTTAGGGCGATGCGTGGTGACTGGGAAAGCGTGAAAAACCGTCCGGCGTTTACTCTCTTTGAGGAAAACGGGCAATACCGGGTAACGACCTATCGAAAGACCTACCGGGGGACAATCCAAACGGAAACCTATCAGATTTCAGAACAGGATGGTAACCTGTTCATCGAAACGGGGCTTTCCGTCCTGCTGACCTATGATAAGGAGAACGACCGGATTCTGCTTTCACCCGGCGGAGAATACAAACGGAGTAAACAACCAATAAAGAAATAAGCGTATGAGAACAAAGATTATAATGCTGCTCGTAGTATGTAGCCTGTTTGCCGGAAAGGTAAACGCACAGTGGGTGGTGAGTGACCCCGGCAACTTGGCACAAGGGATTATCAATGCGTCAAAGAACATCATTCAGACTTCTTCGACCGCACAGAATATGATAAAGAATTTTCAGGAAACGGTAAAGATTTATCAACAGGGAAAAGACTATTACGATGCCTTAAAATCAGTGCATAACCTTGTCAAAGATGCACGGAAAGTACAGAAGTCTATCCTGCTTATCGGTGAGATTTCCGACATCTATGTGAACAGTTTTCAGAAGATGCTTTCGGATGAAAACTATACGCCGGACGAGCTTTCGGCGATTGCCTACGGATATACCCAACTGTTGCAGGAAAGTTCCGATGTGCTGGAAGAAATGAAAAGCGTGGTGAACATCAACGGGCTTTCCATGTCGGATAAAGAACGGATGGACGTTATCGACCGGACGTATAACTCTATCAGGAACTACCGGGATTTGGTGAGTTACTACACCCGTAAGAATATTTCCGTTTCCTACCTGCGGGCGAAAAAGAAAAAGGACACCGACCGGGTAATGGCTCTTTATGGTTCGGCGGATGAACGTTACTGGTAACTTCTAAAAATAAGTAGTATGTTATTAGCAATCGAATTTGATAACCTGCATCAGATTTTACGAAGTCTGTACACGGATATGATGCCGCTGTGCGGGAACATGGCGGGGGTAGCCAAAGGCATAGCGGGACTGGGGGCTTTGTTCTATGTGGCTGCCAAAGTATGGCAGTCGCTCGCCAGTGCCGAACCGATAGACGTTTACCCGCTTCTGCGTCCCTTTGTGATTGGCTTCTGTATTATGTTCTTCCCCACATTCGTACTGGGTACGATTAACAGCGTGATGTCACCCGTAGTCAAGGGGTGTAACAACATGCTCGAAACGCAGACTTTCGATATGAACGCCTACCGGGAACAAAAGGACAAACTGGAATATGAAGCGATGGTACGCAACCCGGAAACGGCTTACCTTGTTTCGGATGAAGCGTTTGACAAGCAGATAGACGAATTGGGATGGTCTGCTAAAGATATTGCCACAATGGGCGGTATGTACATGGATAGGGCAGCCCACAATATCAAGCAATCCGTCCGGGACTGGTTCAGGGAACTTTTGGAACTGCTCTTTCAATCGGCAGCCCTTGTGATAGACACTATCCGAACCTTTTTCCTTATTGTACTGGCGATATTGGGTCCGATAGCCTTTGCCATCAGCGTGTATGATGGCTTTCAGGCGACACTGACCCAATGGATAACAAGGTACATTTCCGTTTACCTGTGGCTGCCTGTTTCAGACCTGTTCAGTTCCATTCTTGCCCGAATACAGGTGCTTATGCTCCAAAAGGATATTCAGGAACTATCAGACCCCAATTTCATACCGGACGGAAGTAACAGCGTGTACATCATTTTTATGATAATCGGTATCATCGGTTACTTCACCATCCCCACCGTATCGAACTGGATTATTCAGGCGGGCGGAATGGGTAACATGAGCCGGAATATAAACAGTGCGGCTAACAAAACAGGTAGCGGTGTCGGTGCGGTAGCAGGTGCAGCAACCGGGAACGCTGGTGGCAGGGTCGGCGGTAAACTAATCAAAAGTAATCAATAATTAAAAATCAAGATGGAATTTAAAAGTTTAAAGAACATTGAAACCAGTTTCAAACAGATACGTCTTTTCGGTATCGTGTTTGTCGTTATGTGTACCCTGATAACGGGTTATGCCGTTTGGAACTCCTACACGTTTGCCGAAGCGCAACGGCAAAAGATTTATGTGCTGGACGGTGGCAAATCGTTGATGCTTGCGTTATCGCAAGACCTGACACAAAACCGTCCGGTCGAAGCAAGGGAACACGTGAAGCGTTTTCACGAACTCTTTTTCACATTGTCCCCTGATAAGAACGCTATCGAAAGCAATATCAAACGGTCGCTGTTCCTTGCCGATAAGAGCGCATTTAATTATTACCGTGACCTCTCGGAAAAGGGATATTACAACCGTATCATTTCAGGTAACATCAGCCAAACCATACAGATAGACAGCGTTTCATGCAATTTCGATGTGTACCCGTATGCGGTGGCTACCTATGCCCGGCAAATGATTATCCGTGAAAGCAGCGTGACGGAAAGAAGCCTTGTCACCCGTTGCCGGTTATTAAACGCCGTAAGAAGTGATAATAACCCGCACGGCTTTATGATGGAAAGTTTCGAGATAACGGAAAACAAGGACTTGAACACCATAAAGCGGTAAGCCATGATACGGAAAATTCTCTCTCCGGTGAATCAGGCAATTACCCATGTGCAGGACTGGGCGGATGAAAAACTCCGCCACCTGTGCGGGCGAATGACACCGGAAATAAGGCTGGCGGTAATCCTTTTTATGTTCCTGTTCTTCGGCGGGCTATCCATCTACTTTACGGTATCATCCATTTACCGGATAGGAAAAGAGGATGGCGAAACCATACGGATAGAACACATCAGGCAGTTGCAGTTACAAAGTAAAGACAGTACGAACATTTTTAATCAGTCAGACAATGGAAGAAAAAGAAGTGAAGAATGAAGTTCCCGCACCGGAAACGGCAAAGGGAAAAGAACCTGAAAAACAGGTAAAGGAAAAAAAGGAACTGACCCCGCAACAGATACAGCAACGAAAGAAATTACTGGTTTACCCGCTTATGGGACTGGTTTTCTTGGGGTCTATGTACTTGATTTTTGCACCGTCCGATAAGGACGAAGCAAAGGTGGAAAACGTGGGCGGATTTAATGCCGATATTCCGCAACCCAAAGGGGACGGGATAATCAGCGATAAAAAGACAGCCTACGAACAGGAGCAAATGGAGCACAAACAGGCGGACAAGATGCGCTCCTTACAGGATTTTGCCTTTTCGCTGGGAGAGGAAAACGGGAACGGGGAAGATTTGACCCTGATAGATGATGCTCCGGCAGAAAAGCCGAAAACCAATGTAATAGACTTCGGGGCGGGTGCGCCGAACAATAGCCGTTCCTCTATCCAGTCTTCGGCGGCAGCTTACCGGGACATGAACCGTCAGTTAGGCAGTTTCTACGAAACGCCGAAAAAGGACAAGGAAAAAGAGGAACTCAAACGTCAGGTGGAAGAACTCACTGCCCGGCTCGATGCGAAAGAAAGCGGTGCGGGCAACATGGATGAACAGGTGGCTCTTATGGAAAAATCCTACGAACTGGCGGCAAAATACATGAACGGACAGAACGGGCAAAGCGTACCACCGCAACCGGGACAGATTGCACAGGTCGCACCGTCCGCACCTGTTCAGGGCAAAGGAAATGCCACACCTGTAAAATCGGTATCGGACAGGACGGTTTCAGGATTGCAGCAACCTATGAGCAACGCCGAATTTATCGCCGAATACAGCAAGCCACGCAATTACGGGTTTAATACGGCGGTCGGCAGTGGTTATTCGATGGGAAAGAACACTATCCGGGCGTGTGTGCATAACGACCAAACACTTATGGACGGGCAGACCGTCAAGCTCCGGCTGTTAGAACCGTTACAGGCGGGGAATGTGATTGTCCCGAAAAACAGCCTTGTTTCAGGAAGTGCCAAAGTGCAGGGGGAACGGCTCGACATACTGGTGTCCTCGCTCGAATATGCGGGTAACATCATTCCGGTGGAACTTGCCGTTTACGACAGTGACGGGCAAAAGGGGCTTTCCGTCCCCTCGTCACTGGAACAGGAAGCGGCAAAAGAAGCGATGGCAAACATCGGGGCGGGACTGGGTACGAGCATTTCCTTTGCGCAAAGTGCCGGGCAGCAGGTCGCAATGGATATTACAAGGGGCTTGATGCAGGGCGGTTCACAATACCTCGCCAAGAAATTCAGAACGGTAAAAGTACACCTGAAAGCAAACTATCAGGTGATGCTTTACGCCAAACAGCAATAATCTATTTATCAATTATCAACCATAAAAATTTCAATCCAAATGAAAAAGTTAATTATCATGTTCGCCCTACTCTTGGGCGTGGTTTCAATGAAAGCACAAAGTAACGATTTGTATCAGGGCATTACAAAGAAGCTCCCTTACCGCCAAATGGTGACACCTTACGGCGTACAGGTGACGTTTGCAAAAACGGTACATATCATTTTCCCGTCTGCCGTTAAGTACGTGGATTTAGGCAGTAACTACATTATTGCCGGAAAAGCGGACGGAGCGGAAAATGTTGTCAGGGTCAAGGCTACGACAGAGGGCTTTCCCGGTGAAACCAATTTTTCCGTTATCTGTGAGGATGGCAGCTTTTACAGTTTCAATGCAAAATACGCACACGAACCGGAAATGCTGAACATCGAAATGAAAGACTTCTTGGAGAATGAGGACACCACCGACTTTTCACATACCCGGATGAATATCTATTTCCGTGAACTGGGTAACGAAAGCCCGCTTTTGGTAAAGCTGATTATGCAGTCCATCTACAAAAACAATGACCGGGAAATAAAGCATTGGGGATGCAAACGGTTCGGGGTGCAGTTCTTGGTAAAGGGCATTTATTCGCATAACGGGCTGTTCTACTTCCACACACAAACAAGGAACAGTTCAAACGTGCCGTTTGATACCGACTTTATCCGTTTCAAGATTGTGGATAAGAAAGTAGCCAAAAGAACGGCGATTCAGGAAACGGTTATTGACCCGGTAAGGAGCTATAACGAGATACTGGTTATCGGTGGTAAAAGTACCGTCCGTACCGTGTACACCGTTCCACAGTTCACTATCCCTGACGATAAGATATTAGTCATTGGACTGGTGGAAAAGAACGGGGGCAGACACCAAACCATCCGGGTGGAGAACTCCGACATCGTGGCGGCAAAAGTGATTAACGAACTTAAAATCAAATGAACATGAAAAGGATATGCTGTATTATATCCCTTTTTGTGCTGTGCCTGACTTTCAACCAGGCACACGCACAAAGATGTTTGCCGGGAATGAAAGGCTTGCAGGTTACGGGCGGCATGGCGGACGGCGTTCACTGGAACAGTAAAAGCGATTTCGCCTATTACTTCGGGGCTGCCATGAGTACCTATACCAAAAACGGGAACAGGTGGGTTGTCGGCGGGGAATACCTCGAAAAGCATTACCCCTATAAGGATTTACAGATACCCGTAAGCCAGTTTACAGGCGAGGGCGGTTACTACCTGAATTTCCTTTCAGACCGGAAGAAAACCTTTTTCCTTTCGCTGGGCTTGTCTGCCCTTGCCGGATACGAAACAAGCAACTGGGGCGATAAATTGCTGCCCGATGGCTCGACCCTGACCGATAAGGACGGTTTTGTTTATGGCGGTGCGCTGACGCTGGAACTGGAAAGTTACATTACCGACCGGGTGGTGTTCCTGATTAACGCACGGGAAAGATGCCTGTTCGGTTCTTCAGTCGGAAAGTTCCACACACAGTTTGGTATCGGTCTAAAGATAATAATGTGATAAACTAACCTATTATATATAATGTATATGAGAAATGTAATTTATAAGATGCTAACAGGGTGCTACATGGTGGCTACCTTGTTATTGGTGGGTGCGTGTAATGACAATGTGGATATACAGCAGTCTTACCCGTTCAGTATTGAAACGATGCCAGTGCCGAAGAAATTAAAGGTGGGTGAAACCGCCGAAATCAGGTGTCAGCTTCACCGGGATGGGCGGTTTGAGGAAACAAAGTATTTCATCCGCTATTTCCAGCCGGACGGGGCGGGAACACTGAAAATGTCCGATGGGACGGTTTTACTGCCGAATGACCTGTACCCGCTTCCGGGCGAAACATTCCGGCTTTACTATACTTCCGCATCGACCGACCAGCAAACGGTAGATGTGTATTTTCAGGATAGCTTCGGGACGTTACAGCAATTAACATTTTCATTTAACAATGACAATAACAAGGAAGAAGAAAACAAATAAAGTAAAAAGGACATGGTTAAAATAGAATTGGATATAAACGGTATTTCATTTTTTGTAAATACCACATGGAAAACGGATGCAGTTCCGGTAGTCGGTGATATTGTGATAGTGGATAAAGAAAGCATTTCCCAATTTGACCGGGTGGAATTAAGGAAAACACCGTCTAATCAGGCTTTCAGGTGGGCGGATGAAGAAGATAATGCACCCGTACTGGAACATTTCGATTTTGATACGGAAATGGTTGTCAAAAAGCGGACGTGGAAATTTGATGCCGAAGATGAAGAAATGGTATGTGTTCTGAAAGTAACCTTTCTGCACCATGAGGAATAATATCAGGTTTCAGATATACTATCCTTATGATATGTAATTTCTTTATGGCTTTGGCTGCCTTTTACCTGTTGGTGGGTGGCTGGTGCTGGCATGAAATGAAATACGCACCGACCGATAAGGAACTATGGGGCGAAGAATTGGAATGATACGTTATGCGTAATGTTATGATAGATAATCCGGCGGGTATTTCCCGGCGGATTATCTTTTTTATAAGGAATGGAAACAGGTTTCTTTGCTATCTTTCTTTTTCCGCTTCGGCTCACGGAAAGAAAGTAGCGGCGGCATTTGCCGCCGTTCTTCATTAACCGATTATAATGTCCTTTATGGGTGTGTTATGTTCCAACCACTCTTTTACACATTCCATATTATATTCACTCGTTATAACTGCCTTATCTACGTCTATGGGCGTGAAACGGGTGCTTTCGTAGCTATCTATCCAGCCTTTCAGGCAACAGACACCCCATGTTTTCACATCTTCAAAAATACCGTCCAGTGTGCCGATAGGGTCGCCGAAAGTAACTATCATTGCATCGAATGTCGTTTCGTCGGGCAACAGTTCCAAATATTTCAAAGACCCGAAACCGTCTGTTTTACGTCCGAAAGACCAGTCATAGGAATAAAGTTCATCCCCCCATTGGTGCGGCGTGTCAAAACGTACTTTCACCTGCACGGAATGTTCGTTTTCTTCTACGGCTTCAATAATACCCGTTACCAGTAAGCCCGTAAATATACACTTGCAACGTCTGCCGATAATCCTTTTATTTACTTCTGTCGTTTTCATAAATGTAGCTTTTAAATTGTTATTGTACCTTTTCTTTTTTCGCCATCCATTCATCCCGCCGTTTGCGGCACTCGTCAAGTGTTTTGGCAAGGGTGCTGAACAGTTCGCCGTCTGTATGGCGGTAATCATATTGATAATAGATTTGACCCCTAAATGCGCCTAAACAGCATTTTACATATTTTTCCTCTCCCGGTGTTTGGGTAATGCTTACCCCGTTTTTGTTTAAACTTTCCATATTGTTATAATTTAAAATGAGTTATCAGATAATCAGAAGTGAAAGCAGGACAATGAAAATAAAAGCCATACAAAACAGGTAAACGGCAGAGATAAACAACCGGAGAACGAACCGGATAATAAAAAAGCCTATGATTAGGGCTATCCACATTCCGGCGGTGCTGGTGGCTGCCTGATAGATGATAAAAGCAAGTATAAACCATCGTAAAAAAGTCGTTATCTTATTATATACTTTCATTGTCTTGGTGTGTTGTGGGTGGATTGCTCCACCCGGTTAGTAATCAGGCGCAACGGAAAACAAAGCCGTTATCCATCCAGTAATCAGTTATAAACAGGTCACGGGCAAAAGCCGAATAATCAAAGTAGGTCTTTGCGAACTCCGGCAGGTCGTAACATTCCTCTACGATTTCATAGGCGTAATCTTCCTCGTCCTTATATTCTCCCTGATATTCGTCTTCAAAAGAAGAAATAAGGTCGTCCGCATCTTCTTCGCTTATATCGCTGTTGTGGTGGTCGCACCATACGAAAAACGCTTCCTGCTCGGTTTCGCTTAGTTTCTCGATGGCATCCCGAAGTTCAAAGAACTTATCAGAAAGCCAACTTTCGGAAATCAGGGCTTCCGGGATATTCTCGTAATCCTGAAACATAAATTCCGGGTCTTGCTCGTCCTTGTGCAGTTCCCGGCATGCTTCCATAAATTCGTCCTTGTCCCAATAGTCGAAAAGGTCTAACCACTTGCCGAAAAGTGAACCACTGTTATACTTGTTGTAAGTACCTACATAAACTCTTGCTTCTGATAATGTTACTGTTTCCATGACTTTTGAATTTTAATCGTTTACATCGCTTGTCGCCCACCACATAAATTTTTCCTTTAACTGAATGGGAACATTGTCTTTTCAAAGGTTCGGGACTGGTACAGGGCAAATTATTATTTATGAAATACTACCCGCAGGTGTGGAGATTTCTAAAAAATAATTTGAACAGTAACAGGCACGGATATACCTTTGACAATGTTCCAATCAGTTTTAGGGAAAATTTTTCTCTTGTTTAAGAGGATAGAAACAAAAGCCATCAGGCTTTTTGTATTGGGTAATGAGAGAGTAAAAAAAGGGCTTATAAAAGCCCTTCGTCTGCAAAACTGTAATAGCTTTCTTCTGTCAGGATGATATGGTCTAACAGGTGTAAATCTAAAACTTTGCAGGCTTCATTTATTTTGGTAGTTATTTTTTTATCCGGTTCGCTCGGACGTAGATTGCCCGATGGGTGGTTATGTGAAAGGACTATCCCCGAAGCATGGACTTTTAAGGCGGTTTGCAGGATGATTTTCACGTCCATTACTGTTTCAGCCATACCACCTTTAGAGATAAGGGAAACGCCTAAAGCCTTATTTGCCCGATTGAGGAACATTACATAACTTTCTTCGTGGTGTTCCATACATTCGGAATAGAAAGGTTTTAAGTAAGAATAAGAAGTTTCAGAAGAGAGTATTTTTATTCTTTCGGATGCTTTTACATTGTCTTTATAAGAGATAGTGATTTCCGGCATAGTAAATTCTGTTGTTTTCATAACACTTGAATTTTAAATTAAACAATAAGAAATTTTGCCGGACACCCACAGTTTGGCGGGGACTTCAACCTAATCTTTTCAAAAAATACGACCCGTAGATGTGGAGATTTTTTAGAAAACCGGAACGGCTCGGATTTGGTATTTGTCCCCGCCGGGCTGTAATTTTGCTAAAATTTGTGATTGAGATACATTACTTTAGGGAACTAAAAAAGGGGTATCACTGGTGACACCCCTTAGACAACCGAATACCTTAAATAGTTATTCGTCATAGGTTCTATATCCTATCGGTTTGCGTGGCTTCGGTTCGGGTTTGCTTAATAACTGGGTCAATGCTTGGTACACTTCGCTGAATTGTGCATCCGTACTCTGTTCCAGTTCTTCGATGCGTTTAAGAAGTTCCTCGTAACCGATTGACATTTGCCGCATGAGGACGAAAGCACGCATGATGGAAATATTCACGTCTATGGCAGTCTGACTGCGTAAGACACTACTAAGCATGGCGACACCCTGCTCCAAAAATGCGAGAGGCGGGGTCGGTGTGTGCCGGATATTTTCAGGGAACTTATCACAATTTGTGATAAGTTCCCCTATATACCTATTTCATGGATACTTCTTTGTAGATTTTTTCAATGCCGACAAACTTCTTGTCAAGTCCCTGCATATCGTTACTTATCTTATTATTGGTAATGCGGGCGTATATCTGTGTCGTTTCTATATTGGTGTGCCCCAACATCTTACTAACTGTTTCAATAGGGACACCCTTTGCAAGCGTGGTCGTGGTTGCAAATGTGTGCCTTGCAACATAAGTAATATTTAGAAATGCAATAAAAAACAGAATGACGAGAATTAAACGTAAAACGTTTATAATTAAGCATTTTGCAAGAAATGCAGAACAGACATACCTGCAAAAGACAACAAAATATTGCGACGTTTCAGTTACCAGACTGTTAGCCGCCTGTTTCGGAAACAACGGCAGGTAACCGATTTTTTACCGATAGGAACAAAGCGGATTTGTATTCACTGTTTATCAATGTTTTGCATGCCAAAGGACGCTTTTCAAAGGAGTATTTTTACAACCTAAAAA
>QWCK01001323.1_pt1 | contig 37953 bp, 40 predicted proteins | sample 1972571 | NCBI WGS metagenome assembly QWCK01 (sample SAMN09866710, study PRJNA288562) | Human gut metagenome isolate term2_stool, whole genome shotgun sequencing... | isolation source: gut | host: Homo sapiens | place: USA: California | reverse complement strand
CAATCAAAAACAAAATGGATGCCACCTACAAAGTATAGGTTAGCATCCACTACAACGAATTAATTAAATATTGTGTCCAGTTTTATGGGTACACATCATCCAGGGCGGATTTTTTTATGGTCTTATGCTTTTTTTCATCTTAGTAGTCTTCTGTACGGTCTTGAATGTTAATGTCCCCATCTACCCTATTTAGAATTTCTTGGATTTCTGCCTTGGAGAAGTCTCCTAGGGGGACTCTTATGGGGTTGTTGAAGATTTCTTGGTAGGTGGAAATGGTCTCTTCCCGCGTCATGAAGTGGTCATGAAGGGGGAAGCGGAAGGTATCTATGCTTCCATCAAAGTTTGGATAATAGTGAAAATGAACCATACAGGCCATGCAGTCGTCATTATAGAGTCCGGTGTATCTTCTTGGATAGGTAAGGTCTCCTGGTTGGGTCCAGACACCAAGCTCTGTTCCAGGAGCAGTCACACTGTAGCTGAGCTCGCCATCCTTTAAAAGGTCCAGGGCCCTTGGCTTGATGTAAAAGTCGTTAAAGTGACCGGATGCATGGTAGGACAACCAGGCCAAGGCCACTTCGACATCCTTGTTGCTATGGCCGGGAAAGTCTGGAGAGGGTTTTTGGCCCATGGCTTTTTCATAGGCGATTTTTTCTGCCAAACTGGCTTGGGCCATTTTATTATCGTAGAGGTAGGGAAGGAGGTCCTTGGAGCTGGCAGTCTTTTTTGCTTGGCCCAGAGAATAACCCTCACCTACAACGGCTACTTGGTTGGCTTGGTCCCAAGAGACTTTTTCTCCAAAGAGTTCTGCCACATTTCTCAAGGGCACAAAGGTCCGATTTTGTCTTACTTGGGGAGCATGGTCCAGCATCAGGCGTTTTTCCTCTCCTTGACGGTAGAGAAAAACCAAGCGTTCATTTATGCTCATGGTTATGGATTGGTAGTCCTTGCCTTCTTTTTCATTGCTAATGACGATAATGTTTGGGTCTTCTTGGTTCCAGATCACTTTTTTGCCCAGGTTTTCAGATACCAAGCGCAAGGGAATCATGGTTCTTTGCTGGTCGGCATAGGGAGCAACATCGGACTTTACAAAATTTCCCTTGACCCAAATCCGCACAGGACTCACTGCCTTGGACTGGATGGGAAGACAGACCAAGAGGCCTGCTAAAAGGGCTAGAAGTGTACATTTTTTCTTCATGATATCCTCCTGATTCAAGCAAAGGAAAGGGATCACTCCCTTTCCTTTAGAATACTAGGTTTACTTTTATTTATATTGGTCAGGATAGGCTTTTTTTAAAGCAGCTGCCATTTCTCGACCCAATTTCATACATTCTTCAATGTCGTCTTCTTTAAGAGCACCTTGGACATTGGGAGTGGTTTCTAAAAGGTCCCACTTGCACTTTTCAGCAAAGGCGGCAAATTCTTTTTCGGCTCCACCACCCCAGGAATAGGAGGAGAAGTAGCCAAAGATATGGTTCTTCATCTTTTGCTTGTTTAGAGTAGCTACGAAATTAGCCATGGGTGGGAAAAGGCCTACATTATAGGTTGGACAACCCAGTAGGATTCCCCTGTACCGCCAAGCTTCAGCAATGAGGTTGCTCAAGGGGTATTCTGAAATGTTGCGAATCCGGATGTTGGAAATGCCTTCTTCGGCCATGCTCCGGGCAATCATTTCTGCCATTTTTTCTGTATGACCGTACATGGACCCATAGACCAACAAGACCCCATTTTCTGTTTCTTGATTGGCTAGTTTAGAGTAAAGGTCCACGATAATGCCGGGGTTTTTCCGCCATACAATTCCGTGGTCAGGACAGATGGTCTTGATATCCAAATCTTTTAATTTGTCCAGGGCCCGGACAACTTGACCGGAATACTTGCCTACAATGTTGGTATAGTAACGGATGGTTTCGTCCTTGTAAAAGTCAAAGTTGATTTCGTCATCAAAGATGGCTCCATCTAGGGTTCCATAGCCCCCAAAAGCATCTTGGGAGAAGAGGGTTCCTGTAGATTTTTCAAAGGCCACCATGGATTCTGGCCAATGGACCATGGGAGTGGTGTAGAAGGTCAAGGAAGTATTGCCAATGGCTACTTCTTCCCCATCCTTAACTACCAGGATATTTTCTGTCAGGTCGTAAAAATGGTCCAAGAAGTCCTTGGTTTTCTTGTTCCCGATAATCTTAATGTTTGGGAAACGCTCTACTAAAACCGGTAGAGAAGAGGTGTGGTCGGGTTCCATGTGGTTGACGACAACATAGTCAATGTCCCGGTCTCCTAAGACAGAGTAGATATTAGCAAGAAATTCATCAATAGAAGGTATTTTTACACAGTCCAGCAGGCAAACTTCGTCTCCCCCATCTAAAAGATAGGAGTTGTAGCTGATTCCATCTGGTAGGGGCCACATGCCTTCAAAAAGGTGGGTATAGCGGTCATTGACGCCAATATAAGTCAAATGATCATTAATTTTTACAGTTAATGGGTTATTCATTCAATTTTCCTTTCTGCTTTTATTTCTTCAACAAACTAACTTAAGTTCATTTTACTCTATGCAAGGCTTTTCTTCAAGACTTTCAGGCTCTTTTTAAGAGTCATACTTATCTAGAAAGCTTTTCTTTTCTCCATTTTCAATCCAACCAATAATGGCATCTTGGTTGACGTTTTCTGCCGACCGAAAGATGGAAATTTCCACATTTTTATTGTCCTCTTTCATATCCTCAATCATCTGCTTGATCTTAAAGCGGGTACTGGAGTCTTTTTTCTGGGTTACCGTACAGGCGCAGTCAATGGCTTCATAGCCCGTAGACCGCATAAATCGGATGATGTCTTCCTCGTGGATCAGGTACATGGGCCGGATAAGCTCCAGGCCCTGGAAGTTTTGGGACTTCAACTTGGGCATCATGGTTTTAAAATTGGCACTATAGAGGACATTCATCAAGATGGTTTCAATGACGTCGTTAAAGTGGTGGCCCAGGGCCAATTTATTGCAACCCAGCTCTTGGGCCCGGTTGTAGAGGTTGCCCCGGCGCATCCGGGCGCACATATAACAGGGGGCGCCACCGTCTGTCATCTTCTCTGCCACTTCAAAGACGTCGCTGTCGTGGACCTTGACGGGAATCCCCAGGCCCTGGCAGGTTTCTTCCACCTGTTTTCTCACTTCTGGCCGGTAACCCGGATCCATACAGATAAATTCCAGGTCAAAAGATTGCTGACCATGTCTTTGGAGCTCTTGGAAGAGCTTGGCCAGGGTCAGGGAGTCCTTGCCCCCAGAAATGGCCACGGCAATCTTATCTCCTTCTTCCACCAGCTGATAGTTCTTTACTGCCCGAATAAAACGAACCCAAAGCTCTTTACGGTAGCTTTTAATTAAACTTCTTTCGATTTCTCCTACAGACTTCTTCACGATTTTCCTTCCAACTCCTTTAGGTCTTGAATATATTGACCATATCCTTCTTTTTCCATGTCTTCCAAGGGGATAAAGTCTAAAACAGCCCCATTAATACAATAGCGAAGGCCCCCTTGGTCCTGGGGTCCGTCCTCAAATACGTGGCCCAAGTGTCCCTTAGAGGACCGAGACCGGACTTCTTGCCGGACCATTCCATGGGACCGGTCCAGACGGTAGTCCACGGCATCCTCCATAATGGGTTTGGTAAAAGAGGGCCAACCACAGCCCGGTTCATACTGGTCCTTGGATAGAAACAAGGGCTTGCGGGTCAATTTATCTACGAAAATTCCCGGTCCTTGTTTTTTGTAATAGGGATGGGAAAAGGGGGCCTCTGTGGCATTTTCTCTTAGGACTTGGTAGCCCAGGGCCCCTAGCTTCTTCTTTTCCTCCGCCAGATCATCCAGGGGCTTGTCTGCCAGAGTCAGGTCCACATGGCAATAGCCCAGAGGATTTTTATCCAAATAGTCTTGGTGGTAGTCTTCAGCCGGATAAAAATTTTCCAGGGCCTTGACTTCCACTTGTAGGGGGTTGGCATAGTCTTTTGCCAAAGAGGCCAGTTGGTTTTGAATTCTTGCCTCCTCTGCCGGGTCAAGAAAATAAATCCCCGTCCGGTATTGGATTCCTCGGTCATTGCCTTGACGGTTTAGGCTGGTAGGATCAATAATCCGAAAGAGATGGCGGATTAAATCCTCCAGGGAAATTTCCTCCTCCCGGTAGGTCAAGGCCACAGCCTCTGCAAAGCCAGATTGGCCCCGGCAAACTTCCTGGTAGTCAGGATTTGTCCCTTGACCATTGGCATAGCCCACCTGGCTATCTAGGACTCCAGGAATCCGTTTAAAATAAGCCTGGACGCCCCAAAAACATCCTCCAGCAAAAACAATTTTTTTCATGGAATTTCCTCCTAAAATTTTTCTATTACAAGTATGTTACAGTTTAATGTTACTATGGTGTTTTCCCTTTTTCCTGGACAAAAATCATGTATAATAAATTTATAGAAAATGAGGTGAACTGTCTTGAAAAAAAGATTTATTTTTGTTCTTCTCATTATCAGTTTATGGTCCAATGCAATCTTTGCTAGTAGTACTGCGGCAATCTTTATTGACGGTCAACATGTTCCTGCACAGCCAAAATCCTACATCGAGTCTGGTAGAACGTATGTACCCTTGCGCTATATAACGGAAGAGTTGGGCTTTACGGTGGACTGGATTGAAGAACAACAAGCGATTATTATCCAAAGGAAGAACTTTCCTACCCTTAAATTATTTGTTGGCAGTAACAAGGCCTTCGCGGGTAGTAAGACCCTAGACCTGGACGCTCCTGTCCAAATTCGAGGAGACCGGGCCTTTGTCCCCATTCGTTTCATTTCTGAACAATTGGGTTACAAGGTTCAATGGAACCCCAATGGAAACAAGGTCATTATCAACAAGTAATTTGAAAAAACGCCTTTTCAGGCGTTTTTTTATTGGATAAAAAAGAATAAAAAGCCAGCAATTACTTGACTTAAGGCTAAAAAAAGAGACATTTGGTCCCCTTCCTCTAGATAGTTTAAAAAGCTAGAAAAACCGGCCAGGATAAAGGTTCCCGCCAGCATAAGAAAAAAGACCCGGTCCAATTGCCCGGCCATCAAGGACCGAAAAACCATCCCTAGAATGAGTATAAATTGCATGCCCTGGCTAATAGGGCCTATTTTGTCTTTCATACATCCTCCTTGTCTATCTTTTCATTATACCCCTCTTGGCCAAAAATGAAAAGAAAAGGACTTGCACTTTTGGTAAAGCTTTAGTAAAATAGAAGTAGTTTCATATGGGGAGAGTTAGCTCAGCTGGTAGAGCACTACGTTGACATCGTAGGGGTCGCTGGTTCAAGTCCAGTACTGTCCACCAATTTATAAATGGCTAGATTGCAAGTTTGCAATCTAGCCATTTTTATTTTTTGATTCTTATGGGTTTGCTTATTTTTGCTTAAATTTCTATAAAAACCCCGCCAAAAATCCCGCCATCCATTTGTAAATTTAGGTTTGCAAAAAGGGCGACACAGCCGTCGATTTCTAGCTGTTCAAGCGAAGCTTTTACAGGAAATCTTGGCATGAGACCTGCCGACGAAATCAAAGATTTCGGGCTAGGGCTTCAAGGGCCGCCCTACAAATCCAACCTTAATTTTTTATTTTTTCAAGATAAAACGATAGGGATAGTCCACGGCCTCTTGGGCATAGTCAATGCCAATGCGTTTTGTGGCTTCAATAGGACCTTGGAAGCCATCATCCAAAAGATAGATGGACCCATCCAGGGTCTTTTTGTTGTCTTCCAGGCTGATGCCCAGGGCCTGGGTCAACTTGGCCGGACCATTTAAGAGGTTTTTCTTTTGGTAGCTTGTGGCCTGGTCCTTGCCTTTTCCAAAGCGTCTTTGGTAGAAGGTTTCTTCTCCTTGGACGGGGTCCAGGGCCCGGATTAAAACGGCCTGGGCATTTCCTTCAGGCCCGGTGACTATGTTAAAGAGGGTGTGGATTCCATAGGTAAAATAAGTATAGATGTGGCCTCCTTGGAAAAACAAGGGGGCAGTTCTCTGGGTTTTTTTCCCTCCATAGGCATGACAGGCCTTGTCGTCTTGTAGGTAGGCTTCCGTTTCGATAATCCGTCCCATGAGGACCTGGTCTTTTTCCTGGTGGCAAAGTATCTTGCCAATGAGGTCAGGGGCCAGGTCCAGGGCGTTGGCTTGGTAGTAGTCTAGGCTTAATTTCTTCATTTCTTAAAAAACTTCCTTGGGTCAAAGTTTTCATAGGGAGGATAGCGCATATCCAGGTCTATTTTTCTAGACTTCTTTAGGATGGAGACCTTGCGACTAAAGGTGTCAAAGGAGTATTTTCCATGGTAGGCCCCCATGCCGCTTTGACCCACGCCACCAAAGGGCAGGGTTACGGTGGACAGGTGGGTCAAGGTATCGTTAAAGGCCCCACCACCAAAGGGGATGGTGTCCAGGATGTAGTCCAGGTCTTTTTCCTCCTGGCTAAAGAGGTAGAGGGCCAGGGGGTTGGGGTGGAGGTTGATGACCTTTTGGCAGTCTTCCAAGTCGTCAATGGTTAAAACCGGTAGGAAGGGGCCAAAGATTTCCTCTTCCATAAAGGGGCTTGAAGGGTCTGCTGGAAAGACTTGAGGGGCAAATTTCAAGCCTTGGGTCCAGGCCTTGCCCTCCATGTCTAAGCCCTGAGCCTTGGCCAGGTCTTCTAGACGACGGAAGTGGTCTTGGTCGATGATGGAGGCCAAGTAGGAACTTTCCAGAGGATTGGGACCATAAAAATCCTGGATGGCTTGGTTCATAGCCTGGATCAAGGGGTCCCGGAGGTCTTTTTGGACCAGGCAATAGTCCGGAGCCACACAGGTTTGGCCGGCATTGAGGGTCTTGCCCCAGATGATTCTTTTGGCAGTGGTTTCCAGGTCTTGGTCCCCAAAGACGATGACAGGACTTTTTCCTCCCAATTCTAAAACACAGGGGATCATTTTTTCTCCGGCCAATTTGGCCATTTCCCGTCCAACCTGGGTGGACCCTGTAAAGAATAAAAAGTCCATGTCTTCAGCCATAAAGCGAGCCCGGTCTTGGGGGTCCAGGCCATAGACCAGGACTTCTTCCGGGTCATAGACTCGGCCAAGAATGGTCTGGACCACTTGGGATGTAGCTGGGGCCTTTCGAGAGGTCTTTAAAACCACCCGGTTGCCTGCTCCCAAGGCTCCAATGGTTGGCACCATGGCCAAAAGGAAAGGGTAGTTCCAAGGGGCAGCAATGGCCACCCGGCCATAGGGCCTATAGTGGATTTCCCCCTTGGAGGGAAATTGATAATAGGGGGTGGGCTTTTTGTCCGGCCGAGCCCACTTGGGGACTTGGGCTATCGTATAGTCCAGCTCTTCCAGGGTCATGAGATATTCGGATAGGTAGGCTTCTTCCATGGACTTGCCCAGGTCAGCTTCCAGGGCTTTTAAGATTTCTGGTCGGCTTTTTTGTAATTCTTTTTTCAGGATTTTTAGCTTGCTAATACGGTTTTTAAGGTCCATTTCCTCCTCCTTTACTCATCAAAGGGGTCCCGGGCCCGGATCCATTCTTCCAGGTCTTCCAGGTAGGAAAAATCCACCCAGTCCCAGTTCTTCCCATAGATGGTTAAAAAGTCTTTTTCCCAGGCTTGGAGTTTGGTCTTTCGTTTGTTCTTAATCTTGTGGTAGTTAAATCGCAAGAGAGCCTTGTCCATCCGGGTCATCTTGTCTGTTTGCCAGGCTCCTCGCCCATAAAAGGCCGGTACGTCCTTTAAGGGACCATCAAAGTGGTGACGGTAGAGCCGGCGGAATTCTTTCTTGTTGTAATTACTGGCTCCCACACAAAAAACGGCCACTTTTTTATCTCGAATCCGGCTAATATCCCTTTCCAAGAGGCTCAGATTCAAAAGGCCAAAGGCATAAATCGGCGCAAAAAATACCACGACATCTCCCGATATGTTTTTGGCCTTATAGTCCTTGATCTCTAAAAGGGTCCCTGGATGCCTCCGGTGGAGTTCTTCTGCATATCTTTTTGTGGTTCCATACTTGCTGCTATAGATAACGGTTACTTCTTCCATTTCTGCCCCCTAAGACAATTTTTTCCTGCTTTTTTCATTGGTCTATCCCTAGTCCAAGCTCCCCCGACTGCCAATGGAAAAGACATAGGTCATGGGAGTGGCTTGGGATTCAAAAAAGTCGTCTATCAGCCTTTGCTCATAGCGGGCAATGGGGCAGGAAGCCATATTTAAAGACTCTGCCGCCAATTGTATTTGCTGGCCCACATGGCCTGCTTCCAGGAGGACAAATTTTTCTGCTTCTGAGGGATACCTGTAGCCTGCTGCTTCTAGGTTGGCTCCCAGGCCAATGAGACAGGAGGTCTGGAGGACAAAGCTTTGACCCAAAAAGATAGCCTTTAGCTCTTCTTGAGCATCTGTAAAGCGCTTGACCAAAAAGAGGCTGTGGTTTTTTGGATGGTAGCGGTAGATTCCCTTTTCCAGGTCCAGGACATTTAGGATGCAGACATAGAGCCGCAGGGGTCGACTATTGCAAGCGCTGGGCACCGGCAGGTGGCTTCTTTGTTCTTGAAATAAGTGGTAGCTGTAGTAGAGGATGTGACTCAATTGCTTCCGGGTCATAATAACCTTGGAATAGGCCCGTCCGGACTTTCTCTTCCGGGTCAGAACGGTAAAGTCACTTTCATAAATTTTTTGGACTGGTGGGGGAAGCTTACTTTCCCGCCCTTTATAAAAGTCTGGATCTATAAAATCGGGTTGCTTACCCTTTTCTTCTGCCGTCAAGGGAAATGTGGATTGAATCATTGCTTGTCCTTTCTAAACGCTTTGGAATCTTCTTTCTTCTTCTTATAGTTCATTGTAGCATTTTCAGACTTAAATGAACACTCCCCTTTCTGAGAAAAGTTTTTGGAAAGAATCTGGATTGGCCCATAATTTCAAAGAATTTCGCCAGGCTTTATGCTATACTTAAGTATATTAAGAAAGGAAATGAGGAAAGAAAGGATCCCTATGAAAGTATCATTAATTTTTGATTTTTTATGCCCCTTCTGCTACAAGCAGCACCTGGTTCTCAATTCTCTAGACGGCGTGGAAATTGAACCTCTTCCCCGGTTTTTAAAGGCGGAGGTTCCCATTGCTGGCCTTGAAATGGACCCAGAAACTAAGGTTAAGATGAATAAGACCCTGGACGACCTAAAAAAAGAAGAGGTCTTCCAAGGTGTCCACCTGGCTCCAAGAAGTCACTTTTACAATAGCTACCGGGCCCACCAAATGGCCCAGTCTGCCTATAAACTGGGGGCCTACCTTCCCTTTGCCCTAAAGGTCTATGAGGCCTATTTCTCTGGCCAAAAAAATATTGCCGACCAAGACCTCTTAGATGACCTGGCCCGGTCTGTAGGCTTGGACCCAGACCAAATGCACGATCTTTTTGATGTGGACTTGTTGAGGGAAAAACTCTGGACATCTTTTTCTCTCTTTACAGACAAGGGCTTGAAAACCATCCCCGTTATGGTCATCCATCCTGAAGAAAGGATTATCGACCACTCCACTTCTTTGGCAGAAATGAAGGAGATCTTAAAAGAGTATGAATAAAGAAGAATCCATGCACTGGAGAGAATACAATAAAAAAGTCATTCTCTCCAAGTACCTATCCATCCTGGTTGGAAATTTTTTCTGTGCTGTGGCCTTAATCTTGTTTTTACGACCAGGACAAATGATTGGAGGCGGGGTTGGAGGGATTTCCGTCTTGTTAAATACGGTTTTCGGTATCCCCTTGGGGCTTTCCGTCCTTCTCTTTAACCTCCCCCTAATGGTCTTGTCCCTCAAGATCCTGGACCGGAATTTTATCTTTTACTCTACCCTGTCCATGTTTATTTTTTCTCTTTACATGAGTCTTTTTGACTTTTTGGCCTCCTATGTCCACATTACTGACGATATCTTGTTAAGCTGCGTCTTTGGTTCCATCCTCAACGGGGTGGGCATGGGAATCATGTTTCGCAATGGAACCTGCCAGGGGGGCTTGGACGTTGTGGCGGCCTTGGCCAAGAAGCTCTATGGAATCAATATCAGCAAGGTTCTTTTGGGGGTTAATGGAGTCATCATCACAATTTCCGGTTTTGTCTTTAGCTTCAACCGGGCCATGTACACCCTCATTGGCCTCTTTATTGCCTACCAGGTCTTGGACCGGATCCAGCTGGGTGTAGGCCAAATGAAGCAAATTTTTATCATGACCAATATGTCCAAGCCCATTGCCAAGTCCATTATGAAGGAGCTCCACCGAGGAGTTACCTATATCAAGGGCAGCGGAGCCTATACCAACCAAGGCATGGACATTATCTACTGTATTGTGGACAACCACGAGTTTGTCCAAGTGCGAAAAATTGTGGACTCTATTGACCCAGAAGCCTTTATGACCATTAGCGAAACCGTTGAGGTCAAGGGGCGGGGTTTTGACCACATCCAAGTCTAGGAGGAAACCATGCGTAGAAAAGATCGAGAAATGAACTCAAACTTTGCCCGAGAGGTCATTGACCAAAGTTCCTACGGGAGCCTGGCCCTCTATGACCCAGACAAAAAACAAACCTATTCTGTCAACCTTTCCCTGGTCCGACTGGGGAACTGCCTTTACTTTCACTCTGCCAAGGCCGGCTACAAGTTGGACCTTTTACAAGAAGGCGACTCCTATGGCCTGTCCTTTGTCTCCTATGCCCAGGTGCCAGATGTCTTTTCCAGGGACAAGTTGCAGGCCCTGGCCCAGGAGCCGGGAAAAGTAGGGCTCCTTTTAAGCCGGGTCTTTACTACGGAATATTCCTCGGCCCATGTCCTGGGTCGCCTGCGCCTGGTCCGGGACCCCGAGGAAATCAACCGGGCCATGGAAGCCCTTTGCCGCAAATACACAGGAGACAAGATGGACTTTTTCCCCCAAGCCATGGCTGTCGGTGGGTCTCGTATCCTAGTTTACGCCCTGGATATCCAAGAAATTCATGGCAAGAGAAAAAAATTGGATGCCCAAGGGGAAGAAATGAAATGGCAAAGGATGGATTAATTAAAACTAGAAAAAAAGGAGCTAGCCTAGGGCTAACTCCTTTTTTTATGGTCTTTCCTGGGTCATATCTCCCAGGATTTTTTCTGCATCATGGTAGTGGCCTTCATCTGTAGCAAAGATTAAGAGGTCTCCGGCCTGGAGGACGGTGGACCCAGTAGGAAGGATCCGGTGCTTGCCCCTTTGGAGCTCTGTAATCCAAACATAGGATGGGAAGTCCAGGTCCATGACCCTTTGGTTGGAGCAAAGACTCCCGGTATGGACAGTAATCTTCAGGAAGTTTTCTTCATAATAGGAAGCTCCCAGCTGGCCTTTCTTTTTAAGGATCCCCTTTAAGAGTTCGTCATAGATGGGTTCTCCCTTTAGGAGGTCTGCTGTAACAGTCGCCACCAGGACCACCAGGGCCAAGCCTAGGAATTGGCTCATGGACCCGGTCATTTCAAAAATTAAAATCAACCCCGTCAAGGGTGCCTTGACAATGGCGGCAAAGTGGCCAGCCATGGCCAGGACGACAAAGTTCAAGTAAAAGCTTTGGTTTACTCCCAGGCCGATAAAAATCTTCCCCATAATGCTGCCAACCAAAGCCCCAATAGCCAAAAGGGGAAAGAAAATCCCCCCAGGAACATTGGATCCGAAGCAGAGGAAGGTAAAGATATACTTGATCAAAAGAAGGAAGAGCAGGAAAAGAATAGCGAAATCTCCACTCTTTAGGGCCATGATGGTTTGGTGGCCTCCCCCTGCCAAGACAGGTAGGTAGATGGATACTCCAGCACTGAGTAAAAAGGCCAGAGCCATGGGGACAAAGCTAGGGAGTTTTTGCTTGCCAATAAAGGCCTTGGTCCTTAAGATTCCCTGGTTAAAGATAACACCACTAACCCCTACAGCCAGGCCCAGTAGGACAAAGGCCCAGTAGTTTTCCAGGGGTAGGAGGTCCAGTTCCCGAAACTGGAGGGAGGGCTCCATCCCAAAGACGATTTTGGTAATAAAGTCCGCCACCACAGAAGACAACATACAGCCCAAGAGGACATAGTAGGAGAAGTTTTTGTGGGCTTCTTCCAGGGCAAAGCAAACCCCAGCCAGGGGAGCCCCAAAGGCCGCAGAAAGACCTGCAGACCCCCCGGCAGTAATTAAGTAGTTGTCTAATTTTCTAGAATCCTTATTTCTTTCAGAAACCCCTTGGCCCAGGCAGGCCCCCATTTGCACCGAGGGACCTTCCCGGCCCACACTCATACCTACAGCCAGGCAGATAATTCCTCCAACAAATTTATAGAGGAGGACCTTAAACCAGTTGTAGTGGATTTTTTTGTGGAGGATTCCCTCCATTTGGGGAATCCCAGATCCTGAAATCATAGGCTCTCCCCGGACCAGAAAGTCCACAAAGATGGCCAAAACCACCAAGATTAGGACCAGCAGGGCAAAATATAGGGGCCTTTGGCTGGACCAGATATAGACCTCTTGAAAGAGGTCCCCCAACCGGGAGCCCAAAAGCCGGTAGCCACTAATCACCAGGCCTGTTAAGATACCAATTAACAAGGATTTTCCCAATATTTCCATCCCCTTGACCCTTTTTAGGTCCAGGTCTTGATCTTGATTTATATCGTCTATTCTCATAGCTGCCTCCTTTATCTATTTATAGTATAGCACTTTGAAAAAAAAGGAGAAAGGGTCTACAAGTCTGGAGGGCCTCTAGAAATGGTAAAACTTTGCATGAACTTTACATTTCTTGACCCCCAGCTGTGATAAAATACAAGTAAGAAGGGGGAAGTCTATGAAATATGCTGTAACAGATATTGGTTCCAACACCATCCGCCTAACGATTTATGACCTTGTGGATGGGCGGCCAAAAGTTTTAATGAAGAAGAAATCACAAGTTGGCCTGGCTGACTATATCAAGGGAAACAAGATGACCCAGCAGGGAGTTTGGCGTCTGGTCCATGTCTTAAAGACCTATGAGCCCATCTACAAACTCTTTCAAGCAGAAGCTATCTTTACCTTTGCCACAGCAGCTATTCGGAATGTAAAAAACTCCAAGGAGGTCTTAAAGACCTTGGAGGAAGCCACGGGCTTAAATGTGGACTTGATTTCCGGTCCCATGGAGGCCGAGCTGGGCTATTTGGGGGTCCATTCCTCCTTTAACCTGGAGGCAGGTGTCCATGTGGATATTGGTGGCGGGTCTACGGAAATTTTAATCCACAAAAAGGACAAGGTCCTCTATAAAAACAGTTTAGACGAGGGATCTCTCTCCCTCTACCGGCAATTTGTCTCACGTATTTTCCCTAACAAGAAAGAAAGTAAGGAAATCAAAAAATATATCCGGGGAAAGTTAGAGGACCTAGACCTGCCCAAGGTCAAGGGCTCTCTACCCATTGTAGGTGTTGGTGGCACCATTCGGGCCTGCAACAACCTGTGCTCAGAGTTGTTTGAACCTGTGGACTACCAATTTTCCTCTGACGGAGAAGACCTTCCAGGCCGCTTTAGCCTGGCCCAAAGTAAGTCCATTAGCCAGGGTCTTATGACTTTTGACCCGGTGTATGTCCGAAATGTCCTGAGAGTTTGCCCCTCTAGGATCCACACCCTGACTCCTGGAATCCTAATCCTCCAGGAGGTTGCCAAGGTCTTTTCCTGCCAGGAAATCATGGTAAGCAATTGTGGAATTCGTGAAGGTTACTTAATTTGGAGGTTAGATCAAGACCATGGAAAAGAATAACCAGCCCCCTATCTATATGAAAAACCGGGAACTTTCCTGGCTCAAGTTTAATGAACGCGTCCTGGAAGAAGGGGCCACTCCAGGAGTCCCCTTGGGGGAACGCTTGAAATTTATCGCTATCTACCAAAGCAATTTGACTGAATACTTTATGGTCCGGGTAGGCCGCTTAAGCGACTATACCCTTCTAGACGAAGACAACAGTGAACGCCGAACGGGCCTGAGTCCCCAGGACCAGCTGGATATGATTTTTGCCAGGGTTCGGGACCTCTATGAAACAAAGGACCAAACCATGGAGGACTTGGAAGAAGCCTTTCGGGAAAAGGGCATCTACCACTTGACCATGGACCAGGTCTCCAAGGAAGAAAAAGCCCGAGCCAAGGCTTTTTTCAAGTCCCACATCAAGCCCGTCTTGTCTCCGCAAATTGTGGATTTTCATAATCCTTTTCCCTTTATTGACAACAACCACACCCATGCCATTTTAAGGCTCCACCGGGATGGAAAGGACTACTTTGGCCTGGTGGCCATCCCCCAAGAGTCCAAAAAGATCATCTTTTTAAATGACGAAAAAACCCGGTATATTTTAAGCGAAGAGGTCCACGCCTACTATGCACCCTCTCTTTTCAAGGAGTACACAGTCAAGGAAGTGGCCCTGATTCGGGTCACCCGGAATGGGGACCTGTCAGCTGATGATGAAGATGCTGATGACAATGTAGACTACCGGGACCATATGAAGAAGATCTTGAAAAAACGGGACCGGTTAAATCCTGTAGGCCTCTTAAGTGACCGTCCCCTATCTGGAGCCATGACCTCCTACCTTGCTAAAGAACTGGGCCTTTCCAAGGACCAATTTTTTGTCACCACCCGCTGCCTGGATATGTCCTATGCCTTTGCCTTGGAAGGAGCCTTGCCAGAAAGATCCACCCAGGACCTCTACTACAAGTCCTACCGTCCCAAACCCATTGGTCCAGCTGTCTACCAGCCCTCTCTCATGGACTACATTGAAAAAAATGACTTGATTCTTTCCTACCCCTATGAAGACATCAACTCCTTTTTGGACCTCATTAATGAAGCCGCCGACAATGAAAATGTCCTATCCATTAAGATTACCATCTACCGCCTAGCCGACCACTCCCAACTGGTAGATGCCCTGTGCCGGGCCGCTGAAAACGGGAAAAATGTTACTGTCCTAATGGAATTAAAGGCTCGCTTTGATGAAGAGCACAACCTCATCAACTCCCAGGTCCTCTATGATGCCGGTTGTAATATTGTCTATGGCTTTAATCAATACAAGGTCCACTCCAAGGTTTGTTTGATTAGCTACCAAAAGGGCAATGATATTCGAACCATTACCCAGGTGGGAACGGGAAACTACAACGAAAAGACCTCCAAACAATATACCGATTTGTCCTTTATTACGGCTGATCCTAAAATCGGCCAGGATGCTACGGAATTTTTCTTTAACATCTGCACCGGGGTCCTGGATGGGTCCTACCAGTCCCTCTTGCAGTCTCCCTATTCCATCAAGCCCACCATCACTGACCTCATCCGCCGAGAAGCCGACAAGGGACCCAAGGGTTATATTTTCTTAAAGATGAATTCCATGACAGACTATGAAATTATGGAAGAGCTTTGTGCAGCCTCCCAAAAGGGCGCTCAAGTCAAGTTAATTATCCGGGGCATTTGTTGTATCATCCCAGGTATGGAGGGTTATACCGATAATATTGAAGTCCGGAGCATTGTAGGTCGCTACTTGGAGCATCCTCGGATTTACTTATTTGGTCAGGGAGATGACGAAATCATTTACATCACTTCTGCCGACCTCATGACCCGGAATATGGAAAGACGGGTGGAGGTGGCTTGTCCCATCCAAGACCCGGCCCTGAGAGATTTTTGTCGCTTTTACCTGGACACCCAGTGGAAGGACAATGTCAAGGCCCGACGGCTTTTGGAAAATGGCGACTATGTTCCCATTCAAGATGGCAAAGAACCCTTTAGCTGCCAAGATTATTTTATGGAAAGGGCCAATAAACGCTATGAATTAGCCTTAAGTGGCCTGGAGAATCAAAAGGCCCGGACAAAAAAAGACCAGCCCCGGGGGCTGTTCCGAAAAATTATTCATTTTTTCCAAAAAAATTAAGATTCCTCCAGGACCTTTTTCCAATGGTCCAAGGACTCCTCTGCTTCCTTACTTAATTGTGGGAATTGGGGGTCCATGTCTTGGAGGGTTTCCAAAATGACCTGGCTTACCAGGTAGCGGGAAAACCACTTACGATCAGCAGGCACCACATACCAGGGTGCCTCTTTTGTTGAGGTGTGCTCAAAAAGGTCTTCATAGGCCCTTTGGTACTTGTCCCAATAGGTCCTTTCTGTAATATCAGACTTATCAAACTTATAGTGCTTTTCCGGGCGAATAATCCGGTCCATCAGGCGGCTTTTTTGCTCTTCCTTGGAAATATGGAGGAAGAACTTTACCATCCGAAAGCCATTATTCCGTAAATAATGCTCATAGTTGACGATGTCGTCAAAGCGTTTTTGCCAAAGGTCCTTGTCTATCAAGTCCTCTGGTAGGGGTTGGATTTTTACTAGGTCGTGAATCCGGGTGACGATAACTTCTTCATAGTGGGACCGGTTAAAAATACCAATGTCCCCCCGGGATGGCAGTTCCCTATTGACCCGCCATAAAAAATCATGGTCCAATTCCCTGTCGGAGGGCCGCTTAAAAGAAGCGACCTTGGTGCCTTGAGGATTTAGGCCCGTCATAACGTGTTTAATTAGAGAATCCTTGCCTCCTGAATCCATGGCCTGGAGGACAATAATGAGTCCTTGCTTATTTTCAGCATAGAGCTTTTCCTGGTAGTCTTGTAGTTTCTCTAAATTTTTTGGAGCCAGGTGGTTCTTCACATCCTTTTTATCCAAGTCCCCCTCATAGCGAGTGGGGATTTTTTTCAAGTCCACCTTTTCTCCAGCTTTAATTAAATAATCTCTTGTGTCCATACTTGCCTCCTTGGCTTTTATTTACCCAAAAATAAACAGATAATGCCTTATTTTAATAAGAATCTTGGTCAAGATTACTTTTTAAATCTTTCCTCTACATATTTTTTTAGGCCTTCCTGGGTATTTTTTTCAGGATCTTCCAAAACCATGTCCTGGCAGGCTCTGAGGATGGTCCCTAAGAGGGGGCCCTTGGGATAGCCCAGGTCCATGAGGTCATGGCCGTTAATGGCCAGAAAGTTTTCCTTTTTAGTCAGGTCTTCGTCCAGGAGGTCTAAGACCCGGGCCTTTCTCTCCCTTAAGAGGCCCAGGCTTCCGGGGCCGGCTGTACAGGCAGCATCAGCCAAGATCAAGTCATAGAGGTCCAGGACATTTTCCCGGCCCACCCGTTTAATTTGCCGTCTAAGGGCCTTGTCGGTCATGACTTTTTGTACTGTCATATGGTCTTGGATCAGGGCCCGGACACTGGCCCTTAATTTTTTTCCAGCCCCCAGGTCCTTGAGGATTTGGTCAGCTTCAAGGGCTCCTTCCTTGTCGTGGTCGTAAAAGTGAAGGTGGCCATCCTTGCCATAAAAGGCCTTTTGGGGCTTGGCAATGTCGTGGAAGAGGGCTGCTAAGCGGGTGGATAGCTTGGCTGGAGTATGGTCCAAGACACAGAGGAGGTGGTCGAAGAGGGTTTGTTTATGGTAGGGGTTTTTTTGGTCAAAGCCCACAGTGGCCATGAGGTCGGGAAAGAGAATTTTAAGGACTCCTGTTTCTTCCATAAGCAAGAGGCCATAGGAGGGTTGGTCTGTTAATAAAAGGCCAAAAAACTCTTGCCGGATTCGGTCCCGAGATACCTGGGTCAAGCCCTCCTTGTAAAGACTGGCAGCGTCGAGAAAGTCCGGGTCCAGGTTGAGCTTAAAGCGGCTGGCAAAGCGAAAGCCCCGAAGGATCCGCAGGGCGTCTTCCTCTAAACGATCCTTGGGGTCTCCTACCATTCTCAGGATGCCCCGGTCCAGGTCTTCTCTCCCATGGAAGGGGTCAAAGACCTCCCCTTGACGGTTTTTGGCCATGGCATTCATGGTAAAGTCCCTTCTCTTTAAGTCATCCAGGAGAGAGGGGGTAAAGCGAACCTCTTCCGGATGGCGGTGGTCCTTGTAGGCCAGATCTTGGCGAAAAGTGGTGATTTCAATTTTTTCCTGGTCCAGGACCAGGGAAATGGTCCCGTACTTTTTTCCTATATCCAGGGTCTTGTAATCCCTAAAAAGCTCCTCCACCTCTTCCGGCCTGGCGGAAGATGCTATATCAATATCCTTTGGAGGGATGCCCAGGTAGTCATCCCGGACGCTTCCCCCGACAAGATAGGCTTCAAAACCTGCCTCTTCCAATCTTCTTAAAATTTTATCCAATTCTTGGTCCATCTTAATCCCTTCCCTAAGCTATAAAATCTCAGCAATTATATGTAAACTATATTGACATTTTAGTTTACCTTGCTTTAAACTATTTTCTGGAGGTTGAATATGAACACAGAAAATAAACTTGTATCTCAAAAAAGTCAAACAAAAGACTACATAGAATCGGCAATCTTTGCCGCCTTAATTGCCCTAGGGGCCCTAATCACCATCCCCCTGGGCCCTGTCCCCATTACCCTGCAAAACTTCTTCGTCTTTATGGCCGGCCTGGTCTTAAAGCCCAAGCAGGCCTTACTGTCCACCGTCCTCTATGCCCTGTTGGGCCTGGTGGGCCTACCCATCTTTGCAGGTTTTTCTGGAGGACCCCAGTCAGTCCTATCTCCTGCCTTTGGTTTTATCCTGGGCTTTATCCCCATTTCCTACTTAATTTCTAAGTACAGCCGGGGAGAAAAAAATCCTTGGAAGATCTTCCTTAGTTTAATTTTAGCAGATATTTTACTCTATGCCATAGGTTTACCCTATCTCTACCTAATTTTAACCAGGATCAACGGTCTCCCCATGACCCTGGCTTCCAGCCTCAAGGCTGGCATGGTTCCCTTTATTATCCCAGACCTGGTCAAGGCCCTCTTGGCTGCCATCCTAGGGCCAAAAATCCTATCTGCCTTAAATCGAAACTAGCTGTCCGGGATTGATTGTCTTTAAAATTTTCCTATGCTATACTTGCATTAAAGACAAATCCCAACCATAAGGAGGTTTATATGAAACTCGACCGTAAATACGTATCTTTTTATTATGACCAAGTGGAAGATTTCCCGGACTATAAAATTGATCCCAAAAAGACCATGCTTTTACTCATTGACCTGCAAAATGAATTCTGCCACCTCGAAGGCAAGGAGGCCCAAGAATTTAAGGCCGCCGGCGTTTGGGACCAATGGAAGCCCTATTTTGACCACATGGAAAATACCACCATCCCCAATGCCAAAAAGCTCCTAGACTTCTTCCGGGCCAACAATCTACCCGTTAGCTTTGGACGGATTGCCTGCTTAAGAGAAGATGGAGAAGACCGGTCCCCAGTCCAAAAGTCTGAAGGCTGGAATAACATGCTTATGCCTGTAGACTCTTGGGCCGCCCAAATGGTGGATGAACTGGCTCCCATTAAAAATGAAATCGTGGTGAATAAGACCACAGATTCCGTAACGACAGGAACCAACTACCTACAACTTCTCCGTTACATGGGGATCACTACTGTAGTGGTTGGGGGAATTGTAACCGACCAATGTGTTGCTTCCACTGTCCGGGGCCTGGCTGATGAAGGCCTCCAAGTCCTAACTGTGGAAGATGCCTGCGCTTCAGCAGATATGGCCCTCCATGATGCTGAGCTTAAAATCATGAATGTCATCTACACCTATGTAGTCAAGACCCAAGAAGCCATTGACCTGATCCAAAAAGAACTATAATTTAAAAAGCAAGGGTATCAAGGTCCTTGCTTTTTTATTGGATACAAAAATAGGTGGCTCCAAATGGGGCCACCTATTTTTCTCCTTAGAGAGTATATGTTTGAGAGAAAGTTAAATAGAGAAATCTTGTTACTCTATAGTTAGTATAAACCATTTCATTTTGATAGTCAATATTAATTTCAAAATTATTTTTTATTTCTCTCACTTTTCTATTCCTAGCCCAAAACCAAGTAGCCCAGGCTCATAATAAGGAAAAAACTCCCTATTAGGACCAGGTTTAAAAGGCCAAAGACTAGGTTTTTATTCCGGATAGAGGCAAAAACTCCTAAAAGTCCCAATAGGGGACAGATATATAGGCTGGTAAAACCCAAGGGTCGGGCATGGCCAATCCAGGCATCCTTAAAAATCCAGCTGACAAGTAGGGCTAGCAGTCCCAGGGCCAAGCTTACTTTTTCCAAGTTTTTCATAATGTTTGTCATCTTAATTTCTCCTTCCTCAAGGCCGTAAAATTCTTGCCTTATTTATAGCTTTAGTTTAGCAAATTAGACCTTCTCTTGTCAATTTTCCTATGAAAAAGGCCCCCTTGCTTGGGGACCCTTGTTTTTATGCTTCTTTTACTTGTTTGGCCTTTTCTCTTTTGAAAATTCCTGTAACCATTAGGGCAATGGCTCCATCTCCTGTAATGTTGCAGGCTGTTCCAAAGCTATCTTGGAGGGCAAAAATAGACAGGATCAAGGCTGTACCTGTGTTGTCAAAATGAAGGACAGAGGTAATAAGACCCAGACTGGCTACAACAGTTCCTCCAGGAACTCCAGGAGCTGCAATGGCAAAAATTCCCAATAAGAGGATGAATAAAATCATGGAATTGGCTGGGGGAAGTTGTCCATAGAGGATTTGAGAAACCACCATAACAAAGAAGGTTTCTGTTAATACAGACCCACAAAGGTGGGTGTTGGAACAAAGGGGAATGACAAAGTCCCGAATTTTAGGGTCCAAGACTGTGGATTTTCGAGCACAAGCCAGGGCTACAGGCACTGTTGCTGCTGAAGACATGGTCCCTACAGCTGTCATATAGGCTGGGACATAGTGCTTAAAGACCTCCTTGGGAGAGGACTTGGATAGGATGCCTCCAAGGCTGTAAAGAAGGGCCATCCAGATAAAGTGCCCCACCAGGACTATGAAGATGACCTTGATAAAGACGGGAAATTGACTTAGGAGGACTCCCTCATAGGCCAATTCTGCAAAGGTAGCCGCAATGTAAACTGGCAGGATGGTAATAACAACTTTTTCTACAATAGTTAGGACAATTTGATTTAATTCCAGCAAGAGATTTTCCCAGGTCTTGGACTGGGTCCAAATCACTGCAATTCCAAATAGGATGGCTGTAATCAAAGCCGTCATAACGGGCATGATGGGAGCAATTTCCAGTTTAAAGACGGCTTCTGGAATTTGGGCTCCTTGGGCTACGGCTGATTGGATGTGGAGGTTGGGTATAATGGCCTGGCCTGCCAAGAAACTGAAGCAAGCGGCCCCCACTGAGGACAGGTAACAGATAATCAGGGTTACTGTTAGGATTTTCCCTGCAGATTCCTTTAAGGATACAATAGCCGGGGTAATAAAACCCAGGATAATTAGGGGAACAATGTAGCCGATAAAGTCTCCCATAATTTGTTTGATGGCATCAACCACCTGGATGACTGAGGGACCCGCAGACTTTCCTAAAAGAATCCCCACGACAATGGCTACTAATAACTTAAATAATAGAGAATGAAAAAATCCTTGCTTCTTTTTTTCCATAAATATGCTCCTCTCAAGATTTATTTCTATGGTAAAATTTATTATATCATAAGAAATAAATCTTTCTTTGGAAAATTTTAAAATCTTAACAGAGATTTAACAGGCCAACCTGTATAGTATTCTTAGAATAAATTTTAGGAGGATTTTATGAATTTAAAACGTACCAGCATTGCCCTATCTTTGGCAATGACCAGTTTACTTAGCCTAACGGCATGTCAAGCAAAAAACACCCCAGGAAATGCTCCTGGACAAGGCCAAGCAATGGAAAGTGTTCCAGCTGATGACCAAATGATGGCCTCTGATTTTACAGCCAGTGAAAGCTCTTTGGGTCACCAAGACAAGTATGAATTTCCTGGTTTAGGTCTTAACTTTACCCTTCCCCAATCCCTACAAGACCAAGCCAAAAATCTGGACCTGGGCCTCTTCACTGATGAAATGCCCGACAGTAAAAACCCTAAAGAACTAGGCCATGCCCAAGTTTTATTTAAGGCCATGAACGACCAAGAAAAAAAGGCTGTCGTCAAGAAGGTGGGAACTGAATATGAAGATTGGTTCAAGGGTTTAAAACCCCTAGGCGCCCTAGGAGTTTACAAGGCCTCCATGAAGGACCAATTGGATGAGTTAACCTCTTGTGACCAACATAAGATTTTAGGAGAAAGTCCTGACAAACAATACATCTATGTTCAAAGCATTAACTCCAAGGCTGACCCCGCCTTTATCCAAGACTTCCAAAAAACTCAAGTGACTCTATCCCAAATGGAAGAATATGATGGAATCAGTGCCTTCTATCCTTCCGGCCTAAGAAAGAATGTTGCCAATATTGCCCCCTTTAAAACAGTGGACATCAATGGTAAAGAGTTTAGCTCAGACCAATTAAGTAAAAACAAGCTCACCATGGTCAATGTCTTTGCAACCTGGTGTGGTCCCTGTGTCAAGGAAATTCCTGAACTTGCTAAACTCCACCAAGATTTAGCTGACAAGGGCTTTGGGGTAATTGGTGTCGTAACCGATACTGGAGAAAAAAGCCCTGGCCGGGAAGAAAGTTTGGAAAAGGCAAAGTTGATCCAAGACAAAACTAAGGCTTCCTACCCCTTCCTAGTACCGGACAAGGGACAAATGAATGGTCGTCTAGATGGAATTGATGCCATGCCTGAAACCTTTTTTGTAGACAGCCAAGGAAATATTGTGGGAGACACCTACAGTGGAGCCCATACCTATGATGAATGGAAGGCCATTGTAGAAAAAGAAATGGCTAAATTAGACCAAGGAAAGTAAGCCTTATGAGAGAATTTTTGCATGGCCTTTGGGCCAAAAAAGTTGCCCTGGTCTTGGTCTTGGCCTCAGTGGCCATGGTCTACCAGGGCTGGCAAAGGGGTGAGGTCCAGGTGGTCTTTGAAAAGGCCGTAAGAATTTGTATGGAGTGTATCGGCATTGGATAAGAAACTTTCCCTCTCAGAAAAAATCCGCCACTGGGTCCAAGGGCTTTTTGCCCTGACCACCAATGGTCACCTTTCTGGCTTTGTCACTGGATCCATTTACAAGGGTCCCGGCAAGCACCTTTGTGTCCCAGGGATGAATTGCTATTCTTGCCCCGGGGCCTACGGGTCCTGCCCTATTGGGTCCCTCCAGGCAGTTATGGGGTCTTACAAGTACTCCTTTTCCTACTATGTCCTGGGGGTTATCCTCTTTTTCGGGGCCCTGTTTGGTCGGCTGGTCTGTGGCTTCTTGTGTCCCTTTGGCCTGGTCCAAGACCTGCTCCACAAGATCCCTTCAAAGAAAATAAAAACCTTCCGGGGCGACTTTTGGCTTAGAAAGGCCAAGTACCTTATCTTACTGGTCTTTGTCTTGATTCTTCCCCTTTTTGTCACAGACTTTTTAGGCCAGGGAGCCCCTTTCTTTTGTAAGTACTTATGTCCTGTAGGGACTTTGGAAGGAGGACTTTTCCTAGTCCTCCTCCGGCCCACCATGCGGTCGGCTATTGGTTGGCTCTACCTATGGAAAAATCTTATTTTAATCTTAGTTATTGTGGCCTCAGTCCTAATCTACCGACCTTTTTGCAAGTATATGTGTCCCCTAGGGGCCATCTACTCCTTTTTCAACCGCCACGCCCTCTTTTCCTACCATGTAGACCTGGCCTCCTGTGTTCATTGCGGAGCCTGTGCCCGGGCCTGCCAAATGAATGTCCACCCCACGGAAAATATCAATGACCCCGAGTGCATTCGCTGTGGTCGCTGTAAGTCTGTTTGTCCTAAATCTTGTATTGACAGGGGATTTTTCCTGAAAGAAAAAAGTCCCCAAAAGTAAAGGAGGTCCCATGCGTTTACTTGTAGTTGAAGATGAAGTCACTCTTTGTAAGACCATAGCCAAGGGGCTCCACCTCAGTGGCTACGAGGTGGACCAGGCCTATGATGGCCTATCTGCCCTGGACAAGGTCCTGACCGAATCCTATGACCTGGTGCTTTTGGACCTGTCCCTACCCAAAATGGATGGTATGGACCTTTTAAGCCACTTCCGGGAAAGGGACCAAACCACACCAGTTTTGATCCTGTCGGCCCGGAGCCAAATTGAAGACAAGGTTCAAGGATTGGACCAGGGGGCCAACGACTACTTAACCAAGCCCTTTTCTTTTGATGAATTGGAAGCCCGGGTCCGGAGCCTAACCCGTCGAAAGTTCAAGCAAGAAGACCCCCTTTTAGTCTGTGGAGACCTTTCTTTTGACACCCTGTCTCGGACAGCCAAGGCCAAGGGCCAGGTCCTCAAGCTCACCCGCAAAGAAGCAGGTATTCTAGAATACCTCCTCTTACACCAGGGGTCTATTGTCAGCCAGGAAGACCTCATTAGCCATATTTGGGACGAAAATGTGGACCCCTTTTCGAATTCCATCCGGGTCCACATGTCCTCCCTAAGGAAAAAAATTCGTCAGGTCCTCCAAACTGACCCCATTCGAAATAAAATCGGTCAAGGATATGTATTGGAAGAAAAACAATGAAAAAACCTCTTTCCCTTAAAATGCGCTTTGCCCTGATCCTGGGTCTTATGATCCTGGCCACAGGCATTGCCAGTTATTTTTTACAAAAACATGCCATTAACCAGGAGCTCAACCTCCTCCAGGAAAAAATTATGGACCAAATCCTAAAAGACCAGGTCAAAGACATGGGCCAGACCCTGATTATTGTTCCTGAAGTCAAGGAGCTCTTTCAAGGAGCCCAGGAAAAAGTCCAAATCCAAGCTACCCTGTCCACCCTCTTGGTGGTGGTCCTAGGGAGCCTAGCCACCTACTTCCTGGCCCGGAGGAGCCTAAAACCCCTGGAAAGGCTTATTGACCATATGAAGGACCGGGAGATGAAAAACCTGTCCAAGCCCCTGCCCAGCCAGGGCCTGCCTGGAGAAATTGCCGATTTGACCCAATCCTACAACCACCTTTTAAAGAGGTTGGATGGGGTCTTCCAACAGCAAAGGCAATTTTCTGCTGCAGCGGCTCATGAGCTCAAGACTCCCCTGGCCGTTTTACAGACCAGGCTGGACGTTTTTAACAAGCTGGAAAACCACCAGGAAAGTGACTATGAAGAAATCCTTTCCGACATCCAAGACCAGGTCCAAAGGATGACCCAGCTGGTCAACCACCTCTTGACCCTTATGGATACAGAAAATTTGGAAAAAAATGACCTGGTAGACCTCTATGATCTTTTTGACGAAGTCTTTTGTGACCTTATGCCCTTGGCAGAAAAAACAGGACTTTGTCTCCAATTAGAAGGAGACCATGCCCAGGTTTATGCCAATGACCTTCTGCTTTACCGGGCCCTCTACAATCTGGTAGAAAATGCCATTAAATACAACAAGCCCGGTGGGTCTGTCCTGGTCCAAGTTAAAGAGGACCAAGACCAGGTCCTGGTTTCTGTTAAAGATACGGGCATTGGTCTGGCTCCGGAGTCCATCCGAGAAATTTTTACTCCCTTTTACCGGGTGGACCCCTCCAGGAGCCGGAAACTGGGAGGCGCTGGCCTGGGCCTGAGCCTGGTCAAGCACATTCTTGACCTCCACCAAGCCACCATCTCCATTGATAGTCAGCTAGGGTCTTATACTGAATTTACTATCTATCTTCCAAAAAAATAAGTTAAGCAAAAAGAATGCCTCGGGGCATTCTTTTTTTAGCTATTTTAATAAAATTAAAGATTGTTTATCTCATAAATAGGGTAAAAATAGTTTAGAATTATCCTTTTTATAGGCTGACTTTTAGGCCAATATCTAATCATTGAACCTATTTATTTTGTAAAGGAGTTTTATTATTATGAGTAAGATTGTTTTAATTGGGGCCAACCATGCTGGTACGGCCTGTGCCAATACCATTTTGGATCATTACCCTGAAAACGAACTCGTTATTTTTGACCAAAATGACAATATTTCCTTTCTAAGCTGTGGGATGGCCCTTTGGATTGGTAGACAAATTAAAAGTCCCGACGGCCTTTTCTATTCCTCCAAGGCCATCTTGGAAAACAAGGGGGCCAAGGTTCACCTGGAAACCCCTGTAGAATCCATTGACTATGACAAAAAAATTGTCTATGCCGTGGACAAGAATGGGCAAAAAATTGCTGAATCCTATGACAAGTTGGTTTTAGCTACAGGATCCAAACCCATTATCCCCCCTCTAAAGGGTCTAGACCTGGAAAACATTCAAAAAGTGAAGCGCTTCCAAGATGCCAAGGAAGTGATTGACAAGATTGAAAATGACTATGGCCGGACCATGGAGAATGTTGTGGTCGTCGGGGCTGGCTATATTGGAGTGGAACTGGCTGAAGCCTTTAAACGCCTGGGCTACCATACCACCATGATCACCCAACCTGACCGGGTTTTAAATACCTACTATGACAAGCCCTTTACCGATGCCATGGAAGACAACCTCCGGTCCCACCGGGTTGATGTCCGTTTAAGTGAAAATGTCCTAGCCTTTGAAGGAAAAAATAAGGTTTCCAAGGTCGTAACGGACAAGGGGAGCTATCCCTGTGATATGGCCTTGATTTGCTGTGGCTTCTTACCCAATACAGACCTGGTCCAAGGTCACCTGGACCTGGGAGTCAAGGGAGCCATCTTAACAGACAAGCACCAAGCCACCTCAGACCCCAATGTCTATGCCATTGGCGACTGTACCACCATCTTTAGTAATGTCATTGATGACCTTGACTACATCGCCCTGGCTTCCAACGCCGTAAGGTCCGGAATTGTTGCCGGCCACAATGTCTGTGGCAACCCCATTGAAGCCAACGGGGTCCAAGGGTCCAACGGGATCAAAATCTTTGACCTCTCCATGGTCTCCACAGGAGTTACTGTGGAAAGGGCCCAAGCCCTGGGAATGGACGTCCTCTATACAGACTTTAAGGCCCTGCAAAAACCTGAATTTATCAAGGAAGACAACTATGAAGTTACCATCCGGATTGTCTATGATAAAAACACTCGTCAAATCAAGGGGGCCCAACTCATGTCCAAGTACGACATGTCCATGATGATCCACATGTTCAGCCTGGCCATCCAAGAAAAAGTCACCATTGACCGCCTGTCTTTAACCGACTTTTTCTTCCTGCCCCACTACAACCAACCCTACAACTATATCACCATGGCAGCCCTGTCTGCTGAGTAAAAATGGTCTAAAAAGAAGAAAAACCGGGAAGTTTGCACTTCCCGGTTTTTTTATGCTTTCAAGTCTTTTATACAAGTCCCCCTTGAGGTCTAGGACACCCTAGCTCCTCAATTTTTTGCAGGCAAACAAGCCCAAAAAAACAGTGGCCCAATAGGCCCCCTCAGCCAAAAAGACCATCCAGAGGATGTCTCCTAGATGGGGCTTGTTCATCTCATATTGCAAACAAAACAGGACAAGCAAGCCCAGAAGACCTATAATGTTTAGGATAAAAGCTCTTTTTAAACTTGTCTTCATACCTAGCTCCTTTTGATTCAATATAGACCTTCCTTCTTCTCGCAACTAGCTGGACCCAAGATAGTCCTAGTTTTTTCACTTTTATGTCTTAAAAAGTATCTTTTTTCTTACGGAAGGCAATAAATTCATCTAAATCCTTGGCCAGGAAGAAGGGGTTGATCTTTCTCTCTTCCCCTATAGTAGTGGGGAGGGTATTTTTCCCCTCTTGTCTTTGGTCCCGGACCTCTTCTAAGGCCTGGTCGATTTCTAAACTCCCGGGAAAGAGGCTCTTGGCAAAGCGTAAATTTTCCAAGGAATATTCATGGGCCGGATAGACCAAGGTGTCGTCGGGCAGGTCCTTAAAGACCTCCAGGGTGTCGTATTGGGCCCGGTAGTCTCCAGTAAAGACCCGGCCGCAACCAGCCTTAAAAAGAGCATCTCCTGGAAATAAATGTCCCTGCCAGAGGTAGGATACTCCAGCCTCTGTGTGACCAGGACTGGCCAAGACGGCTATCTCTTGGCCAAAGACCTTTACCAGGTCCCCGTCCTTGACACAGGTATCATTGAGGTCTCTTGTTTCCCAGGGCCCATAGACCCTAAGATCCGGCAGGGCTTCTTTTAACTCTTCCAGGCCCCCGGTGTGGTCCAGGTGATGGTGGGTCAAAAGAACCACAGTTTCCTTGGCTTCCTTGTCTTTTAAAAAATCCAGAACCGGCGAAGCCTGACCCGGATCAATGAAAATACGGCCCTGGTCCAAGTCAATAGACCAAATATAATTGTCTTCCATGGCCGGAATGGCATAAATCTTCATGGTCTTTCCTCCTTTACCCCTTATATACCCCATTTACAGATTTTTATGAAGGTGGTCATGGTGGTTTCCACTTAAATAGTGTTTGTGGCTATGGCTGTGGACCAGAGTTTTTTTGACAATATGGCCATGATTATAGCTATAAATGACATGGCTATGTTGGTGGCTATGAGCCTTTTTCATGGTATCTGCCACCACAAGAATCGAGGCCAGGACCATAATGGCCAGGGCTATTAAGAATTGCCCACTGAGGCCTTCTTTTAAAAAGATTACCGACAAAAGGACTGCCACAAAGGGCGCCACTGAATACCAGGCCGAAGTCTTGGCAGCTCCAATAACATCTTGGGCCCGGATATAGAAGAAGATGCTCAAGCCATAGGCCAGAAAACCCAAGACCATAATTTTACACAAGTCTCCCAGACCAGGAAGGGTCTCTCCAGCCACCAGGGCAATGATGATGGACCCCAGGCCGGAACAAATCCCCTTAATCATGACAATTTCAAAGGTATTTTTATGGGCAATCTTCCGAGTGCAGTTATTTTCAAAGCCCCAGGACAGGCCCGCCAAGAGGACCAGGATAGACCCCTTGGAAAATTCCAGGCTTTGGGCTCCTTCAAAGGACAAAATCCCACTGGCCAGGGTCATGAGAAAGATGGCCAGGGCCAAGAGACCGGAAATCTTTTCGCCAAAGACCATCCAGGCAATCAAGCTGGTGGCTACAATTTCAAAATTATTCAATAGGGAGACATTGGCTGACTTTGTCCAAACCAGGCCCATCATCAATAAAATAGGGGCCAGGATGTCCAAAACTACCATCCCAAAGGTGTAGGGTAAGTCCTCTCGGTCTAGCAAGTCCTCCTTATCTTTGTCGTAAAATAGGTAGATGAGCCCGATGCCAAGGCCAGCTCCCAGGTATAAAAACCCCGCCATGGTCATGGGGCCTATGGCCTGTAAAAAAACCTTGGACAGGGGGATATTTAAGGCATAGAGGCAGGCCGCCAAAAGGGCTTGGCCTGTAGCTTTTATCTTCTTATTCATAAACCGTTTCCCTTCTATTCTTCTCTATATAGTATAATATAAAATAAGAAATTATTCTAGAAAGGAAATAACCATGTACCAGTTTATTTATCAATCCCCCCTGGGACCCATGGTCCTTTTGGGCCAGGATGGAGCCCTCTCTTCTATTTACTTTTTAGATGGCCAAACGCCCCCCTCCTATCCAGAGAAAGAGAGACCCGACCTCCAAGCCGGTAGCCTCTGGCTTAGGGCCTATTTCCAGGGAGACCCCTTAGCCTTGGATGATCTCCCCTTGGCCCCCCAAGGGACCCCCTTCCAAATGGATGTTTGGGCTCTTTTAAGGGAGATCCCCTATGGCCAGGTTACCAGCTACGGCGTCCTGGCCCGGGTCCTGGCCAAGAAATATGGACGGGAAAAAATGTCTGCCCGGGCTGTAGGGGCTGCCTTGGCCAAAAACCCCCTGGCTATTGTCCTGCCTTGCCACCGAGTCTTGGATGGAAAAAACTTCCTCCGGGGCTATGCCTGGGGCCTGGAAAGAAAAAAAGCTCTTTTGGAAGGCGAGGGCCTAAAGATTATCCAAAACAAGGTCATCCAGCCTTCTTTTGCCCTCTTTAAAGGTCTCTAAATTGATCTAGAGAAACAGAAAGACCTTGCTTCTGTTTTTCTTCTTTTGTCAAATAAAATCCTTAAAAATTTAAGGTCAAAAGCATTATTTTCTCCCAGGGTCTTGGACAATGGAGCATTATTGTGTAAGATGGTAGTAGAAAAAAAGAAAGAGGAAAAGTCTATGGAAAGAAGGCGGCAAAAAATCAGTAAAAAAAAGAGACAGCAAAAGATGCGAAGAAGGCGTCTTTTGTTTTTCTGTCTTTTTTTCTTTGCTTGTTATTTGATTCATGGCCTTTGGGTTGCCAAATACCGCTTGGTTGACCTGGATATGGATGACCTGGTGGCTGTAGACCTCTACCTTATGCCAGACCAACAGCTGGTCCATGTGGACAATAAAAAGGACCTGGTCTGGATTGGAAAAAAGGTCAGAAAATTTTCCGGCCATCCAAAAGACCTCCAGGGGCAAGCTGGAGGCCAGGTTCGTTTTATCCACTTGTATCTAAACCAAAAAGACCCCATTGAGCTTTCCCAAACTGGCAACCAAATTGCCATAAATGGCAAGTGGTATTCTGTCAAAAAAATGGATCTTTACCGGATGGACCAGATTTTTTCTGCCTATTTTAAATAATTAAAGGTCTGGTGTCCCCATGGCCTTAAGGTCTTCTCCATCTAGGCGGAAGATAACCCATTCTGTGTGGTCATCGGCTCCCAGGCTCTTATAGAGTTCATAGGAGGGGGTGTTGGTCTTAAGGCAGGTCCACTCAAAGCGGCGGCAATCTTTTTCCAAGGCATGTTTGGCCATAAAGGACAGACACTTTCTTCCATATCCCCGACCCCGGTATTGGGGGTCAATGTAGAGGTCTTCTAAGTAAAGGCCTGGGCGACCTTCAAAGGTGGAAAAGTTATAGAAAAAGATAAAGTAGCCAACGGGCTTTCCCTTGTAAAGGGGTAAGTACATGTGGGCTGTTTTTTCCTCAAAAAGGGATTTTTCCAGAATTTCTTCTGTAGCTGTTACATCTTTTAAGAGGTCCTCGTATTGGGCCAGGTCCTTGATTAGGGAAAGGATGGTGGGAATGTCCTCTCTTTCTGCCTTGCGAATGGTAAAATCTTCTAAAGATGTTTTTATCGTATCCATAATTACCTCCTATTGTTAATGAATAAACTTCTCTAATTTATATACCCTAAAAAAGAAGCCCTGTAACAGGACTTCTTTTTTATACTCTTCTCTTTGTCCAACCTCCCTTTTTGTAGGCCAAAAAGAGTAGGAGAAAGCAGATAAAATCAGCCGGCATATAAGATGCGAAAAGATAGGAGATGGGTAGGTGGAAAATCCGAACAATCCCATAGAGGAGGGGAAGCTGGATGCACCAGTCAGCCAAAAGTCCCGAATAGAGCAAGGGTCTGTTGTAGCCACTTCCCATAAAGGCCACCCCACAGCCAAAACCATAGCCCAAAAAGGGCAAGAAGAAGGAAGAAAAAATCAACATCTGGGACCCGATGGCCTTGACATTGGCATCCTGGATAAAGAGGCCCATAATTCCTTGGTGGAAGACCAGGACAGTCACAAGAAAACCCCCCATAATTCCTGCATTCATCCTAGAAGCTATCTTAGAGACTCTTTGGGCCGTAGGGACGTCCTCTTGACCCAAATAGTGGCCTACCAGGGTGGACCCACCCATCATCAGGCCATTTAGGGGCAAAAAGGCCGTGCTATAGATTTTCCCGGCAATACCAAAAGCTGAAATGGCATCTACCCCATAGTCAGCCACAAAATGCACTACCAGGGCATTAAAAATAAAGCGGAGCATCTGCTGGAGTCCATTGGGAACCCCAATTTTCAAGAGCTTTTTGTCAATAGAGGGAATCAATCGAAAGAGTCCCTTCCAGCGAATATAGATTCCATTGTGGCCCTTCAACAAGAGGAAAAATCCCAATAAAAAGCTCAGGCAAATGGAAATTACCGTGGCCAAGGCCGCCCCATAAACTCCTAAACCAAAGCCCTTGAAGCCCAAGAAAGGAATGGTTTCAAACATAAAAATCGGGTCCAAAACAAGGTTAACCAGAGTGGACAGTCCCATGATATACATGGGGGTCTTGGCATCTCCTTGGCAACGAAAAATGGTATTGACTGAAAAAGAAGCAAAAAAGACCGGCAAAAAATAAATCCGTAAATAGCCATAGTCCTTGGCGGCTTGGATTACCTCGGGATCTTTTGTATAAAGGGATAAAAGAGGTTGAAGGAATACCAGCAAGAGGACCATAGTCAGCAAGGACATAAGTATTTTAAAACTAATGGTTTGCTCTGCTATTTCCAAAGTTCTTTTCCGGTCTCCACGGCCATAGCTTTGGCTAATCATGGAAACAGAACTGGACCCAATGATTTCATTTAAAACGTCAAAAATCCAAAAAATTGTCGTGAATATGGTCACTCCAGCCACAGCCTTGCTGGAAATCTTCCCCACCCAAACCATATCGACCATGTCGTAGATGGCTTGGAGGGCAAAAGAAAGCATGGTGGGATAGGAAAGAGACCATAATTTTTTTCGTAAAGATTGGGCTTGCTCCATCTAAACCTCCTCCAAAGAAGGGTCCTAAAGATTTAGGACCCTTTCTTGTTTTTAAATAACTATTCTTATCTAACTTGGGAAAAGCATCCTCCCATCATTTTAAGGAAATTCCCCTTCCTCTTGCTAAAGACCTCCTGGTGCTTTTCCTTGGAATCTTTTAAGCCTTGGGAAAGCCTTCTTGTCCTGGATCAAATGTCCCCAGGACTTTTAATTTCCGATCTTGGACCATGGTTTTTCCCTTGGCAAAGACACTGTGAATTTCAAGAGTTTTTTCATCCAAGAGGTTGAAGTCTGCATCATAGCCTGGAAGGATTTGTCCCTTACCCTTGAGTTTTAAAATCTTGGCCGGGTTGATTGTCAGGCCCCTCAAGGCAATTTCCAAGGGGATGTCCTCTTTAAAGACACATTCTTGGATGGCTTCTAAGAGACAAGAGGATTTTCCCATACCCAGGCCAATATAGTTGTTGTTTTCATCAAACATAGGGAAAGATCCTTGGCCATCTGAGGTAAAGGTAAAGAGGTCATAGGAAATTTCTTCGTCTATAATCCTCTTTAGGGCCTTGGAAATCCGTACTTCTCCATACTCCCTTTCCCAAAGGTCAGGGTCGTCAGCTCCGGTAAAGTCGCAGTAGCCGCCCTTTTTCATATATTTAATCCCCTCTTCAAAAAGATCAGGATTGCGACCCATATGGGTGGGCAGGAATTGATAAATGGGGAGTTCTGTTTCTTCTACAGCCCGGTTTAGGTAGTCCAGGTTGGTCTTTCCATCTCCCATGTGGATGTTTATGATTCCAGCCTTACCGGATAACATGCCCGCCACCCGGACATTGGCTGCCAGACGGACAAATTCTTCAAAGGTGGGTTGGCTGGACCGGTGGTCGGATAGGGCAATTTCCCCTACACCAATGACCTTGTCAATGGCCATGATATCCTTCATGACATCCCCTGTTAGGCTGGGAGTTGGAATTTGATAGGCCCCTGTATAGATATAGGAAGAAACCCCTTCTTCCTCCAGGCCCCTAGCCTTGGCCAAAAGGGCATTGATGTCCCGGCAAATTCCATCGGTTCCCAGGGTTCCCACAACACTGGTAACCCCAGCAGAAGTCAAGGTAGATAGGGTAATTTCTGGAGTCCGGGTGGAGAAGCCTCCCTCTCCGCCCCCTCCTAGGATGTGGACATGGCAGTCAATAAAGCCCGGTGTTAAGATTTTTCCACTCCCGTCGATTTCTTCCAGGTCTACCAGACCTCCCAGGTCAATCTTAATTTCATCCTCAATGGCTGCAATTTTATCTCCCAAAACCAAGACATCCTTGATTCCCAAGTCTTGAGGACTATAAACATGAACATTTCGAATGATTTTAACCATAATAACCTCCTATTGGAAATTCATAGCGACGGCAATAATCAAGATAATACAACCAATAAGGAAGAAAAATCCTTGCATCTTGATTTGGAACTTGGCCCACTTGGACCAATCAATACCAGCAACTCCTAAAACTCCAATTAAGCTGGCAGAAACCGGTGTAAAGGCATCCATAAATCCGGCTCCCATTTGATAGGCCAAAACGGCAATTTGCCTGGAAACTCCTACCAGGTCGGCCAGGGGTGCCATAATGGGCATGGTCAAGGCGGCTTGGCCTGAGTTGGATGTAACGACTAGGTTGAAGCAGGATTGGAAGGCATACATACCAATGGCAGCTGCTGTTTTTGGAACTCCCCGAAGGGCATTTCCAATGGAGTAGAGGATGGTATTTAATGCTGAAAAACTATTGGCATCACTGCCTCCCAAGACGATTAAAATCCCCTTGGCCATCCCAACAACGACAGCTGTTCCTGCCAAGTCGGCAGCTCCAGATTGGAACTTAGAAGCAATGTCATTAATGCCTAAGTTGTTGAGCTTAAAGATGACAGCGGTCAAACCGGCTACAAGACCCATCACAAAGAATTGGGATGCAATTTCAGGAATGTAGTAACCCTTTTTCATTACTCCCCAAACAATCCAAATGAGGACCAGGAGCATTTCTAGTAAAATTAACTTGTGGCCTACTTGGAAGTCCCGGGCAGAATCGTCCTCTTGCAATTGGGTCCTAAACTTATTGTCTGAACTATACATGACAGATTTTTCTGGGTTCTTCCGGATTCTTTCGGCATAGACCATGGTATAGGCTGCACCGAGACCTGTTACCACAAGCCAACAAACCAGGCGGAATCCAGCTCCAGATAAGACAGGAATTCCAGCAATCCCTTGGGCAATGGCCACACTAAAGGGGCTCATCCAAGAAACAGCATTTCCCAATTGAGAGGCCACAAAGGTAACCGTTACAGCCACAATGGAGTCATAGCCCAAGGCGATAACAAAGGGCACCATGACCATGGAAAAAGGAATGACCTCTTCCGACATACCAAAGGTGGCTCCTCCCAGGGAGAATAGGTAGAATAAAATTGGCAGGGCAAAACGTTCCAAGCCCTTGGTCTTGTCAATTACGGCATAGATTCCCGCATCGATGGCTCCAGTAGCCATGATGATTCCAAAGGATCCACCAACGACCAACAAGAGGGCTACAATCCCTACAGCAGACCCATACTTGTCCCCGGATACCAGTCCTTCAAAGAGGTAGTTTAGAAAACCAAAGCCATTAAAATCTTCCGTTCCCCAAACACCAGCTGTTTTATTGAGCTTCACCGTTTGATCATAAATTTGGTCCCCATAGAGGCCATAGAGAACATCATCACTTAAGCCCAGCTCATCCAAGCTTTCTTGGGTCCAGTCCTTGGCATCTGTCTTTAAAAATGCTCCCAGGGCTTCTTGGTCCAAGTCCAGTTCTTCCAACTTGGCTTGGTCTTGGGCCAAGGCCGGTAGTTGACTGGCCAAAAAGTCTGTATTTAAGGGGTGCATATAGCGGAAAGTTTCGGCTTGTAAGACCGTCCGACTGGCCGTTTCCCCATTGGCATCCGTATATTCCACTTCGTGGGTTGAAAACTTCCCGGCAGGGATTAAAAAAGTCAGTCCCCAGCAAAGTAAAACCACTACAAAGATAATGGCATAGGTATGGGGGGTCTTGAATTTAGTCAAGTCTTTCTTTGTCATTTTTCTCCTCCTTGGTCATTGACCTTTTTCTTTATATCTATATCAACCCCTTTTAAGAGGGGGAATTCCTAGAATTTCTTTCTTCCTGCTTTTTGAAGTTTTGATAGAGGTCTTGAATTTTTTCCCGGTCCCTCTTATTGGTCAAGGAATCATAAAAGACCTGGTAGCAATCATGGTAGTAGCTGGCGATGCTGGCCTTGACCTCACCATCTGCCTTGGTGTACATATGGAGGATTCCCTCTAAAATGGCCTTGGCAATGGAGGGGTCCTCCTTGCCATAGTGGATTAATTGGTAAAAGGTTAAATAGAGTTCTTCCTCTACAGAATAGGCTACATAGACCACATTAGAGTCATCTTGATTTTTTAATAGGATAAAATTATTTTTGGTAGAAAACAACTGGCCCAGGAGGTTACAAATCTTGCCAATACAATTGATGGCCGTATTGGGGTCATTGATTCCAGGGCTAATGGCTCGCAGGGCAATTTCCACCAAATTGGTCATTTCATGGTGGTAGTCTGCCCGGTCATTTTTAGCCGGATTGAGTAAAAAGGTCTTGGCAATGGCATCTAGCCAATCTTCTTGGTCCTGGCCTTGGGGGAGGCCTGTTCCTCTTTTACTGTGAATTTCAGCAATTTCCATGTCTTTTAGGACATATTCTCCAATCTTGACCTTGGTTACTAGTTCGCAAGGATACTTGATCAGGATCTTCAAGAGCTCATCTTCATTTAAATCGTAAAAATAGCCAGTTTCCAAGGAATAGATGGGAAAACCTGATTGGATTTCATCCTCCAAATAACGGGTGGATTTCTTCCGTAGGTCGGATTCCTCTTGGATTAGCTTTTCCGCTTCCTCGTAGACATCCTGGATGACGTTGACTCCCTTGATGGAATAGAGCACTTTATGGACGAACTTCATAAAGTAAACCATACTTAAGATGGCATAGATAATCCCCAAACTTCCAGCTAAAAGTTTTTGGTCCTCCGCCACATCTTGGATGATTAAAAGGGATAAGACTGTATAAAAAAAGCCTCCAACAAAAACTCCAATCAAGCTCAAAACATGGGGCTTGTCAATGAATTTTTGTACAACCCGTGGAGTGAAATTAGATGCATAGGTGGTTAAAACCGTTAAGATCGTCGTGAGGGTAAAGGTAGTAACGGTTAAGAAGACTCCAGACAGGTTGGATAAAAAGCTCTTGGACACATCCTTGGTCAAGAGAAAAAATTCCGGAATTGCCTTGTTTAAATCTGGGTACTGGATGTCTACAATCCAGACAACCACTAGCAAGATAAAGGATAAAAAGGTAAATTTTGTTGTATTGATTCCATTTCTATGGTTATTGTACCAAAGGGTAATTTTTGCCTTCATTTACTTGTCTCCTAAGATTTTTACATAAAAGGACCTAGTCCTAGGGCCGTCAAATTCTAGAAAATAAATTCCCTGCCAGGTCCCTAAAAGAAGCCTACCGTCCTGGATGATGAAGCCTTGGCTGGCTCCAAAGAGGCTGGACAAGAGATGGGCCCTGGAATTTCCCTCCAGGTGGTTAAAGTTTGGATTATCTGGAAGGTTTTCTTGCAGGGCTAAAAAAATATCCTCTTGAACGGCTGGGTCTGTGTTTTCATTGACACTAATGGCCCCAGTGGTGTGGGGGCAATAGACCAGGCAAATCCCCTCTTGGACCCCAGATTCTTCCAAGCAATCTTCTACAAGACTGGTAATGTCAACCATTTCTTCTCTCTTTGTTTTCAACTGGTAGCTTTTTAACATGTCCCATCTCCCTTCCAGTAAACTTCTTTTAAAATTTTTTATCTCCTTTTATTATATCCTTTTTCCAGATAAAATGGTAATCATAACCACCGGCTTAGCCGGTGGTTTGTTCTGCCCCTAATCATAACCACCGGCTTAGCCGGTGGTTTGTTCTGCCCCTATAAGGGGCTGTTACCGGCAGCATTCCATGCTTTGAATTTTCTTACTCGTGCACCCTTCTCTCAGCGAGTGCTAAAGCACTTTATTTCTTGCTTTTGTTTACCGGCTCACCCGTAAACGGGTCTATAAATTCTTTCATACTGATTTGATCTGCCATATAATCTTCTTTCAACTGATTTTTTATATAGTCTTGTATTTTTTTCGCATTTTTCCCGGCTGTATCTACATAGTACCCGCGACACCAGAAATGTCTATTCCCGTACTTATACTTTAGATTTGCATGGCGATCAAAAATAATCAAGCTGCTTTTTCCTTTTAAATACCCCATAATTTGGGATATGCTATATTTGGGTGGAATCTCCAACAACATATGGATGTGATCTGGACAACACTCTGCTTCAATAATGTTGATATCTTTTCTTTCGCATAAATCTCGTAATATCTTTCCTATATCTTGCTTTAGTTTCCCATAGATTATTTGTCTTCTGTATTTCGGAGCAAATACTATATGATACTTACAATTCCAAGATGTATGTGATAAACTATTTTTATCCATGTGGATGCCTCCCTTTTCTAAATATGCTACTGCCAGTAACTTATTTAGTATATCATGGGAGGCTTTTTTACTTGAAGCTAAAGCTTATTTTCCTACCACCAGCATAGCTGGTGGTTTTTTCAT
>QWCK01001279.1_pt1 | contig 38121 bp, 39 predicted proteins | sample 1972571 | NCBI WGS metagenome assembly QWCK01 (sample SAMN09866710, study PRJNA288562) | Human gut metagenome isolate term2_stool, whole genome shotgun sequencing... | isolation source: gut | host: Homo sapiens | place: USA: California | reverse complement strand
AAATACTACCCGGCACTTGACCGCCCACAAGCCACAGCGGACGCAGTACGTCAGTCTTTTCAGCGGCAAAAAGAAAAATCTGCCTTTGGCTCTCCCGGTCGGCTCTGTCCTCGCAAAAAAGCATCCTCTAGGACGCTCCTAGACGGCTTTTTCTGCCCTTTGTCATGTTCTTTATCATCTACATAAAAAAACGCCCTAGACGGCTCTAGGACGTTTCTGCGGCATGGTCTTTCTTATATTCCCTTACATAGCGGAAATAGGTGTCTTTGTTCAAGGCAAGTTCCCTTTGTAAAGCGAGACTTCCGATTTCCCCGGATAATACCCGGCTGTATTCTCTGGCAAAATCGTCCTTGCTCATTTTACGGGGTCTGCCGTATCGCTCCCACTCTCCCCGGCTTTTCATAGCTTCTATTCCCTCACGTTGCCGCTTCTCCTTTCGTTGCAGTTCTGAACGGGCAAGGCAATCATAAAATTCAATCAGCATTTTGTTAATGCACTCCATAATCATTTTTGCCATGCCGTCATTCAAGGTGGAATAGTCCATGTAAGTAGTTGGAATATCAAGGAAGATAACCCGAATACCCTTTTCCGAAAAATATTCCAACTCCTTTTTTGTCTGCTCCGAACGTCCCAAACGGTCATACTCCGGGATAATCAGCGTGTCCCCCGGACGCAGTACATCTTCTTTGAGGACAATGTAACGTGGTCGGTCAAAGTGCCGCCCCGATTGCTTGTCCTCATAAATGCGTTCCAGTTTATAGCCCCGTTCCCGGCAAAACTTTTCTATGCTTTCTTTTCCCCGGTCAGAATGTTGCTCCTTGGTGCTTACCCGGTTGTAGCCATAATAATTTCCCATGCGCCGCCGCCCTTCAAGTTGCAAAAAGTATCATCAAATAATTACAAGTTGTAATAATGCGATTATATACTTTTTGCAATCTTTTTTCAACCGGGAAAAGGTAAGGTTGTAAAAGCATACTTTTTGCAACTATTCAAAAAATAAGAAAGGCAATATCCTTTCTGAAATATTACCTTTCTTTTTTATCGTTTTTCTATTTTATTTAGCGGTCATTTTTCCCTTTATCGCCCCGTTGTATTTTCGGTTCTTTTAAATTGCTTCTTCCACAGTTCTGCCGCATTTTTTCTATTTCTGCCTTGTAGTCGCTTAAACTTCCCTGCTGTTCTTGTCTCCTTTGGGCGTTCATTTCTTCTCTCGTCAACACTTTTACATCTTTATTAAAAATATGGTTTTTGTTATGTTCTCTGCCGATATTGGTTTCCCGGCAATCTCGCATACAAACATTCAGCCATGGATTTTTTTGAACAAGTTCATCTAATATATTTGTGACTTCTGCTGACGTAATTGGTTTTTGAGAAACGTACACTGAACCCTGCAACCAGTTAAACCCATTATTCGTCATGTGCCGTTTTATTATATCATAAGCATTATTCCAACTTTCAGACGGATAATAGATTTTCAGGGCGTCCGTGTCAAGGTCAAATGCCACTTGCTTTCTTCCCGCCGCCATAAATTACCCCTTTTTCGTGAACAGTTTAAGCAAATCGCAACATTCGTTCGGGTCATCATCAACCCATTCCCACGCACTCACGCACTCTAAAAAGCCAGTTGCCCGTTTCAGATTGAGCATACCAACTTCCAGACACCCGTATTCGTTTTCTCCTCCCTCATAAATAAACCTATAAGGGGATGTACTTACATTTTTCACTTTTCCTGCCCGATTATTGAAAGCCTTGTCCGCTATAGTGACTAAACTTTTCAAGACATCTTTCGGTACTTCTCTGCGAATATCAATTACATTTTTATACATAAGCAATGCCGCCTTTCTGTATTCTTCATATTGGTTATTATACTGAAATGTACATACATTATCAAGTGTTTTGACTTTACGAGAGTCATTCCCCGTCCTCACCGTGAGTATTAAAATAAATCACTATGCGTCCCGGTTCTGGTGAGATAAAGGATAAGTTCATCTTCCTCAACCTCATAAATCAGTAACCAATCCGGGGTGATATGGCACTCTCTGCACCCGGCATAATTACCGGATAAATTATGGTCTTTATATTTTTCCGGCAAAGGCTTTCCTGCGGCAAGCATATCAACCACTACGGAAAGCAAAGAAAGGTTATACCCTCTTTTTTTTGCCAGTTTCAAATCCTTTTTGAATTTTCCGGTTGCGGCAATTTTATACATCGCTCTCAACCTCTCTCAAAATTTCATCAAAGGAATTGTACGTTTTTTTATGAGGGTCATTTTTAAGTCGTTTTACTTCTTCGATTGCTTCCAGAGTTTCCCTATTCGGCATATCACGCCCAATTTGAAACGGTATCGCTTGCTCCCTTAACGACTGTTTCAAAAATACCGTAATTGCCCCGGATAAGGACATTCCAAAATCAGAAAAAAGTTCGTCCGCTTGCCGCTTCATGTTCTCGTCCATACGGATTGTTACATTTACATTAGCCATAATTTATTCTCCTTTCTTGGTGTTAAGGCTTTCTGCCCGATTCTCTTTACATGATTATTATAGCACAAATTAAGGTCAATGTAAATACATTAACCTTAATTTGCACATTTTTTGCACTTAACTTTTTTTTATTTCATTGATTATTTCAATCGGGTCAGCCTGTAATATCTCCGCATATTCACAAGCCTGTTTCAAAATACCCGTAAGCCGCTTTTCATGTTCTGCTTTTAGCCTTTTGATTGCCCGTCCGTTTGCTCGAAAGCCTATGCCTTGTTCCATGATAAGCGTTCCCTCGTCTGCCAGTTTTTCCAGAATAATATGTGAAGTGGACGTTCCCACTTTATATAATTTTGCCAACGCTCGGACAGACGGGACAATTTCCCCAGATTGATATTCCCCAGTAATAATTTTAAGTTCAATGTCATATTTTATCCGTTGCCATTTCGGTAAATCATCCTTGTCCATTATGCCCATATTCCTTTACGCTCCTTTCGCTTTAAGGAAGCAAAAGTGTATATACAAACTCCCCCCCCCCGCACCGAATTGTCGTACAATTTAATTTTCCTATCTTTCATACTAACGTCCTCCGATTTGCTTCATCAAAATAAGATAATTATAGCACGATGTACATACATAAGTAAATCAGTTAGAAATTAAAATTTCATAATTTCATAATTTGTCCTTGTGCGGCAATATAACGGAACAGATATATTTTACCCATAAAACAGCACTTTTATTCGCCCTCACCGTGATTACGTGGTACAGCCAGAACGCTCCTGCCCTGCCCCGGCGTAGTCACCTATCAGCTTTTGGATGAGGCGGGGTGCAGGGGGAACACCCTGCATAAAACCTACCGTCTGTCACCATGTAGCGGCGGCGGTTCTCCCCGTATACTGGCAAAACGAAAACGGGGGGCTGATTGGCTCTGCTATCAGCTTCCGTTTTCGGCGAAGCCGTAGGAGCGGGGAGAATGGGGGGCTGTCAATGTGGCGGCTCTTGCCGCAGGGTGGAGATTTTTTCCGCAGGGAAAAATACTACCCAGCACTTGACCGCCCACAAGCCACAGCGGACGCAGTACGCCAGTCTTTTCAGCGGCAAAAAGAAAAATCTGCCTTTGGCTCTCCCGGTCGGCTTTGCCCTCTCGAAAAAGCACCCTTTAGGACGCTCCTAGACAGCTTTTCCTTCTCTTTTCCATGTTCTTTATCATCCGCATAAAAAGAACGCCCTAGACGGCTCTAGGACGCTTGTAGGGACATATAGCATTTTGCCGTAGGCAAAACCCCTTTATTTCATATCTGTACCCCCTCTGGGGGAGAGAGGGGGCTAGGGGGTGGGGGTGGGAAGCTGATAGAACAAAAGAAACATTCCCATCCTCACAGTGAGGAAAAGAGAGGGACAGCAAAAACGCCGCCCCTCTCACCTGTACCATGCTCAAAAACAGATTATGCCGTCAAATCATCCTCGTCTGCCGGAACGTCCATCACATCATCGAAAGCAATCATAACCGGGAACGGCAAAGCTCCACGTAACCCCTCCCACTCGGAATCCGACAGATTGTTGACCTTGGAATAAACCCCGTCAATAAGGTCAAGAATCATGGTGTCCGTATCGTCCGCCACATCCCTTGCGAACGCAACCGCTTTCAGAACATCCTGCCGGGAAATCTTCTCACGAAAGCGTCCCTTGGTCAGTGCGTTAAGATACTGCTTTTCATCATCGTTGAAAACGTCAAGCTGAATCATGTGTTGTCTCTCCTTTCAAAAAATTCTTTCTTTGCGACGGTCGTAAAGACCATGCCCTTATAACGGAGTAAAATACCGCAATCACATAAAACCCGTAAAGACTGAGTAACCATGCGTTTGGAAATAGCAAAGGTAGCCGCCATATCATCCTCGGACAGAGAAATGCGCAATCCATCCCCGACAACATCATTGACGGAAATCGCATAATCGACAAGCCGCAAAAAGAAAACCTTATGCGTCAAAGTCAAGCGAATACCACAAGCACTTGCCCTTGATTGCAGACGTTCCATAATATCCATGTCCGTTGCTCTCATTTAGTCGGAATCCCTTTCTGCCGCCGCTTCTTCGTCCTCCCCGTCCGCTACGTCTGAAACCTCAAATTCAGAAATGGTGGCAACAAGGGCATAGCCCGTACTGCCATCCTTTTTCTTGTAAGGTTCATTGGTAATCCATCCGTTAAGGATATTGATAGCCTGACCCGGTGCAAGTCCTTTTGACGGCTCAAAGGCATTGCCAACAAACCGGGCGTTCCATGAGGAACGGCGGCGTTCCGGCAAGGGGCTTCCGTCCCCGGCAAGCAGGATTTCTCCTGTCCCTGCGTCAACTTGCTCCTTTCCAGTTTTCCGGGACGTGGAAAGATGGGCAAAGACGATTTTATCAGATACTTGTAACTTAATCTCTGTGTCGTAGACACGGACAAACTTTGAACCATTGATACTTAAACTCATAGTATACCTGCCTTTCTACTGGAATTGTAGCATAAAGTACATACATTGTCAATTCTTTTGCCAAACATTTTTTTAGAGATAACTGCCGGACTTGGACGGTGTAAGTTCATACTGCTTCCGCAACTGTTCTTCTGTCCTGCGGCGTTCCAGTTCCGGGGTCATGGCAAAAGAACGTCTGTGCAGGGAAAGAAGTTGAAATTCCTCGTCTGCGGCTTCCGCTTCGCCGGACATTGCAGGGGCAGAGGCAAATGCCCCACCCTCTTTCTTCTTGGTGTCTTTCCCTTTCCGGGAAAAGAGATTCTTAAACATACGTTACCCTCCTTTAATGCTCCTTGCTGTCCTTTCGGACGGTCTTATCCGGCTCGTGGGCAGCTTCCTGCGTTTGCGTCCCGGATTTTTCCTGTGCAATGGCGTTCGCCCATTCCGCATGGGTGGACGCTTCCGCAATCTCCGGCTCATTCCCTCTCTCCGGCTTCTCTGCGGCAACTTCCGGGGCTTCGTTGAACACAATCTTCTCTTTCGCCCCACGCTCCCTTGTAGCCTTGTCAAAAGCGGCGTAAAGGGTGCTTTCCTCTCCGCACAACTGCTTTAAGTGGTCGGAAAGAGAAGTCTGTGCATTGTCCCCAATGTCAACACGGGTACGGTAAGCCGTAAGGTCTTTCCCGTCCTTGGAGAACACGGTAAGGTCGCACTTGTTGTAAGGGAAGTAATCTCCGGCTTTCTCCGCTTCGGTTTTCAACCCCCGTATCTGGACTTCTGCCTGCTTGATGATGGTATCGGCAACTTTCGGGTGCATGATTGCTCCGCTCTGGACAATGGGCTTGTCCGTCCACTGTTCGCAGAAGTTCACTTCCACGAACGTACCATTTTTGGAAATCGCCTTGTCCAGTGTTTCAGCCCGTGCCGCCGCCTTTTCTACAAACTGTGCCGGGTCAGTCTTTAAGAGGTTGCCGTACTCTTTCTTGATATAATCGCTCTTGGCAATGTAGCCCAACTGGACAGCGGACAGACTGGCAAGGGCAGGATAATCCTTCTTCATGCTTTCCAGAGTAGCCATAGGGTCACGGGCAAATTCTTCTTTTACCGTTGCCTTGGACTGTGAGGAAATTTCTGCAAAGGAAGTGGTAAGCCCTGCAAAGGTTTCTTTCTCGCCCTCAATGCTCCGTCTGGACGCTTCAAGGCTGTCCAGTGCGGCGTTCTGTTCCTCTCTGGTGGTCGCTCCCTGCAACGCCTTTACGGATTCGTGGATAGCGTCAACCGCCGCCATCTGTCTGTCCATGCACTTTGACTGTTCCATGACAACACTAAGCAAATCCGGGTTACTGCGGTTGTCTGCCGCAAGGGACGGCAATTCTTTCAACTGGGTCTGTACCGTCTCGGACTGTTCCAGTGCGTAGGCGGTATACTGCTTGCAAAGGGTATCTATCGTGCTTTTCTCCATAGGTGCAACTTCCTTTTCGGACAAGTCAAGGTTCAGTCCCCTTGCGTCCAGTTCCGCACTGATTTCCTGCGTCAGCTTCTTGCACTCGGCGTATACCACGTCAAGGGATTTCTTCAAATCCTGTAATTCAAAGCCCTGCGAATACACGGCAAGGTACTGGAAACTGCTTGTGTCTGTCTCAATGCCAAACTGCCTTGCGGTAGCATAGGCAACGGATTCCGCTTGAATCTCCCTCATGTGGCGTGGGATTTTATCCTCGCCCATCTGTGCCGCCAGTTTTGCAAGGTTGCCGTGTAAGTCGCTGTGTCCCATTTCGTGCATGAGGACGGCAACTTTCCTTGTCGGCTCCAAATCGTCCGGCATGACGATAAATCCTTTCGGATTTTCGGTGGAAAACTGCCGGGAGAAATACCCGTCAGCACCGCCCTTTAAGTTCTCGTCCGTCTCCCTCGGAACGTCCGTCACGGGAATACCGTTTCTTGCACTCACGGTTTTCAGAACGTCATAGAGGATAGCCATTTTTGCCGGGTCTTTCGGACTTTGAATGTCCTGCGTCATGGTCGGTTGGAAACGTGCCTGTCTTTCCGGGGTATTGACAATCTTCACTTCCCCCCGTTTATTCTTGATAGGCTTCCCGTCCTTGTCCTTTACTACTTCATCCTTGGTATAGCCTTTCTTTACCCACAAATGCTCCGGCACAATGGTATCTTTCACATCAAATACCCTGCCTACGGTATAGTACATCGGGACTTTCCCCAAAATGGAAGAAGAAATAAAGCGTTTCACTTCCTGCTCGGAAGCAAAGATACCTCTCTCCTGCCCTTTTACCCGTAAGCCAATCTGCCCGTTGCCGTTCATGGTAAATTCAAGGTTGCTCATGCCTACCTTAAATGCCGCAATCTGTCCCGGATTCTGCTTAATCTGATTCCGCAGATTAGACATAATCATGCGGTACAAAGCACCCTCGGTCTTGTCATACGCCATAACCGGGACGAAAATCTGTGCCCCTTTTGCCCCCTGCCCTACGTTGCGTCCAAAGTCTTTCCATGCTTCGTAGCTTTTCACATAGGTTGCGTCCGGCTTCTGCATGAAGATAAGGACAGCATTGTTGAAGGAATAGGAATTGGTAAAGTAGGAATTACTGGTGGCAAGCCAGTTCTTGTAGTTGTCGCTCTCCATGATGGAGCGGACACCCTGCATAAGCTGTTCGGAAAGTTCATCCTTTGCGGACTTCTTTTCCTCCGGCTGTGTGATACCCTCCGGGGCTGTGGTTCTTTCCTGCTCGTCTGCCATGCTCTGATTGCTCCTTTCTTTTCCGTCCTCACTGTGAGGACGTTCCTGTGCGTTCTGCCAGTCCATTATAAAAGGTACGCCGCTTCCCTCTCCGTCTGCACCGATAGAAAAGCGTACCTCATTCGTCACTTCGGGAAGCTGTGGCAATACTTCCCGTCTTATGCGGTCATATTCCCGGTAATCTTCTGCCGTGAACGCTCCGTTATCAATCATCTGCTGTTGTGACAGCACCCATCCTTGTCCGGCACTAAGAAAACTCGCCATTTTCCCATTGTCCGATACATGGATAAGGGAATTGTCCGCATTGTTATATCTCCCGTTGGGGTTTTCATAATTTTCTGCTTTCCCCAGAAAGACTTTTTCCGGTGGATTGACCGCATTTCGGTCAAACTGCGAAAGCACCACATATCCCGGCACTCTGCTTATGACGGCGGCTTGCACCCGGACAATGTTTTCATTGTCGGGATAGTACCGTTCAATGCCGCCGCCCTGCTCAATAAACTGTCTCAAATTGTTTGTCCGGGTCTGTGCGGCAAAGTCTGCGGCAATCCGCTCCATGCTTTCCGGGGTGATGCTCTGGTTTACGGCATACTCGGAAAGAATCTGTACATTCGCTTCATAGCCGCTGTGACTTCTTGCGGTCTTGTCCGGCAACGCTTGTTCCATGGTGTTTGCCGCCCGGACAAAAGCGGCGGCTTTCTCCGGGGAAAGGTTGTTTTCCCGGTACATCTGCATGAGGTAGGAAGAGGTGTCCATATCCGCACCACGGACGGCTCTTGCCCGTTCCATGTCTCCCCCGTCATAAAGGTAAGCAAGGATTTCCTGCTGTACAAAGGATTCCTGCCCGATTATTAAATCCACTTGTTCCTCCGTCATGCCCTGCTCAAAGGCGTGTCGAATGTTCATCATGGATTCCTCCGGGGACGTGCCGGACGGGAGTTCCACCCCGGCACTGTTGACTACCATGTATTCTATCTGGTCTTGGTTCAGTCCGTTGCAGTGGGCAAAATAGACTTCTGCCGTGTATATATCCTGTAAGTGTGCCTTGGTCATGTTCCGGGAATCCATGTCTGCGGCATTTTCTATCAGTTCCCGGAACGGGGCAAGGTCACTGTCCTGCCTATGGCTCATGCCTACATACCGGTTATATGCACTGTAGAGAAATTCACGGTCTAGGTAATCGCCGTTGCGGTCAATCACGGGGGCATGAATGAGGTTTCGGTTTCTGTCCTCGAAAATCTGCACTGCCTGATACACCCTGCGGCGGTTTACCTGTCCCGTCTCCCGGTCTAAGCCTATGTCGCTTCCCACAAGGATTCTTCCGTCCTCGTCAAAAAATTCCCGGATAGGGGTAATCTGCGGCGTGTCCGGGGCAAGTTCATAGCTTGCCAGTTCCTGCGGTGTCAGTTCCCGGCTGTAGGTCAGCTTCCCCCACGCTTCCTGCCCGATTTCTGCAATATAGGCACGGCTGTCGTAATTCTCAAACTGTACCATGCCCTCGGTAGGATATGTGCCAATGGAGACTGGACGGCGTAAGGAATAGTAGATGTGGCTTTCTTCCGCAACGGGTTCTTCTTCCCGAAAACCGTCTGCCCTTGCTTCTGCCCGGTCAATTTCCCGTGCCGCTTCATCATCCGCAAGACTGCTGTAGACTTGCTCCCTTGTCGGCGGCTCGTCATATTCATATTCCCGGTGTCCGGTCAACGGGCTGTCAGCGGTTGCCCGGTAGAAGTCCGTTCCGTCCTCTCTGGCGTGTCCTACACGGAACGTCACGGGACTGCCGCCGTAATCTTCCTGCCACTCGTCCCGGATAGCATAAGCGTTTCCATCATCAGCGGTAAAAGAAGAATTGTCCCTTTCCTCACTGTGAGGACGGTCTGCGGCTTCCTCATTTCCCCGTAATGCGGCACGTCTTTCAAAGACGTTTGATACCATGCTGTCATAAGGGATTTCTTCAAGGGATGGGTCAGCGGCTATCCATGCGGCGGCTTCCTCCCGGCTGTCAAATACCCGGTCATTATAAGGCTGTACGGAAATTTCCCTCATTTCCTGCCTTACCGTCACAACACGGTAAAAATCTTTCACTTGCCCGTATGTACCGTCCGGGTTCTGTTGGTCGATGTTTACAAGTTCTTGATGGAAATTGGTGTACGTGTAGTCCTCGGTGCTTTCAATCGCCACTTCCCTTTTTTGCCGCTCGTCTCTCCCGTAAACGGTTTGTAAGAGACTGTCCGGGTTTTCGGAAAGGTAGCGTTCCAAATCTTCCTCGTTTCGTATTGCGTCCGGGTGCAGAATCCGTTCCACGGCTTCTTGCCGCTCCGGGTCGTCAAGGACAACTCCGTTTATCCATGCAAAGGCTTCCCGTTCATTGTCAAACTGCATTGTGCCGCCCTCATAATTGAAATACTGCGTTCCCTGCGGCTCTGCGGCACTGTTGATTCCGTCATAGGTATATCCGGCGGCTCTCATTGCCCTGTGCAGTCGGGCGGTCTGTTCCCTCATGCGGTCGGAAAGGTCAAGGTTTTCCCCTTCAATATCCGTTATCAGCAGAGTATCTATGTTGCCCTCTAGGGGTGGCATATTAAGGGACTGCCGCATGGAGACGTTTTCCTGCAAGGCTTCCCCTAAAAGCGTCCCGGCATTGATGTGGTTCATAAAGTAGGAAGCGGATTCTGCGTCTCCCAAAAAAGAGACTTCTTCGGGGATAAGGTGTCCCGGCTCTGCCGCCCGGTAACGCTGTACAAAGAACGGATATTCCCCTGCGTTTCCCCGGTAGCCGGGGTTCGCTTCCATTCTCCATACATTTTCCTTACCCTCGGAAATCTGCTGTGCCGCACTCGCAAGGCAGTTGTTGATTTCCGTCTGGTAATTTTCCGCTGTAAGATTATTTTCCCGTTCCCCGGCTAAACGGATGGTATACGTCCCGTCAAAATACTGTACGCCGTAATCAGTCCCGGATTCCTCTTGGAAATCGTAAATGGTTTCCAGTGTGTTTTGATGGTTCTGCAACACGGTTCGTATATCTGCCATTGCAAAAGACCTTTCGTAGTCCTCGTTTATCTGGCTGATTCTCTCCGTTTCCTGCGTCAAATCAAGGTCGATACCCTCTCTGGAAACAAATTCTACATACCGCTGTAAAAGGTCACGTTCCTGCCGCACATCAAGCCCGTATAGAATTTTCTGCCGGGTCTGCGTGTCCAGAAAATCTTCCGGCAACTCACGCATACCGATACGGTCAACAAAGTGTACCTTAAACTCCCCCGCATTTTCCGTTACCACAATATCCCCTACGGAAATACTTGTTCCATAGTAGTCTCCCGGACTGAGTGCAGGGCTGTTGAAATGCTCAAATATCTGCTCTGGATTCATACGCACAATTTCTGGTGCGTCTGTCTGATAGACAAGATTGTAATTCTCTGCCCTAAAATCGTCATTCCGTATCACATCCGAATAGGGACGGAAAATAAGACCATCCATTACGGGCTGTAAAATAGCCACTTTCGGCGGCTCCGCTCCCGTCATAAGGGTGTCGGTCAGCACTTGGTTGTACTCTGCCCGGTCAACCGTACCGTTTCTACGCTCAAAAGCCCGGAACAGGTCTGCTTCCGGGTCAATGGGCGTTCGGTTGTTGAGGGCATATAGCTTCGCTATGTCAGCGATAAAAGAAGAAGTTCTTTCATCCACGTTTCTGTCTCCTTTCTCTGCGTCTGCAAGCAGTAGGGTTATCTCTTTTACCGTTCGGGCATTGTCGGTGGACAAGTCCTGCATAAGCTCCCTCATGGTGCGTCCGCTGTGTGGGCTGTCATGTCCATCCTCTAAAAAATCTCCGTGCATGGTGGGTATTCCATCCGGGGCAACATAGGATAACTGCCAGTCTACGCCGTCACGGGGCGAATGGTGCAGGATTCTCTGGCTTCCCTCTGGTGTAGAATACTGTGCCGCTTGGAAATCGTCTCTGTGAATCAAAGCGTCCCATAGCACACGGGCGTTTTCATACTGGATTTCATGCAGGGCGGCTTCCTGCGGATTCTCGTCCTCAAAGAACATTGCCGCCGGGTCAGCGGTCACGTTCGGCATTATCAGTTTTCTATCCATCATTTCTCCCTTTCGGGTTCACGGGTTTCTCTGGTCTGGCTCTGATTGCTTACTCTCTCACTCTCTGCCGCCGCTCTCTCCCGGTTGATTTCCGCTTGCACCGTATCCATGTTGAAATACCGCTCCGCACGCTCTCTTGGGTTCTCAAAATCGTCCGTCCGTTCCTCGCTCTCATTCCGCATGAAGTTGTTTTGGGCAACCGCTGTCTCCACCCGTCTTTTCATTTCTGCCGCCTGCTGTTCGCTGATAAGGTTAAGCCGCTGTGCGAATGTGATATTGCTCTGAACGCCGCTTGCGGATTCCGCAAACTCCGTTCGGGTCTGTGCCGCCTTGTCCTTGGCTTCCAGTTCCCGAATATCCCGTTCCAGTTCCGTTTTTGCCGCCGCTTTATAACCGCTCTCCAATAATGGCATAATTACTCCTTTCCGTCCTCACTGTGAGGACTTAAAACTGTATTGGTGTTATGCTACACCGTTACAGTTATTATAGCCAACTTCCCCTATAAAATCAATAGATTTTACTGCAAAAAGGCAGGGAAAATCCCTGCCTTTCTGACTATTTCCTTTTTCTTTCATCTTTGACCGGGACGCAGGAAAGGTTTGCGAAAACCTTGTCCCCTACCTGTTTTGTGATAAGGCTGAATTTCCCCTTGCCCCCTCTCTTGCAGTTCAGAATGATAAAGCCTTTCGCCACAATCTGTAAGCACTGCTTCTCCGTCAGCTTCTTCCCCGTCCATGCTGTTACAGTCGGGTTTTCCGTATCTACAGAGAAAGGACACTCCTTATTTCCGCAGTAAAACTTGATTTTCTTCTCTCCTTTTGCCTGATAACGGTAAACCTCGCCGCCGCAGAACGGGCATTTCCCATACACTTGCCGCTCCTTTTTGAACGTAATTCCCGTGTCTGCCGTCTTAACTTCCTGCACTTTCTCCCGGATAAAGGTACAAAATTCATCCATAAATTCCTGCTCCGTCATTTTGCCGTCCGCTATCTTGGCAATCTTTGTCTCCCAGTCTGCCGTTATCTTCGGGCTGTAAAGTTCCGGGGGAAGCACCCGGATAATCGTAAGCCCCTTTGCCGTAGGGATAATGTAATTCGTTTTTCCCTTGGCTTTCGTCTCGCAGTACCCGGTATCGAACAGCTTCTTGATGATTTCTGCCCGTGTAGCTTGTGTTCCTATGCCCTTACCCTTTAGGATTGCACCGCCCTCGATGGTAGCCCCGGCGTTTTCCATTGCCGTAAGCAGGGTGGCTTCCGTGTGTAGCTTCGGCGGCGTAGTCTTTTTGGGAACGGGATTGCAGGAAGCAACCGTTACCGTCTGCCCCTTTCTAATATCCGGGAAAATCTGCTCTTTCTCTGCGTCTTTATCCTCGTCCGGCTCTTTACCCAAAAGCCGTTCCTGCACCCTCGTCCATCCATAATCAATGGGCTTCCTGCCGCTTGCCGTAAAGGTAATGTCCCCAAACTTCACGGCAATGTTGGTCTGCTCATAGATATAAGGCTTGCACATGGAGACAAGCAGACGGCAAAGCACAAGGTCAAGGATATTCTTCATTGTTTCAGCGGTCACGCCGTCCTTTTTCTCCTTGTCCGTTGGCTTCATCTGCGTCATGTCAAAGCCCTCTATTTTCTCCGTTGGGATAAGGGCATGGTGGTCTGTGACTTTGCTATCATCCACTATCTTCTTGTCAATGTTTAATCCGGCTGATAAGACGGATTCTGCCGCCGCCCGGTACTTCTCCCCTACTGTGGCAATCGCCTTTATCCGGGCAGGAAGATAGGCTTTAAGGTCGGTTGTCAGATAACGGCTGTCCGTTCTCGGATAGCTTAATACTTTCTGCGTCTCATAAAGTGCCTGTGCGGTGGCAAGCGTTACCGCCGCAGTATAGCCGTATTTCTTGTTTGCGTCCCGTTGCAGTTCCGTTATGTCGTAAAGCTGTGGTCTGTCCGTACCCCGTTTTTTCGTGTCCACTTCAAGCACCGTCCCGGTTCTCCCGGCAACAATCTGACGGCATTTGTTTTCTATGGCGGCTTTATCAAGCACCCGGTTCTCGCTGTCCTTTGTGCTTGCCGGGAAGATTCCCTCGCTGTCCTTGTTCCACGAAACGGAAAACTGCTCTGCAAGTGCGGCTTCCATGCCGTAATAATTCGTCACTTTGAAATTCTGGACTTCCAGATACCGCTTCACGACAAAGTAAAGGGTCGGGGACTGCACCCGTCCCACATTGATACCCGTATGGTACTTAATGCTCTCCACCCGGCTCATGCTCATGCCCATAATCCAGTCTGCTTTCTTCTTGCAAAACTCGCCTTTGATGATATTGGTAAATTCTTCTTCTGGGCGTAAATGTGCCATCGCTTGTCTGATAGCTTCCTCGGTCATGGACGTAGCACAGAAACGACGTACCTTTTTCTTACACCCTGCCTTTTCCCGGATAAACCATTGCAGGATATGTCCCTCTGCCCCCATATCGCCGCAGTTGATAATCTCGTCCACTTCCGGGTCGTGAATCAGCTTTTTCACGATTTCAAACTGGTCTTTGGTCGGCTCTAAGACAATCAACTTAAATTCCTCTGGTATCAGCGGCAATTCCGCATAGGCGGTTTCCGTTTTACTGCCGTACATTTCTTCCTGCGATACAAAGCCGTATGCGTCCGGCTCTGCCAAACCTACAAGGTGTCCTACCGCCCATGTTACCCGATACCCGTTGCCCTCAAAGTAGCCGTCACAGCGTTTATTTGCCCCGATAACGGTGGCTATATCTTTTGCCACACTCGGCTTCTCTGCCATGCAAAGTTTATAACCCATTATTTTTTTCTCCTTTCCTTTTAGAAAATTCAATAACAAGGTGCAAAAAATAAAAATATTGTTTTTTTGATTTGGACATTAAATTCGTAACCATACATATTGCTGTCCTTTCCGTCCTCACAGTGAGGATTTCAGAGGGGAAGCATAAATAAACCATCCACCACAAAGTTGGAATACCCAGATAATTCTTGAAAAAGTAATCCATGTTTGCTATAAATTCTACCATTTATGCTATCTCCTTGTGTTATATTGTGTCTTTGTGTAATGCAACACCATTACACCAATTATAGACAAAAACGCCTTTCCAGTCAACGTGAAAAAGCGTTCCATAGCCTTTCTTTATTTCTTATTCGCCATCAGACGGACAGCCCGGTAAAATCCCTTTGCCCCCATTGCAGACAAGGCGGCAACGGCATTTATCTCTACGCTATCGTTGCGATTTATCCATGCTTCCAGATAATCAACCGTATAAGTGCTGTCTCCCAATTCTTCTACCAGTTTCTTTTCTGCCGCCGTCAGGCAGATTTTCTTACATTCCATGCTTTACCCCTTTCCAACCGCTTCACAAGCCTTTTTATACGCTTCCTCATAGCTGTTCCATTTCAGAGTTTCGCCGTCTCTTATCTGCATATCGCCCACATACGCATAGTAATGCGTGCCGCCCGTAAACTGCGATATGCGTATGTCCGCTTCCTTGTATTGCGGAAATATTAGATTCTTTCTCCGGCAAAACTGCTTCGCTGTTACCCCGTGGGTCTTGCCGCCCTTGAAATTGAAGTAAACCGCCCCACGCTCCCTCAAATCTTTTATTGCCGCTTCTCCAACTTCCAGATTCAAAAGCCGGAAGCCGTCAAGAAAGGTTGCGTGTTCCTGCTTCTCTGCCAACAGAATAGCCGCATACATAAACCGAAAATCATTGGTATTCATCAAGGCAATGCGTTCCGCAAGCGGCTTACTCATAATGTGTTCCAGAACCGTTTCTTCTTCGGTTTTATCAAGCAGGGCTTGTCGGTATAGATTGATAGCCCCTCATACTTTCCGGGCAGGGTGTGTTCAAAATAATCCGTCAGCTTTTCCATACTGTCAATTTTAAGCCACCAACCGCCGCCATCTTCCATCACAAACAGATAATCCATATCACTCATGTACACCCTCCTTTTTTACCGCTATGCAAACGGGGTCGCCCGTCCAACTGCGGTACGCCTTGTGTACCTTGCAGGGATATTTATATTCACACAAAAAGCAGTCTTTTTTTCCTTTCGGACACTCTTGCACAGACACTTCTCCCGTCCTCTTAAACCTATCTGTCATAATTGCAGACATTGACATAGCAACGCTCAATTCTCATTGCCCCTTTCCTGTCCTCACCGTGAGGATTTTAGTGCCGCTCCATAAATTCAAGTAAAGCAGTATTTAACAAGTCGGTTGCAGAATAAGCACGATTCTGCTTGACAAATTCTTTCCATCTGTCCATTGTCTCTCCGTAGACACGGACAGAGGAAGAACGTATATCATCTTCTCTCCCGGTCTTAATGCGGATTCCCCTTTCCTCTCGCAGAATGTAACTGGACACATAATTGTACTTCTCCGCAAGCAGTTTCAGCTTATGAAACGTCTCCGGCTGTAACAGTTCAAGAAGCTGTTCTATGTTATCCTGCGACAGTTCCTTTTTGTTGCGTTCTTTTTGTTTTTGTTCAAAGAAAGAAAGCATTTCGCCCTCTGTGCGGTATACTCCTGCCAGCTTGTAAATGCCCTTTTCCTCTAACGCTTTTTCCGCTTGTGCCAGAGAAAAATTCATATCCGCACCTTTGAAATTTCGTGCGGTATGGCTCTCCATGTGCTTATTCATTTTCTCGCACATTTCCGCAGGGGACATAGCCTTAAATTCATCCAAAGTCATAATAACACCTCGCATGGTAGAAACAAGTTAATAAAAACTACAATAACATTTCTATCTTGATTATATAATACCACATATCAAGCATTTTTACAAGCATAAAATACCGCAAAAAGTGGTATTTTAATAATTATCAAAACTATAAATATACAGCAACAAAAAAAGAAATGTCTTTCTGTTGCGTTTCCGGGGCAAATCGGGTATAGTGGTAAGGCAATGACAGGTTTTAATTTCTGTGCGAAGTGAGAAAAAGGCATACGCCGGACGGTTACTTATCCGTAAGGATGATGTTGAACCGCTCTGCCCCTCTAGGAGCGTCCTAGAGGGGTTTTTCCTTGTCCGGCAAGGTTTTTATCGCCAGACATAATAAAAACGCCCTACGAGCGTCTAGGGCGTTTTTATAAGCACGTCCTCACTGTGAGGAACGGGCGTTACGGTTTTCTGTTTTTTATAATCGTGTTGATGATAAGCATAGGGTCAGCCCCTATCATGTCAGCATAGTCGAACGCATTAAGAATGATTTTTTCAAGCCGCCGCTTATGTTCTGCAATTAGCTTCTCTCTCACATACGGCTTTACAAAATACCCTACTCCCCTGCGTTGATATATCGTTCCGTCCTCGCAAAGCTGTGATAAGGTTTTTGTGGCTGTAGATGTGCCAATATCATAGATTTCTGCGATTTTCCTTACTGGCGGTATCCGTTCTCCTGCCTTGTATTCTCCACGGATAATTTTCAGTTCCAAATCATTCTTAACAGACTGCCATGTATAGATGTTCTCTCCGCTGTTGCCCTCTCTTTCTGGATTCAACATAATGCTACCTCATTGAGTTGTTTTCAGTTCCTTAATTGGGGTACTCCCCCGGCTGTGTGTCAGCGGCTTCCTGCTCTGCGGTATCGTCCTGCGGCTTCTCCTGTGCGGCTTCCATGCGTTCCTGCAAGGACAGCATATCGCCGGACTTTAGAGCGGCAAGCACGTCCTCAATCGACACACCCATAATCTGTGCGGATTCCTCAATGGCAGAGTATTTATTGCTGTTCTGGATTAGTTTGTACTTCTCCAGATTCGCCTGCACCTTTTTGATTTTTTTATCAAGGTCGTCCCGTTTCTTGGTAAGCGTAGCCAGTTTTGCGGTTTCCATTTCAATTTTTTCTGAAAGCGTAGCCATAAGTGATTCTCCTTTTCATAATGCCCTCTATTTTGGCTTCTAGGGCGTTTTTACATTCATTCGATAGAGTTTATAGGGGGAAGCAGAAAGCCCGTCTAGGGGCTTCCTGCCGTGTTCTGCGTGTTATTTATCGGTGGTGGTGTCCACGTTGGTATCTCCGTCCGTATCATCATCCTTGTTGAGACGCTTCCGCTTCTGGATAACTACCACAAGGGCAACGACAAGAGCGATAAAGACAAGGACTGTGACGATGTTCCGGGCAATGGCGTTCATGGTATCATCCCATATTCCCTTTTCCGTTTCCTCTTTCGTTTTATCGTCTGCGTCCTCTAAGAGTTCTTCAGCCGCTTCGGACAGTTCTTCTTCATCCGTCTTTGTTTCCTCGCTTGTCTCCGGCATTTCTCCGATTTCTTCAAGGTAACTGCGGTTGTTGACAAAGTTGAACGGCACTCCGCTTTCTTTGACGTAGTTATACTGCCAGTCTGCAAGGGCAAGGTAAGCGTCAATCACTTGCTGTCCGTTTGTCAAATCCCTTGCGTTCTGGATTCGGTTTACCAGATTGTCCGTAATGCGGTTGGCAAACACTTCTTCGCTTCCAAAGTATTCACTGAACGTCCCCGTATTGACCGCCCATGCAAACATGAGGTAAGTTTCTGACCAGATAAACTTATCGTAAGCAGACATATTTTCAAAATCTTCTACAGTGCCGCCCTCAACATAATTTGCATAATGCGTTGAAAATGTTTTAAGAGAAACAGTTTCATAAACCAATAACACATTGTTATACCAGTTTGTATCATTTGCTATAAAAGCAGTAGCTTCCAGAAAATCATTGTAAACTTTATCTGCCCCCTCGTCTGATACCGTAAAGGAATTGGATTCTGCTTGTGTAGCAATGGTCGGCTCGGTTTCTTCCTCGGCGGTGCCGCTCTCGCTTTTTACGATAGACCACAAAACCTGCGGACTGCCGCCCATGGTCGTTTCAAAGGTTATCTTGTCGGAACGTGTCAGCGTGTCAATGATTTCATATCCACTGTCCAATCCCTCAAACTTTACCGTATAGGTAGCCGGGGCTGTCATGGTGTATTTCGGATAACGGGCGTTTCCCCAGCTGTTCCCTGCGGAAAAGGTGTACTCGTCCGTGATTGTCCCGGTGTTGTCCGTCATAATGGCGGTAAACGCACTTCCCGGATATTCTCCGTTCGTTTCATCCGTGATGTAGAACGTCACATTGGCGTTGCTTTCCGTGTGCGTCTCCACTTCTGTTGCATACGCCGTAAGCGGTGTAATTGCCAACATAAGGACGGCTAAGATAGTTGCAATGCACTTCTTCATGTTCATTCCTCGCTTTCTTGTCCTCACAGTGAGGACGGAATTTAATAATTCATCAGTCCGTAACCGTAAATCACGGAACTGTTAATAGGGTAGGATTTTACCTTAACGGCATCCCCGGAATTGCCCTCTACGGTATAGACGTTCGTACCGTCTGTACCGATTACAAGTCCGATATGGTCTGTGTGTCCGTCTCCCTGCCAGTCAAAGAAAATGGTGTCTCCGGCAACAAGGTCTGTGTACCCACGGTTTCCCCATTGTCCGATTGCCATAAAATTATTGGCTATGGTCTGGCAGTAGGCATTATTGGAAGTCTGCGGATAACTGCCGCTTGCGGACGGTGTATTTCTCATGCACCAGTGAACGAAGCAAGCACACCATTCTACACGGCTCGAAAAGCCGTAATAACTCCAATAAGGCTGTCCCCCGATCTGCCCCACTTGGGACAGTGCAAGGTCAATGACCGCTTGGCAGGAATTTCTTGTTCCATCAATAAAGACTACGCCGGAAAGGTCTGCCATTGTCATGCCGCCGCCGTAATTGATGGAGACTTGCGACATCATTTCAAGGAAAATTTCATGGTAGTCTTTTAATTCCTGCAACTTGGCTTCTTCATCTTCCGTCCGACTTGGGATGTTGGAAAGCTGTTCAATCGGGTCAAGGAAGTATTCAGCTTCCAGTCTGTAAATGCCGTCAACAGAAAGTGTGTAGGCTATCACAGAATGGCTTCCGCAGTAAGTATATCCGTTGCAGTCATGGACACAACCACCGCAATAAGAGGTATGTCCGCTACAATCCGGGTCGGAACAAGTGTAGTCGTGTCCCGGACAGTAATAATAACAACAATCCCCACAAGTATAGCTTGAATGTGTCCCCGTAACGGGATTCGGGCAGTCAGATAAGGCATGGATAGAACCACAGGAATGTGCCGCATTGGGCGTCCCCTCTCCCGTCCTTATATCTTGTCCGCAGTATTCAATGCTTGTGGCAGTCGTGACAGTAAAGAGTTTGGAGAAGATTTCTTCCGTCAATGCCTGTGCTTCCGCTTCTGTCGGCTCTAACTCATATTCCATGAGAACAACCGCATTAAATATCGGCTGTATCATGTTAAGAATTTCATCTATGGTCGGAAAAACACTCTGCACTCCGGCTAGTGTCGGCTCAACCACTTCCCCCGAACCAGTGTTGGCATAAAACCGTACAATGTTGTATGTACTCTGGCTTGCTTGCATTTGATTCGCTAAGTCTTGTTGGAAGTCCGCTGACAAGCCCGGTACAATCGTGTTGAGGTATTCCCTCACATCGTAGTCCATGTGGCTGTCTCTCGTTGAGAACATGGACGAAAAGATAGAGGATACCGCCGTCACAGGAACCATGACGATTCCGTTAAAGCCCATGATTACCAGAACCACAATCAGTAAGGGAATAATGATTTTGCTTCCCAACGCCTTTACTGCGTTTATCATGGCTGTTACCATGCTCTTTCCTGCGTTGGCAATCGCAGTAGCGGCTTTCTTTCTTCCGGCGTTCCATGCAGCTTTCAAGCCCTGATTCTTGATAAAGCGTCCTGCCGCTAGGGTAGCCCTGCCAGTAGCCATTCCTCCTTTTACCGCTGTCTTGACGGTATATCCCGTTGCCTTTGCTCCCTTAATGGCTGTACGCACTCCAATGTCCGTAACTTTGATAGCTGTTCCAGTCCCCCGGATTGCCCAATCGTCCGAACCTTGCATTACTCCGGCAAGTGTTAAGCCGCCCCCACGCAAAAAGGAGACGGTTTTCGGTACGCCTTTTAATGCCACAAACGGGATTCCCTTTGTAACTCCCTTTACTATCAGTCCTTTTCCCGTTTTTAAGCCTACGGAAACGCCCGTCTTTATGCCGCCTACACTGAACTTGACGGCTCTGTTTGCCATTCGGGAAACGGCATTTGCCGCAACCGTGGCAGAAATCGTTCCGTTGGTAACGCCACGGACGATTTTAACGCCCCGTTGTACGGTATGATACCCGGTCTGTATGGTGCTTCCGATATGCTTTGCGGTCTGAACGCCGCTCTGTATACGGTTATGGATTCCCGTAACGGAATGAATAATGCCCTGCGACAAGGCGGTTTTGTTAAGTCCAACTGCCAGTGCTTGTGCTTTCAGCATTTGCATGGAAGCGTGGCTTAGTGGATGGAACTGCCCTGCTGATACCATTGCCGCCGTTCTGCTGACCGTGACAACGGCAAGCCCGCCCGTCACAGCTACTTGATACACGCCTTTTCCGGCACTGTACAATCCGTGTGCGGTGCTTTTCGCCATTGCAGGAGCGGCTTCGGTAAACTTCTGGCTTGCCCGGAACGCTTGTACTCCCACAAGCCCTGCGGACACGCCCATTCCTGCGGATTCTGCCCCCAAATCTGCTTGTTGGGATAAAGCGGACTGTGCCTTGCCGCCTACTTTGTTGATGGCATTTTCAAGGTTGAATGACTTGCCATTTGTACTGTTTACAACATTAAAAAGGGAAAAATGGCTTGTCTGCGGCGTTCTGGATATTCCAGTCTGAACGCCGGATAGATTCATAGGGGTGCTTTCTACCCTGTCCCGGATAGTCGGCTGTGGCGTGTTGTATGCCCCGGACTTGTGATAGCTGTCCGTCTGGCTCTGTACTTTCTGCTCTGCTTCCCTGCTGATAGAGGACTGTGTTTTTACATTCCCCGTAGCAACATAAGGGGTACTTCCTGCCGCACGAAACGTCCCGGTTGTCTGCGGCTGATAAGCTGTGCCGCCCGGTACTTGCGGCTTATAGGTGCTGTGCTGTTCCGGGGTTGGACTGCCGCCCGTCTTTATGCTCTCAACCGTCCTTGGGGTCTTGACCGTCTCGCTCTGGATTCCCACCTTTGCGGTGTCATACGCCCCGGACTTGTGATAGCTGTCCGTCTGGCTCTGTATTTTCTGTTCCGCTTCCCTGCTGATAGAGGACTGCGTTTTTACATTGCCCGTTGTATTCTGCGGCGGTGTGGGAGAAGATACAGAGGGCGAAACTCTTTCTGTGCTTGTGCGGCTCTGCGGCTGTTGGGTCTGCACCTGCGGTCTGTACGGCGTACTCTGCGGCGTTTGCGTTTCCGCACTTGTCTTAATACTCTCCACCGTTCTAGGCGTGTTCTGAACCTCATTTTCAATGCCGCTCTTGATTAAACCGCTGTCCTTTTTGTAGAAATCGCTCGTCTGGCTCTGTACCTTTCCTACGGATTCATGGGCTATATCTGTCCCGGTCTTTACGTTTCCTATCTGACTAGACTTGAATTGGGAAACGTCTTTAGCACTGTATTCTTTACCGCCGATTTTATAGCTTACGCTACTTGCTATCGACGGTTTTTTTACATCTGCCATATCCCTCTCCTTTCTTCAAGTGGGTACGTCCTCACAGTGAGGACGTACCCTGCGATTCTACGCACTGTAAATCTGCTGTAACTTCCGTTCAATTTTCTTTTCGGAAAGCGGTGCTTCCGTCTTGTGTTCTTCCATGAGTTCCGCAATCTGTCTCTGAATTTCTTCCTTGCTTAAATCCTCGTCAAACTTCGTGGACATGAGTTTGTACAAATAGGAATCCTCCGGGAAACGGTCTACGAAAGGAACAATAACTTTTTCTGCGAACAGAAGTCCGCTTCCTGCGTCTGCCCCCGTAACAAATCCCATCTGTGTTTCGGAGATGTTCAGCATTTTAGCAAGCTGTTTCAAGTTCTCACTGCTCTGATTCAGCATCATAATGAAGTCAGAGTTGGAAATCATTCCTTTTGCCTTATCCGAACGCAACAAATCTTCCACATCCTGCGTAATGCCCGTAATAACCAGACCGTACTTACGTCCACGCTTATAAAGCTGATTCAGATAGTCGGCACTGTAATAACTCTTGAACATGGTGTGAATCTCGTCACAGTAACAGTAGGTACGGATTTTCTTGCCCTTGTTTTCTACCATTCGATTCCAGATAAAATCAAAGACAATAATAAGTCCTATCTGTCGCAATGCCTGCCCCAAATCCCGGACATTGAATACCACAAGGCGGTTTTCAATGTGTACGTTGGTCGGATGGGAGAACACATTCATACTACCTCTGGTGTAGTAAGCCACACCGTCTGCCACATCCGCATTGTCCTTGGATTCTTCCTTACGTTTATCAAGTTCCGCTTGGAAGTCCATAAGCGTAGGCATATATGCCGGGTCAAAGTCATGTTCCAGATATTCCTCGTAAGCCGCCCTTACGCACTGGTCTACAAGTGTTCTCTGCTGTGGCGTAATGCTTGTGGTGTTTTCGTTGCTGCCCACGGAAATCATACGCTCCACAATGGACATGATGTAATCGGACTTCTTGGTAAGTGCCTTATCTTTCTTGACTTTCATAGGCGTTGTGGCGTTATCATCATCCTCGTCCAGACCGTAGTCCTCCGGCATATCCATAGGATTGATGTAGGTATCAGACGTAGGGCTGATTTTCAGCACTGTACCGCCAAAGGCTCGGCAGAAGTCTCCGTATTCGTTCTCCGGGTCAATGATAAGAACATTGGTCTTATCATCATCCAGAAGCACGTTCAGAATCTCTCTCTTAGTGGCAAAGGACTTACCAGAACCAGAGCTTCCCAAAACGAAGCCGGACGGCGTTTTCATCTTGGTACGGTTCACAATTACAAGGTTTTGCGAAATCTGATTCAAACCGTAATAGAATCCGCCTTTCTGGAAAAGTTCCTGATTGGAGAACGGCATGAAGATAGAGGTACTCTCGGTTGTCAATGCCCTTTCCACACAAAGTTCTCTGGACTGATAACCGAAAGGAAGCGTCAGCTTATAGCCTTCTTCCTGCTGTTCTGTAAGCACCTGCAACTGCGTGGTATATTTCCGTGCCTTGGAGATAAGGACGTTACAGTTTTCCTCCAGTTCATCCTTATTGTTGCCCTGCACCATAAGGGTAATGGTAACAAAGAACATCTTCTGATTCTTGTTGAGCATATCGTCATACAAGGTTTCTGCTTGTGCGTGAGCATCTTTAATGCTGTGCTGAATCGTCTCCGGGCTGTACCCGGCACGGATAGCCCTCTTTTCTGCGTCAATCTTATTCGTTTCAATACCCGTCAACTGCTTTTTGACAATCCGCAACGCCTTGTCCTGTGCCACTGGCTCAATAGAAAGGGTTGTCGTTACCGGGAAATCATTGTCGCAAAGGTCAGCCAGAAATTCATCCTGCAAGGAAGCCGGAAGATTGTTGAGGAAAAGCACCCGGTAATATTCATCTTCAATCTGGAAGTCCTTACGGTTGAATACCATGATAGACGGGGCAATATAGTCCTTACTGCTGATACCCTGTGCCTTGATAAAGTCATAGTTAATCTGGAAGTCTCCCTCACGTCCCCGTCTGAATTTATCGTGGTAGTATTCCAGTCTTTCATCCGTGGAAAGCACTTCTCCGTCTGAACCGATACGCCGCAGATTCGTGATAATCTCTGCGTCAATCTTATGAAAACGCAGTAATGCGTCAATCGGGCTGTCAGCGTCAATCGTCACAGTCACATACTTCTGAATCTGCATATCGTTCCGTCCGGCAATAATCTGACGGCGTAGGATATTGTTGTATTCCTTTCTGTGTCTGTCGTACTTCTCGCCTTTCATCTGCTTGAATACCTTACGCTCCTGCTCTGCCTTGGAAACGATACGGTTATCAATGACAAAGGCAAACCGCATTTCCTCACTAAAGTAGTTCAGAAATTCTCCCAACTTCACGAAAATTGTTACTTGTTCATCCTCTTTGCCCGTCCGGTAGTTAATGTCTTTCAGACGGTACATTTTGGAGAATTTATTGGGGGTAATCTCAAAAAGCCCCTCCTCATAGTCTCCGATATAAGGGATGGATTTCTGCGTAGTGTCGGGAATGACGGTTTTTGCCGTCCTACGCTTCTCCATCTGCTTTGACTTCTTCGCCGCCATCTTCTTGCCCTTGACAATCTCCTGCTTTCGCAGTGCGATTTTCTTTCTGTTCCACTTGGCAAGAATCTTGTCCTCTTTTTTGGTGCGGACATACTGAGGATTGTTCTTCATCTTTTCCTCAATAGCTTCCGCTTTTATCTGCAAGCGGCTTTTCTTCTTCTGGACAGTCTTTTTCTTCTTGTCCTTATTCTTGTTGTTCTTGCCGTTGCCGCCCTTGCCCGTCCTCACGGTGAGTAAATCCTGTGCGTCTACGTCAAAGTCCGTTACCCGTTCAGCGTTCGGGTCGGTACGGTATGTAGCTGTCCCGTTTTCTTCCGCTTCCATCAGCAGGAAGATTTTTTCCATTTCTGCGTCTCGCTTCATCTTGTCTCTTTTCTTCCGCTCTTTGCGGCTTTTCGGTTGTTCTTCTTTTATTGCTTCGTTCTGCCAACCTCGCCAGACATTTTCTGTCTTAAATTTCCGCTTTCTCGGATAAAGCCATTCAAACTTGAAAGCGGCAACTGCGAATTTCTCCATTGGCATACCGTTTATTTTCAAAAATCCAACTGCTTCCAGAGGAATGGCAATGGCAATAATAATCCATGCCAGTATATCTTCCAGAATATATTTACGCCCGAACCAGTACAGAGGGACGCATATAAAGAGGGCAACAAGGGTACAAACCAACTGCCTTGCCGTAAGCCCGAAAGCAATCTTTTCTTTGTACTTCCGAATTTCTTCGGGGATTCTCACTGCAATCATGTTTTTTCTCCTTTCTACCTTTCTACATAGCGTCCATTATACTTTTCGCCCACGAACCGCATTTCGCAACTGCCATGACAAGGACGATTCCTGCCAGTAGCATAACGTAACACAAATCTGTTACAACGGTTGTCGGGTCGCTTCCTCCGCTTGCTGATGTAATAAGAGAGGTCAACGCTGTTCCCACAATCATATAGAAAATGCGAATACTAATAATAATCATCACGCCTTGTAGACACACGGCTATGAAGTTCTTGAAAAATTTCTGTGTTATCCGGCTCATGCCGCCGCCCGAACCATCCCCCAAAGGGAAGAACGCACAAGGAAGCGGCGATACCGCAAGCAGTACATAAAGTTCAAACATTCGCCCAAAAGCGATAACCTGTATCAGCAGTCCGCAAATCTTTACTGCCATGGATAGCAGTAAGCAGGACGCAAGCAGACCGATTACAGACCAAATACCGGAAATACTGCTTATCTGTGTCTCAACCTCTGTTGTCATAAGGCTTCCCAAATTGGTGTAGCCGCCAACCGACATTGCACTGGAAATCCAGAGGGACGCTTGATTGTAACAAGCCCGTAAAAACGTAGGTGCAATATCAATACAAAGTTTTGCAAATACCATCTTCACACAGAGTTTCAGACCGTGTTCCCACTTGATAATATCCACTTTAGCCGCAACTTGGGCTATCTCAATCAAAAGACATATCCCGATTACGACATAGCAGAACGGCTTCAATGCGTTAGATAAAGCAAGAACACTGCTCCATACAGCATTGGTATCAAACAATCCGCCCGTCAGTACGTCTTGGGCACTGGATACCGTAGAATCAAAACCATTCATAGCAGACTTTATCAAGTTAAGGAGTGTTTCTTTTAATCCATCCATAAACTTCTCCTTATTCTGCTTTGATTAGAGGAAAAGCCGCTTGCCGTCAGAGTTGGCAAACGGCTTTTCCTTTGTGCTTTTTTTGTTTGTCGTTTTTCTATTAAGCAAAGAAAGTACCAGTAAGAGCGGCAACCGCTACCACGATAGCCCCGGCAATGATGGTGGAAATACCACGGGATTTCTGCTCTGCATCATCAGACTTCCATCCCAGACCAAACATAATGCCGCCTACGAACATGACAACGCCGCCCAGACGTGTTACCCATGTCTGAATAAGGTTGGCAATCGTCTGCCAGAGTGTGTCTGCACCGGAAGCAAACACGGTTCCGCACATCATAACCGCAATGAGCATGACGCACGCAAGCAGGGCGGCGTGACGGTTGAAAAATACGCCGATGGACTGTACCTTGGTGGTGTTGGTGGTGGTGTTGATTTCCTGTCTTGTCATAACAATATTCTCCTTTTCTTAAAAGAATTTTTTATATTCGCCGCTTCCTCACTGTGAGGACAAGCGGTAAATAACGCTTCGCTCCTTTTTTTAGCGGTAAAAAGGAAAAATCCGTTAGCTACGCCGTTTCTTCCAGAAGTTCTTTGAACGCCGGGTCATCCCCTATCAAGTTCTGCAAATTCTCCACGGTAGAGAAAATGTCCTCGTTGATTTCGTCCAGATTCGCAACCTCGCTGTCCTCGTCCATTAGAATTTCCTCTACGGTTTCCTCGGACTGTGCTTGAACCAGTTCTTCTGTGGAAGCGGCTTCTTCCTCGCCGTACATATCGTCTGTCATTGGCTCTAACTCCCTCATAATCCGTCCTATGGTATTCAACAGGACAATGGGGTTATCTTCAAGCCTTGGCAAATCCTTGTCCATGTTGGCAAGAAATTCTTTTGTTTCCTCGGACGGCTCCATGAAAGAATCCATGCGGCTTTCGACTTCTTCATCTTCCGCAAGCAGGGCTTCAAGGAAGTTCTTCTCGCTTTCCGGGGACAATTCCCCATCCGACAAGATTTCATCCGATACGGGCTGTAGTTCGGGAAATTTCGCTGTCAGTTCCCGTAGAATAATCTGTGGGTCACTGACAAGCTGTGTTTCCTCTATCTCGATTTTCGCCCTCTCGCTTGGCTCTGCGGCTACTTCCGGGACAACTGCCGGGGTGTTTTCGTCCTCACTGTGAGGATGTGTTTTCTTTTCCTCCGGCGGCGGCTCTGGCGTGTAGTGATAGCTGTAAGCGTGATTGCCGTCACTGGTGTAACGGTAATTCGGGTGCTTCGTGTAATCGTACTTTTCAGAGTAGAACGGGCTTCTGCCGCCAATAACAAGCAGACAGTTTTCTTTCTTCAACTGCCGGATTTCATCCGCAGTCATTAACTCACGTCCCACCACATCAAAGTTTTCAGAGGAACTACCCTGCCTACCTCTTGTGCGTCCCGTGGTACGCTTATCAAATGTTCCCTTGCCCAACAGCTTGCTCATGTATTCCAGAGTGTCCATGTGTGTAATACTGCCTAGGTAAAGCAACTCGTTACAGTTATCCACGATAACGCCCCACTCGTCCTTGTACATATTCTTGATTTGCTCAAGAGATTGCAGAATCGGGGTTATGCCGATTCCAAAAGAACGAGCATAGGCAAGGATTTTTACAAAATTTGGAATAGTACAGGTATTGGCAAATTCGTCCAGAATGAACCGGCACGGTACGGGAAGTCTCTGCCCCTCATGCTTATGTACTTGGGTTGCACAATACTGTAATTCTTGGAAAAGCTGTGTAAACAACATTCCGGCGATAAAGTTAAAGGTTGTGTCCGTAGGCGGTACGACAACAAAGATTGCTGTCTTTTCCTCTCCTACCCGGTCAAGGTGCATGGTGTCGTAACTGAATATCTTTCGGACTGCCCTTGTGCGGAACGGGGCAAGTCTGGCAACTGCGGAAATAACGATACTCTTTGCCGTCTTGCCGCTTGCTTTCTGCCGAAACTCTTTCCATTGCTGTACGCCGATATGGTCGCTTCCATGCTTCCTTTCAAAGATTGCCGCAAAATAATCAAGGTCTGAATCGTAGTTATCTTCATCCTCCGCTATCTGCAACATGGCAATAAGCTGTATGACCGTGTTCATGTTGCGTTCTTCCGGCACAAAGCCGTCACAAGTGAAGAAGAAAATAGCTTGCAGGAAAAGCCTTTCTGCCTTGTCCCAAAACGGGTCAGAACCGCCTTTCTTCTCGCCGCCGTCCGTGTTGATGATGATTGTCTCAATCAAGGACAGCACCCGTTCCTCATATCCGTCCCGTTCGGGGTGGATGTAGATAAACGGATTGTAGCCGTCTGAAAGGGTCTTATCATCCAGATTCAGCACCCGGATTTTATAGCCTTTGATTTCCGATAGAAAATATCCGGCTTTTTCAAGGATTTCTCCCTTGGGGTCGGTTACGATATAAGAGGAATGTGCTTGAAGGATGTTCGGCATAACATATCCTCTCGTTTTACCCGAACCTGAACCACCCAGTATCAGCGTATTATTGTTCAGCTTCCAGTTATAGAGACTGATTCGCTCGGTCTTGGTAAAAAGCATATCAGCGTCTTTATACTTCGCCTTAATCTTCTCAATCTTTAAGTAGGTATTGAAGAAGTCTTTCAGCTTGCTTTCGTATTCCGCTTTCGCTTTCTGTTCCTGCTCTTTGTGTTCCGCTTCGTCATACAATGGGCTGTCTGCGATTTCCGCTAACCGGGATTCGTAATCCGCTTTTAATTGGTCTGGCTTCCACGCCTGCCGCTTGGCAAGCTGTACCGTTTCCTTAACTTCTTCCCTTATCCGCTTGACTTCCTCCGCATGAAGTTTCTTGTTGTAAGAACCGTTCTGCTTCCTTATGGATTCTTGGTCTTGCAGGGCTTCCAGTTTGGCTTTTTCCAGTAGCTTGCCGTCCTTTTCACACTCTTTGTAAAGGTTACTTCGGACTTTCCAACGTCCCAACTTGGTCTTAATCTGATTTGCCCGTTTGATTTCCTCTTTCATAATGTTTTCTGCAAATAGGTCTTTAATGTCGGAAAGAGTACCCCACCGGGCTGTACCAAATTCCTTGCCGTGGATATAGTTCTTTTTACCGCTTTCAATCATCAGAACAACTATCAGCCAACCAAAACCGCCCCACATAAGGAAGTTCTGCGTGTAAGAAGTAATGACGATTTCCAACGGACTTGAAACCAACCTCTCGGACAAGAGGTTAAGGAAAGTAAGAATCTGTGAAGATTTCTCAATCTCTCCCCTATCAACCATGAAAAGGACGTATTCATAAACCGTAGCAGAGTGAAGTGCCACAAAGAGGACAACCAATAAGCAGATACCATAGATAATCGGCGTTGCGGACGATTTCTTTTTTGGTGTCAACTCCTACACTCCTTTCCGTCCTCACGGTGAGGACAATTTTTATTCTGCCCGGTCTTTCGACTTCGGCATTTTTACTTGTGCTTGTTCCTGCACCTGCCTGTCTTTCACATCCGCACCCTTGGCTCCGTCCTTGGCTTTCTCCTGCTCGATTTCGCCTTTGGCTTCTTCCATGGTCATTTGCTCCGGGTCGTGTTCGTCCACACGCTCTGTCCGGCGTTCGTCTGGATGTTCCTGCTCTTGGTCGGTGCGTCCGTCCGGCGTTTCCTGCTCGGTCTGCTGTTTCTGCTCATTCTGGCGTTCCTGCTCGGTCTGCTGTTTGGACTGAACGGCATTTAGGCTCTTGCGTTCTTCCACAAGTTCCTTATCCTTGGCATAAGCGGCGGTAAGCTGTTCCGTGGTAGCTTCCTTATCTTTCATTGCTTGCTCATATTCCGGGCTTCCCGGCTTGGCAAGGATAAGCTGTGAGTTCACATAATCCGCATGATTACGGATTCCCTCAATGTTGTCATAGTTCGCAAGCTGTTTGGCAACAACCATACTCTCTGCCGCTTTCGCCTTTTGCTCCGGGGTCAGATTCGGGTCTTTGATGTATTCATCCATTGGCTTGCCGGATTCCTTATCATAAAGAACGCCGTCCTTAATTTCTGCTCCGTTCGTTTCCAGAGTGGCGTGTGCGTCTTGTCTGCACTTGTCGTAGTCCTTGCTTTCCGGGTCTTTCTCCATTTCGGACAGCTCGCCCCGGTTCTGCTCGGAAACGTGTTCTGCCCACGCCTTATATTCTTCCTCGCTGTGGAATTTGTAATATTCCCCGGAAAAACTTGCGGCGGCTTCCAGTTTGGCTTTTTCCTGCGTCCAGTAATCATCTGGTCTGCCCTCAAATCTGCCGTCATGGGTCTTTAACACACACTGGTTTGCATGGTAGACTTCATACTCCGTCTTGATATAGGGCTTGCCCGTCTCCGGGTCTTGTTCTTCGTAACCGTGACAACGGATGATTTTAGACGGGTCATGTGCGTCTGCAATAATGCTGTACTGGTCTTTATCAATACTGCGTCCCGTGATACGGTTGAGGGCTTCGCTTATGTCCATAGGCTTTAGCTTGGTATCGTCAAACGCATTTTGAATCACTTGCTCCTGCGTCTGTGCGTTCAGCCGTTCGCCGTAGGTTCTCTGGATTTCCTCTTTCTGCTTGGTAAGACTTCTCAAATCGGCATAATCCTGTGGGGTAAGGTTTTCCTCTCCCTTATCCATAATGCTTTTCATACGTTCATCAATCATGGCAATCCGCTTCTCGTCATTAAATCGGTCAACTGCCGCCCGTAGCTTCTCCACGTCTGACTGTCTGCACTCAATCGCATAGATGGCTTTCTCCCCGTCCTTTTTTAGCTGTGCATTTGTCACAGCGGAAAAAAGAACGCCCTCCCTTTTACAGATAGCGGAAAACTGCTTCATTTCCTCTTTTGTGAGGGTTAAAAGGTTGGTGGATAAAGGTTCTCCCGACTTTTGGATTAACTTGTGATTGACATACCCGGTCTTACCGTCCAGTTTCTTGATAGCGTCCCGTTTCTCGCTCTCTGTCTTTGCTTCCTTGACCTTTAACTGCGTCAATTTCCGTTCCGGGGCATTTTGATGTGCTTCGTAAATCTTGGAAATGAGTTGCAGTATGGCTTCCAGAATTTTCGCCATGAGACTTAACGAGGTACTACCAGCGTCACTTCCCAAATCGCTCATTCCTTATCTCCTTTCCGTCCTCACAGTGAGGACTGTTCTAGTGTATTGGTGTGTTGTAACACCATTACACATTATAATAAATAATCCCCTAGAGTTCAAGCCCTTTTTATGTATTTTTTTTGTTTAATTTTGTCTTGGAAAAATGTCGGAAAATCTCACGGGAAAACGGTATCATTTCAGAAGTTTTTTAAGTCTCCCCGTGAGGACGTTTTTAAGAAATTCAGATAACAAATTGACACACAAAATCATTCAGCTTCTTTTGGGATTTTTCATTCGTGCAAAGGGAACAGATATGCAAAAGTAAAAATCCTGCGTCCGTAAGAAAATGGTCTTTTGGGATTCCGCTATCAGCTTCCCAATAGAAAGGCTCTCCTATCTCCCCGTCCTTGTCGCAAAGAGACAGAACGCTTTTCTGTTCGGTGTCTGAAAAATCCACCCGGAAAGAGGGATGTTCAATCCGTTTGATAAGTTCCTCTTTGGATATGCCGGAACAAGACAGCCATTCCGCAAGTGTGTCCATGATACTTGCGGCGGCTTCGCTCCATTCATTCCCTTTGCCGCTTAAAATCTTGACGTTGTTTTTCATCGTTCTGCCGCCTTTCTTTTATTCCGCTTTTCTTCGGTCTGCTTGGCTTCGCTCTCTCCATCCCGTTTGATTTTCTGATACATGGTATAATCTTCCGTCTCCCTGCCCTGCTCTTTATCAATCCGTTTAAGGACAGCCACACAGCGGTCATATTCTGTAAGTCTGTCCCGGTGCAAAGCAAGCACCCCTTGTAACTGTTCAATCTTTGTTTTTGACTGCGATACCCGGACAGATAACCGTTCCACGCTCTCCGGGCTACTTAGCTTAAATTTGTTTGAAATGGCATGATATTTTTTTAGCTGTTCCTTGTCCGCTTCCATTTCATTTTCCCGGTAATCCCGGTTGTCTTTCATCCGCTCTATCCGCCGTTCAATGATTTCTATTTTGTCCGGGACTTTAAGAACGGCTTCAAGCTGTGCCACAAGCCCCTCTAGGGTGTCCAGATTCTTCATGCACTCATTGTACTTTGCCCATGTGCTTGCCGTTATGGAATTTATCTGATTCGTGCTGTACAAATCCTGCTTTTCCATGAAGCGTAGGACGTGAAAACTCTCTCTTATCTGTTCTTCAATCCGGGCAATTCTTTGTTGGCTTGGCTTCTGTCTCTGGCTCTGCTTTTCCTTGATGGCTTGGTCTATCTTTGACGTGTCAAGAAGTCGCAGTTCAGAATCCATCACTTTCAAATCCCGGATAACTGTCCGCTCTGTTTCGCTTCTCTTAACCGTGGAGAAACTTCCGTCCTGCCCCTTTACGGTTCGCTCGTCCTCGTCAATGTCTGCAATGATAGTATCGCCGTAAACATATTCTTCATAATACTGCGGCATGGACTTTTTCTGCGTGGAAGTTTGTGCCGCTTCCTCTCTGCTCTCCTGCCCTGCCCGGTCAGCTTGAAATTCTGCAATCACACGTTCCAGATTTTCACGCAGATAAAAGCCGCCGTCTCCGATTTTATAATCTCTTGTCCCCTTGTCCGCTGTAGGCGGTTGGAACACGATATGCTTTAACCAGTCTCCGTTCTTCTTCTTGTCCTTGATGGAATATCCTATCTGCCGTAACATTTCAAGAAGATGTTCATAGGAAGTGGCAACGGGTAACAGTCGGTCAATATCCTGCCGCACGATTTCACGGTTTGTTTCTTCCTTGCTGATGGTCTTATCGTAAGAAACAGTGTTGCGGTAACTTCCCACATCATCCGTAGTTAATTCGCCAGAATCCCTTTGCCGGATAAGTTCATTCTTTCGCTCTGTCGGCTCGTAGTAATGGACTTCCCCGTTTTCATCTTCCCAACGGATAAGTTTTTGTTTCTGCGTATCACGCAAAACAGAAAGCCCGTATTCTTCACATAGGCGGTCAGACACTTCCCGTAACTGTCGATATGCGGCATTATGCTGATGCCACTTCTTCCCATCCATATCCCATGCACAAATGATGATATGATTGTGAGTATTCTCTGTATTAGTATGCGTTCCGACAACTGCCGGAAATTTCCCAAAAAGTTCTTTTGCAAGCCGCACTCCAATCTCATTTGCAATTACCGGGTCTACATGACCCTCAAAGTTCTGATGGAAGTGCCACGCCAAAATGGGCTTGCCGTCTTTTGTGCGGCTACTCCCTCTTTCCGCTTCCGCTTTTCCGTGTTCTTCGATAAGGGCATTAAACGTATTTACCGGGTGTCCTCGTTTGCAGTTTAGCACAGTGGAATAAGTAGGATAAGTTACTTTCCCGGTCTTATCGTCAATGGCATAAGCAACACTGTCCCGTATATCGTCTTTTAGAGAATCTTCCACTTTGTCATTCATGGCATAATCAATCGCCCGTTTCAGCGTTCCAGTGATTTTATGATTCTTCGTTGTCGCCATTTTCTACCTCGCTTTCCGGGTAGATAAAGGCGTCCTCATACAAAGACAACAACGCTTCGTATTGCTCCCTTAGAGCATAGATTTCTTCACGCCCGGTTGATTTTTTCAAGTTGGAATTGTAAGCAATCTGATTGATGTTATTCCCGATTCTGTTAATCTCATAAAGTAGCTGTCTGAAATTTTCATCCTGCCAAATCGGTCTGCTTCTTACCTCGGAATACAGAATGAAATCCCGGATATAATCAGACTTATTTTTTCCTGCAATTCTCGCTTTCCGTTCAAGAAGTTCTTCTTCCTCCGGGAATAGGCGTATCTTCAAAGTTCTGTTTCTTCCTCTCTCATTTTCTTTCATGTTTGCACCACCTTAAATAAAAAATAGTATCACAAGGAACACACCAAAATAGCAAAGATAGGACAGAAGTCTTTTCTCATTCTTCTTGGCTTTGACAGCACCAGAATACATTGCCGCCGCAATGCCGCAGACAAGAAAATAGTAGAATACGATTTTCACAGCTTTGCTCCTTTCCGTCCTCACTGTGAGGACAAGTCTATCATTCGCAGTTGTGTGTTCCCGTTTCCATCCGCAAATGGAAACGCCGGATTTCGTCAAATCCGGGAAATGGGGGTCTTAGGGGGCTTCGCCCCAACGATAGTGACTAACAAGCTGCCGGAGTGACCACACGTTAGTGGGGACACAAAGGCTATGCTTGCTAATACATGAAACAAGCATATCACAAGAGAAAGGAAAAGAGAATACCTACCCCTCTACTTTCCTGAGGAAAGAAAGCTACGCCTAGTAGCGGTTGTCCTCAAAATAAGACCACAGCTTTTCCGCAATAACGGCAATAGCAAAAGCGGCAAAAGGAAAAATAATCAGCATGACCGCCGTTTTCAAATCCCCGGAAAACGCTTCTCCGGCTCTCAATGCAGTAAAAGCCTTATAACCACAATAAATCCCGTAAATCATGGCAACGGAAGCAATACCGCCCACGATACGGAATACAAAGGTAACGATATGAAACAGAATGGACAGCGGCGTGTAGATAATCGGCTTTAGGAACATACCGATTCTCACTTTCCACTCCAACTGCCTTTCGTATCTGCGGTTCAGTTCCGCAATCTTTCTGTCATTCGCTCTGGCTTGGCTCTCGGTCACTGGCTTTCCCAACGTACCGTCACGCATGATAGCGTCCACCAACTCCTGCCCATGCAGTCCCTCATACTTGTCTTTCTTCGGCTTCTTCTTGAACATAATCACACCTCTTTCCTAACGCCGCTACAAGAGCGGCGTTATCAATGTTGTTACATACATTGCCGCCATAAAAGCCACTGCAAGGATGATAGCGGCAATCTCTGTTTTCTTCGTCCTCATAGTCAAGCATACCATAGCGGATATGTCAAGCAAAGATAGGATTGCAAATTTTACAGTCGGCACAATCTGCATAGTTCCGGTCAGTGACGTACTGGCAAACAGGCTTATGCCGCCCATCAGAAGATAAAGGATTCCAAAGACATAGGCAATCCGTTTTGTGCTTCTGGAAAGGAATATGCGGTTCGCTTTCTCTTGCTCCTTTTTCTCCTTTCGTTTTCTGGCTTCTTCTTCGCTGTCTCCACCCATTAAATCAATCGCCACATCCCGGAAAAATTCAAACATCCTATTTCTCTCCTTTCTCCATATCTACAATCCGATTATAGATTGACATGATATGACTTACTGCTTCCACTTCGTCCATTTCTCCATTGATTACATGACCGATTAAGTAATTATCAAGACCACCCAAAACCAGTTTCAAGGTTTTTAGCTGTTCTTTTGTCAGCGTCAACTCCACCGCTTCTGTTTCCATGATTTCGTTCACTTCTTTCTGATTCATTTTTTCCATTTCTTTTATCCTTTCTGCGTCCAGTCTGCAATGATACACAGTCGTTCTTTTCTTCGTCCTCACTGTGAGTAAACCGTTATTTTCGTCAAAGGGTAAAACCGCAAAATCACGATTCCCCTTATCCTGCTTCTTTCAACCGCTCCGTATGCCCTGCTGTCAACACTTTCTGCCCGGTTGTCTCCCAAAAGAAAGTAACTGTCCGGCGGTACGGTATATTCATCTTCCAGAAGTCCAGGTTCCTCGATTTCAAAATCATAGTCCGTTACAAAATTCCCGTTTACCAAAAGCCGCCCCTCTGATACGGATAGGGTATCTCCCGGCAAGCCTACCACTCGTTTTATAACTGTTGCCCCGTTCACTTTTGCAAGGACGATTTCATTCCTTTCCGGCTCTCTGTCCAGTTTCCACGCCATACAAACGTCTGCATTGCACAGCGTAGGAAACATGGAATTGCCGCTGATAATCACTCGCTCCATAACGTAGCTTCTAAAGGCAAGGATAACTGCAAAGGCGGCAAGCAGGAAGATAACCTTTCTGTAGCCCTCACGGGCTTCATTCTGCTTAGACAGCTTCCCGTCTGATTTCAAATTTCTCTCCATACAGATTTACTATCACTTCCCCCTCGTTGTCCTTTCCGTCCTTGGTAAAGGAAGCAAGGATTCTTTCTTTCGGAACGGTAACAGTCCATACTTCATGTATGCCGCTCTCTGTCTCATAGTCCCGATACCGATTGGCAAACCATACGGCGGTTTCATAGTCAACCGTCCACGATACGTCTTTCTGCCTTGTGTGATTTACTTTTGTTACTCCCCGATAAACCGTAACGGTATCTGGCAGACGGTTAAGGAACGCTACTTCGCTTTCTTCCATCAGTGTTTCCTTTGCGGCTCTCTTGAACATGGAAACAAGTTCCCTGCCGCTCACGTTTGCGTCTGTGGAAATATTCTCAATCAACTTCCAACTGCGGCGTAAACATTCGCCCAAATCCTCGTTGCTGATTGCCCCTTTCGCATACTTCAAAAACGTCAGAATATAGGGCTTATTCAGCATGGACAGGATTGTAAAAAGGGACGCTTCTTCAATCCGGCTTTCAAGGGCTTCACGCCACTGTCTCTGCCCCTCCGCTTCTCGCAAATCCACAAACTCTATGAGTGTCTTTCCGTTTTCTTCCCTTGGCAGTGCCGTGTCCCATGTGTTGGTAAACGGATGGGAAGCGATATAGGATAGTCTGGTCGGTGCAATGTCAATATAAAGAAGTGCCTTTGCAATGCTTCTTACTTCCCCTATCCTCGTCTGCCGTTCCATTTACTCTGCCCCTTTCTTCACACTGGAACAATCCACATCAAACGGGATTCTCTTTTCCTCAATGACTTTCCGGCAATAGAAGTCAAATGCCGTAGTCATATTGATTCCCATTTTCCTGCATACCGTCTCCATGTCGGACTTTACTTTCTTGTCCACCCGGAAATTGATTACTGCGTTTTTTGCCATGCCTTACCCTCTCCTTTCTTTCGCCTGTGTTTCAGCCACATCTTCCATTGTCTTAATGACCTGCTTCAACATCTTTGTTTGCTTCTCCTGCTCTTTCAAAAGCAGTTCCAGACTGTCCGCAATACGGACAAGGCTCTGCTCAAAAATCTTTCTGCTTCTCTCCATTTCCATACTTTCCTGCATTGGTTAACCGCCTTTCCAAATTTTCCGTTTTCAAAGTAGATTCATTGAAACCCACCGCTTTGCACTTCGTAGAGACTGACAGGTTTTCAGAAGTGTTTCAGCGTCAGAATCAATCACATCATAAAGACCGTTCGGATTGACTTCAATCCAGAAAAACTTCTTTCTCCCTGCTTGAATTGCCCAACAAGTAGGATTGCCGTTTTCATCGTCTGATTCGTGAATGATATTCCAGATACGCTTCTGTTCCATCCTCTTAAAACCGCCTTTCTCTTTGATGATTTAATTATAGCATATTGTACATACGCTGTCAAGTGTTTTGACAACTTTGTGCATACATTTTTCCATCCTCACAGTGAGTACGTGGGAAGCCACAAAGCCCCTGCCCTGCCCCGGCGTAGCCGCCTATCAGCTTTTGGGTGAGGCGGGGGTGCAGGGGGAACA